>ENA-OPXX01002278-OPXX01002278.1-human-gut-metagenome-genome-assembly--contig:-NODE-2278-length-10928-cov-2.309298_pt1 | contig 10928 bp, 9 predicted proteins | sample MGYA00241771_ERZ502046 | MGnify/ENA primary metagenome ERZ502046 (study PRJEB25962, sample SAMEA2042006) | human gut metagenome | biome: human gut; feature: human-associated habitat; material: faeces...
CGCCGCCGATGCACAGGGTAGCCAGGCCCTTGTGAGCACCACGATGCTTCATGGCGTACAGCAGGGTGACCAGGATACGAGCACCGGAAGCACCCACCGGGTGGCCCAGAGCGATAGCACCGCCGTTGGGGTTCAGCTGCTTATCTACATCGATGCCCAGTTCCTTACCAACTGCTACGGACTGTGCTGCGAATGCTTCGTTAGCCTCGATGATATCGAAGTCTTCGATCTTCATACCGGTCTTAGCCATTACCTTCTTGGTAGAAGCTACAGGGCCGATACCCATAACCTCGGGACGAACACCAGCCAGAGCGCCTGCTACGAAAGTAGCCATAGGCTTAACGCCCAGCTCCTTAGCCTTCTCTTCGCTCATAACAACGATAGCTGCTGCACCGTCGTTGATACCGGAAGCGTTACCTGCGGTAACGAATCCACCGGGATTGATGGCACGAAGCTTAGCCAGACCTTCGATGGTAGAACCATGACGAGGGCCTTCATCGGTATCGAATACGATGGTCTCTTTTTTCTTCTTAACTTCTACGGGAACGATCTCTGCCTTGAAGGCACCGTTCTTCTGAGCTTCTTCAGCCTTTAACTGGCTCTTTAATGCGAACTCATCCAGTTCTTCACGGGTAAGTCCCCACTCTTCGCAGATGTTGTCTGCGGTCTTGATCATATGATAATCATTGAAAGCATCCCAAAGTGCATCTTTGATCATGGTATCAACCATGGTTGCGTTACCCATACGATATCCGTAACGTCCCTGAGGAATTGCGTAAGGAGCCATGGACATGTTCTCCATACCACCTGCTACTACGATATCTGCATCACCGGCCATGATCATCTGTGCTGCCTGGTTCACACAGTTCAGGCCGGAACCACATACCACATTCATGGTAACTGCGGGAACTTCGATGGGAAGTCCGGCTTTGATAGCTGCCTGACGTGCTACGTTCTGTCCCTGGCCAGCCTGGATTACACATCCCATATATACCTGGTCAACTGCTTCGGGAGCAACGCCTGCTCTCTTCAGAGCCTCCTTGATAACGATTGCGCCCAGCTCCGGTGCAGGAGTTGTGCTTAAGGTTCCGCCCATGGTACCGATTGCGGTACGGCAAGCGCCTGCTAATACAACTTTCTTTGCCATTTGTTTGTCCTCCACTTTTTGTTTTCGTTTGGTTTGCTTTCTGAAATGTAGATTGTTATTTTTTTATCATTTCACTGTCCCCATTTTAACATAGCGAAATCTGTTTTGCAATGCTTTTGTCAAAAAAATAACAAAATAACAAATGAAATTTTTAGAAATCAGAATTCCCGGATTTTTGTAGTGCGGATCCACTCTCTTGTTCCCTCGACTTTCTGCACTTCCTGCGTGTGTTTTGCCAGAAAACAGGTCAACGGATAGACATCGATCCAGATCTCGTTGTCACTCTCTTTCTGTTCTTCATCAAAGACCAGTTCCAATCCCCAGTGCAGATGGGTTACTTCTATATTATTTACATTTTCTGTGGTACTGTAACCGGTATGTCCCATATAACCGATCACATCCCCCGCCGTCACCACGCTGCCTTCTTCCAGTCCTTCCGCATAGGGGTAGTTCTGCCTCAGATGTGCATAGTAATAGTAGCGCTTATTATCAAAGCTGCGGATACCAATGCGCCAGCCGCCGTACTGGTTCCAGCCCAGGGCTTCCACAGTGCCGGACTCGACAGCAATGATAGGTACACCGACGAGCCCCATCATGTCATGGCCCAGATGCCTTCGTTTATATCCGTAGCTTCTTCCCGCCCCGAAATCATCATAATGAGTATAATCAAATCCTCTCGCAATGGGGCAATAACCTTTTAATCCGTATTTTTTCTGCCAGGTGCTCTGTCCGTCTTCTCCGATCACCTCTGCCTCGTATTCTCCCACCAGTCCTCCCAGCGCTGCGCTGTAAGCTTCCAGATAATACGGATAGTATTTCATATCTTTTGTGAGAGTTTCTATCTCTGCCTCTCCCTCAACCAGCTTCTCCGCCGTCTCGTTCAGGATCTTCAGCGCCTTTTTGTCAAATTCCCCTCCGGTTCTGGCTGCGGTATATGCAAGCAGCGGGATCCACTCCACATGATGTTCCGTGTCAAACGTATCCACATCCCAGTCATATGCCTGGCAGAGCGCTTCATAGGATACGGTAAAGTCCACCCATTTGATATAATCCTTTCCCGCAGCCGAGGTTGCGGTGACCACCGCCTGTTCCATGCTTTCTGTCCGTCCTGTCTCCCGGAGCAGAAATGCTCCCATCATTATAAATAGAAGCATCACCTCTGCCCGGATCCATGCCCGCATTCTCTTTTCTCTGTCCATTCCCTGTCCTGCTTTCAGTTCCTCCTTACAGGTTATGTTTCTGATTTTTCCGGTATTCAGACAATTCGAAAATCTCCGGGGCATATCATTTCCCATACAACAAAACAGCCTGCCGGAAATTCCGGCAGGCTGTAAATTTGTCTTTATTTAATTTTCTGTCCGGTTTTATACTTCCGGCTCGATCAGTCCGTAGGTATCGCCCTTTCTCTTGTACACTACATTTACCTGATCTGTCTCTGCGTTGCAGAATACGAAGAAGTTGTGTCCCAACAGTTCCATCTGAATGCAGGCATCCTCGGGATACATGGGCTTGATATCGAACTTCTTGGTACGAACGATCTTGATCTCGTCATCGTCTGTGTAATCATTCTCTACATAGGCTTTGCTGAAAGAAGCTGCCGCCTGCTGTTTGTCAACGATCTTGTTCTTATATTTTTTCAACTGTCTCTCAATGATCTCTTCCACCAGATCAATGGATACATACATATCGTTGCTTACCTGCTCCGAACGGATAATGCTTCCCTTTACCGGAATGGTCACCTCAATTTTCTGACGTTCTTTTTCAACGCTTAATGTTACATGTACTTCTGTGTCGGGATTGAAATACTTGTCCAGCTTGCCGATCTTTTCCTCCACTGCTGCTCTTAATCCTGGTGTAACTTCGATGTTTCTGCCAACAATAATAAACTTCATGCTGATCATCCCTTCCAAGTATTTATTTACAAGGTTTTATGTAGCATCCCTTGTATTTATTGTATAGTCATTATAGCACAATAGCACAGCTTTTTGCAACAATTTAAGAAGTTTTTTACTTGTTTTTGACATTCTGTATGTCAACCCTAAATTCGACAAATCCTGTCATTTTATTATTTTTATTACATGTTCACAAAACATTTGTTCCTGTTTTTTCGTAAATTTATCCCCCTTGCAGTGCCGGTTTTTCTGTGGATAATGTGTATAACTTGGTGTATAAGTAACTTTTATCCTATTTTCTGGCATTTTGGATGTGGATAACTTATTTTGTATTTAAATTTCTTTTCTGTCGTTTTTACGTTCGTGTCACTTTTTTTGTATACTTTGTATAGTTCCGTTTTGTCAATCCCCATTTCATCGCATAACAATATTTTGACAAATTGCACAATTCGTTATACAACTTATAGTTTTTTGCCTTATCGGCACTTAAGTTCCACTGTCCCCACAGCATCCTGTCCACATGGAAAATAAACCGACCACATGACACGGTGCAATCGAGTAGTCTCGCTCATCGTATACACAAAAAGCACTGTGTGTTTCCACACAGTGCCTTGTACTTTCTGTTATATAATCAGAAGATCCGTCGAACTGCCAGTACCTTCTTGTAATCCGCATTAGATACGATGATACCGGTCTTGGCGGTAGATGCATGAACGATCTGGCCGTTACCGATATACAGTGCCACATGGCCGGAGTAACAGATCAGGTCCCCTGCCTGTGCATTGGCAAGTCCGTCAACCGCGGAACCCTGGCTGCGGTCTGCAGAAGAGGAATGAGGCAGACTTACACCGAAGTTAGCATATACACTCATTACAAATCCGGAACAGTCGGTGCCGTTGGTCAGGCTGGATCCGCCGTATACATAAGGGTTACCAACGAACTGTAATGCATAGTCGGCAACTGCGGTACCCATCTCGCTGTCTCCGCTGGCCGCATAAGTAACTGCGGGAGCGCTACTGGAAGAGCCAGAACTCTTGCTGCTCTTGGCTGCCGCTGCGGCACGTGCTCTTTCTCTCTCTTCTTTCTCCTTTGCCAGACGCTTTGCTTCTTCCTCTTTGGATTCTGCTTCTACGAATTCCGTATGCAGGGAAACAAATTCTGTAGAGACCCATCCAAGACCTTCCTCGGTATCTACCTGTACCCAGCCATCGGTCTCATCGGATACTACCAGATCGTCCTCCAGAGGAACCAGACCCAGCACCGATGCTTCCAGCGAAGGCTCAGTACGAACTTTCAATGTGGTGGTGTTAACGGTTGCCAGTCGGGTTCCTACCTTCTTGGCAAGTTCTACTGCTTCGTCGCCGGTCACACAGTACTCGGCTTTTACATACCCGGTTACGGACCCGGAAGAAATCTGATCCCAGCCGTTCTCTTCGGAAATGAAGAGGCCAACGGAATCGTCATACAATTTACCGACGATCTCACCTTCCTCACTGGGCAGGCTTCTTACATTTACATAATCATTCACCTGTGCGATTACCAGATTCTTGAAGGACTCCTCCTCGGATGCTTCCGGGGTGGTATCCATCTGATCGTCACGGATCACAGTCTCAATAATGCTTTCAATCTGTTTCGTGCTGTTGGTACCTGTGGAAAGGCTCTCCAGCTTGTTGCCCTTTGCCAGGGTCAGCTCGATACCGCCGCTGGGCAGTACAGATGAAGATGCTGCTGCATTTGCAGTGATATTCATTCCGGAAAAAGCCATAACCGCTGCCATGGTGCAAACGGTAATTTTTACAGATTTACGAACCATTCTATCCTCCTGAAACTCTTGGAGCTGTCTCAATTTCTTAACTTATTTCTTTACATTTTCAAATCATTTGTTACGAATTTGTTACATCCGTTAACAAATATATCACGCGAACTCCCATTTGTCAATATAGTGAATTAATTGTCAATATTGTCAAAAGTTCCCATTTCATGCGGGTTTGCGGTGTTTTTACATAAAAAGAGCCACCATCCAGGTGACTCTTTTCTTTAAATATTCTTCGGTTTTCTTCCGAATTTCTTAATGAATCTATTACTAATCTGTGTCTGTTAACGAAAACGGTTGCAGTAATTTCCTGCGCTGACTGCTGCATTGGCACCGTCTGCCACCGCTGTTACGACCTGGCGCAGAGGTTTCTTACGGATATCTCCGGCCACATAAATGCCGGGGCGGCCGGTCTCTCCGGTCTCATCCGCAGGGATATAACCGTCTTCCCCGACTGCCACCAGTTCCCGCAGCAGTTCCGTGTTGGGATGGATGCCTACAGCGATAAAGATGCCTGCTGCCTCCAGATCTTTTTCCGCTTCTGTCTTCACATTTTTGATACGCAGCTTTTCCACCATGTCCTCGCCACAGATCTCTGTAACCACATGGTCATAGAGAATCTCCACATTAGGGAGACTCTTTAATTCCTCCTGCAATACCATAGCTCCCCGCAGACTATCTCTTCTGTGGATCAGATACACCTTTTCGCAGGTTCTTGCCAGATAGATGGCATCTTCCAGTGCCACGTCACCGCCGCCGACCACAGCCACCGTTCTACCCCGGAAAAAGGCACCGTCACAGGTAGCACAGTAGGATACCCCCATGCCGTTCAATTCTTCCTCGCCGGGTACTCCCAATCTGGCATGTTCCGCACCGGTGGCAAAGATCACCGTACGGGTCTCCAGTTCCTGGTTGCCCGCATAGACGCATTTGTAATCGCCTCGTTCTTCCACACTGTGTACCGTAGCCTCCAGGAACTCCGCTCCCAGTTTCTCTGCATGCTGCCGGAACGTCATTCCCATATCGAATCCACTGATGCCGGGAAGTCCCAGATAGTTATCCACCTCATAGGTATTGAGAATCTGACCGCCGCTCATGGGCTTTTCTTCTATAATAAGTAGATTCAGTCCCGCTCTCTTACCATAGACTGCAGCTGACAGCCCTGCGGGACCGGAACCGATAATGATCAAATCATACATAATTTTTACTCTCCTTTTGTCCAGTGTAGCAGTTCCCCTATGGAAAAGCAAGTCCATCTGTGCTACACTCGTTTTACAGGTTTTTAGCATTCGGCACTGTTTTATCTCCAAAGGGTGCCGTAGAATTCAGAAAGGATACTTTACATGAATACAATAAAGAACGCACCGTTGGCTCTTGTCACCGGTGCCTCCCGCGGCATCGGTAAGGCCATCGCAGAAGCCCTGGCCGAAGCCGGCTACCATCTGATCCTCACCTGTAGCCATACCTTGCCGGACCTTCAGGAAGTGGCTGCCTGTTTAGAAGAAAAATATGGCATCACCTGCACCGCCATGGCTGCGGACGCATCGGAACCCGCTGCCATCGAAAAAGTTTTTGCCTCCCTGGATCATCTGGATGTACTGGTCAACAACGCCGGAATCTCTTACATTGGTCTGCTCACGGATATGAGTGTCGAAGAATGGCAGCATGTCCTGAATACGAACCTGAGCTCCTGCTTCTACACCAGCCGTCTGGCAGTGCCTCTGATGCTGCTGAAGCACAGCGGACGCATTATCAATATTTCCTCCGTCTGGGGAAATGTGGGAGCTTCCATGGAAGTGGCTTACTCCGCCTCCAAGGGTGGTGTGAACAGCTTCACCAAAGCACTGGCCAAGGAGCTGGCTCCCAGTAATATCCAGGTCAACGCCATCTCCTGCGGTGTTATTGATACTGCCATGAACCACTGCTTCTCCCCCGAGGAAATGAATGCCCTCCGGGAAGAGATTCCCGCCGACCGTCTGGGCCAGCCGGAGGAAGTCGCAAAACTTGTCCTCCAGCTCATCCAGGCGCCAACCTATCTCACCGGACAGATCCTTACTCTTGACGGAGGCTGGCAATAACACTCTCCGCCGATTCTCCCGGTACCAGTGATGCCACGATCCGCTCCATCTCTTCTTTGGATCCAGCATCCCGGCACCGGAGGATCAGATGTTCCTTCTCCGTCTCTGTCAGTGCCGCATAGCCTTGCATGGCCTGTTCATTCATCGCCAGCGCCATGCCGAATCCTACCGGCAGTTCATTCAAGGGAAACGCTTCTGTTCCGCCGCTTCCCCCAGTCAATCCATCCATTGCAAACTCCTTTCCCGCGTTCTGCGAAGATGCCTCATTTTACAGGCATCCTGTTTTTGCATAACAATCGTGCACTTGATCGATAACATAATTTTGCATATATTATCGATCAAGTACTACTGTTTAGTCTGTGCAGGAGGAATCTGCGATATACAAAACGAAAACTCGCTCTTTGTAAATGAAAATCTCACGAATAACGGTATTCTCCGCCATCCGTGAGATTTTCAGTTTGGTTTCTGTCTGTCAGGTATCCAACATTATTTTCCGGCAAGATATTCTCTCATATGTTCTCTGATATGCTCGAACTGTTTTCTCGTCTGAGGATTCCGTGATTCAAAATTCATCAGCTTATCCAGATACCCCTGTCTCTTCACAATACGGCAGCTCTCGGGATAGACCAGCTCGTACACCAGTGAAATATGTCCCACCACGTTGTCCACTGCTGTTTTCTTCAGGGATCGTAGTACGGCATGCTCCTCATCAAAGCTCTGCAGTACTTCCGGCGTCACTTCCTCCTGGTATAATACCTCGGTGTCCACATTGTAGATCTCTTCCAGAGGGAATTCCACATTGACCTTCAAGATATCAATCTTATCCGCATCCCGTAAGATATGGCAGAACATTGCCGTACGTTCGTCCAGTCCCTCCGGAATCCGGTAGGCGCTGTGATAAAATACCGCCGTCCACAGAAGCTCATCGCAGGAAGCATCTTCCACGAAATCCCGGATACTGATTCCGGCGTCTGCCTGAATTTCCTCGGACAGGCTTTCTTCGCTTTCGGAAGCAAGTCCGTGTTTCTCTTCCCAGACCTTACCAAATAAAATCCTTGCTCCGTATTTCGCATGATCGATGGAATCTGCATCGGTGAAGGTACCATATACCCGCTGCTGTTCAAAGCGTCCCACATCATGGAGCAGTCCGGTCAGCCACGCAATGTCCACCTCTTCCTCCGGAAGGTCCAGAGATCTGGCGATCTGCTGACACAATCCGCAGACCCGGTAGGTGTGTTCTATTTTCAGGCGGATCATGTCCCGGCTGCTGTCATAACGGTCCGTGTATTCCTGAAATGCTGCCAGTGCTTTTTCTCTGTTGATCTTCATTGTTCGTTGCCTCTTTTGCCTCTTATCTCTTATATCATGTTTCATGACTCATGACCTGTTCGGTTTTTTCAAATCCATTCCTTCTTATCTGATGGTTTTTGTCTCTGTCAGGCCTTTTTCTCTGTCGACGATACATAGGCCAGCTTGTATACCGCTACACAGATCACTGCAACCACCATCAGCAATCCCAGCTCCAATGCCCATGTAGGAATCGTGGATGCACACACCACAGTCAGAAAGTCCACTGTAAAATGCAGTCCGAAGGCTGCTGCCAAATGCAACTTTCTGCCTGTCTTCACCGCACTGTATACAAGAATCGACAACGCGATCTGCAGGGCGATCGCACTGATCCGCTCCACCGGTGCGAGGTAGAACTGGTAAGCCGGCGTGGTCCAGAGAACAGAGAGCTGATGGTAGGTTACCTCCTGTTGTGCGGGCTCCAATGCCGTCATAGTCTTCTCCATCAGGCCACCGTTAATCATGGCTGCGGTAAGGAGATTGCTCATAGAAGACATACCAAGGATCAGAAAAGCCTCAATGCCGCCATGTCCGGCGCCGTACATCAATGCATTTTCCCGGGTAAGATGTTTTTTCAGGCAGAATTTCATGGCGATCCACCGGCCACACTCCTCAAAAAGTGCTGCTGCAAGCCCACCGTAAATCGCATACAGCCAGATATTGTCCCGGATCACGTCTCCGGTCACCGTCAGCACGATGGCATGGCAGATCTGCTCTAAGATCATGGCAAAACCCACGAAAATTCCACAACCGATGAAGAACGCCGGCACCCATGCTTTTGTCTTCTTATAGATAAAGATACCTAAAAATATAGGTAACCCCACGGATAATAGCAGAGATATCACCATCCCCACCATGCTTGCACCGCTTACGGTTCCCCAGATCATTGCTGTTTCCGTTACACTCTCAACTGCCATATATTCTCCTATCCGGGCGCCACGGGACGCTCTGCGCACTTGTTATTTCACCGTCTGCTGCCGTTTATATTCACCGTTCCCTCTTGTAAGATTCTCCGGAAAAAAGTAAGAAAACCTTCCTCTACCGCCACCCGGTCAACCGCCGTCTCAGGCAGATCATAGAAATATTTCCCAGTTCCGGGATCCAGGGAAATGCTGTCCAGCGGAAACCCCTCTCTGCGGATGCTGCTATGGGGTACATCCGTCAGCCAGAATTTCTCACTTTCCATGTCAGGCTCCATGGCCTCATATACATGTTCCTCATCCTGCACATAGCAGATGGCATTGCGGTATTTTGCCGTAAGCCTTCCATAGCGTCTGACCAGTCCGATATAATGCTCCAGCATCTGCTCATCCGTCAGATACACACCGTTCACTGTTCGCACATGTACCCCGGGCTGAACCGCCTCCGGGACATCTTCAAAATACAACCCGGAATCACAGGAAAATACAGGCATACGAAAAGCTTCATAATAAGCATGGGCCTTCTGCCTGGCATTCTCCAGAGGCGTATTGCCTGTCTCCGGGACATCGGGAATTTTCATCCCCTGTGCCCGCAGATCCTGCAGACTGATCAGTTCAATGCCAAGTCCGGCTATGCGGTTCTGCATGGCAGCTGCCTTGGCTGGATTGCCGGTACCGTATAACAGTTTCATAAGCAATGTCCTGCTTTCTTTCCGGTCAGATCAGCGCCGGTGTCTGTGCCAGGACAGAGATAATCGCGATTGCCGCCAAAATCACAGCAACTACCACTACTGCAACAATGATCTTCTTTTTCATATATGATACCTGCTCTTTCTAAACCTTTTATGTTTTTGCATCCCATGGACTAATGATGGCATATTTCAGGGACAATTTCAAGGATTATGAAAATATTCGAGATGGCTCCACTTTCTCGCCCGGCCAGGATTTTCTGAGTGCTGCATAGGAAACCAGGAAATTGGCAAGCCAGCCTGCAGGCACAGCAAGCCAGACAAAGTCAATGCCAAAACGCGGCGCACAGATCAACGCCACAGACAAGCGGATCGCAAGGTTTACCATATTGGCAATGAGGAACGGTCGCATGATCCCGAGTCCGCGAAGAACTCCATCGGTCGCCATTTTAATTCCCATAAAGATAAAGAAGTAACCAAGCCATCTCATATAATCTCCGGACACCTGATAAGCCAGCGCGGTTCCGTCTTTTCCAAGAAATAGCGAAGAAATCTGCGTGTGCAGTGTTTCAATGACAAGAAAGGCAACCGCCGCAAAACACACGTCCAACACTAATGCCGCATGATAACCTTTTTTGATACGCTCGGTTCTGCCTGCCCCAAGGTTCTGGGAAACATACGGCGAAACTGCATTACCGATGGACACGAAGATCAGGGAAAATACGTTCTCCACCCGCATCGTCGCCGCATATCCTGCAAGAGCCTGTGTGCCGAAGGGATTTACCACTGCCTGTACGATCATCATACCGATCGACACGGTAGACTGCTGCAAGACCGAGGGCACTGCGATCCGAAGCATCGAGCGCAGCTTGCGCCCGTCAAACCACTGAAACGGGCTTTGGTATCGCCGCATCCGGTATAAGAAAATCAAAAGTGAAAAAACAGCGGAAATTCCCTGGGCAATCAGAGTTGCAAGCGCCGCACCGAATACGCCAAGTCCCAGACCGGCTACCATCCAAAGATCCATCACAATATTCAGGAT
>ENA-OPXX01002282-OPXX01002282.1-human-gut-metagenome-genome-assembly--contig:-NODE-2282-length-10913-cov-1.808344_pt1 | contig 10913 bp, 7 predicted proteins | sample MGYA00241771_ERZ502046 | MGnify/ENA primary metagenome ERZ502046 (study PRJEB25962, sample SAMEA2042006) | human gut metagenome | biome: human gut; feature: human-associated habitat; material: faeces...
AAAATAATTTTTATAATAGTGATGGTATAAGAGGGAAATGTGATTCGAAAAATGGCACGATATTATTGGCATTAGGGAATAAAATAAAAATGAATAAACTTTGTAAAGAAGAGATATTATTTTCAAAAAGTGGGGAAGTTATTGACTATATAAAGAACGCTATTCTAGAATATGATTTGAAATTTAAAATAGGAAAAGATAAAGCAAAGATAGATTTTTCTAAAAAGAGTAGAGTAGAGATATACTATATAGTAAGAATATAATAAGGATAATTTAGTAAATTTAAATGGAGGATAAATATGAAAACGTATGAAGAAATATTGAGTCTTTTCAAAACGGCAAATAAGGAATTTCTTGCTGAAGAACGGTTATTATTTGATAATAATGTATCAGAGAGAACTCTATGTGGAGCATTAATGTTAAAAATTCATGATTTTATAAAAAATAATAATAGTTATGAAGGATATTTTGTAGATGTAGAATATAATAGAAATAAAGGTAATTTGAAAACTATATATAAAACATATAGTGGACCGAAGAATAAAATAATTCAGATAAATTGTGATTTGATTTTACATAGTAGAGGGAGAAATACAAAACAAGATAATCTATTGGCCATAGAAATGAAAAAGTCTAATAGAAGTAAGAGCGATAAAATTAGTGATAAAGAACGATTAAAGGCATTAACCAAAGACTCATTTGATGATATTTGGTCAAACGATGGTCAGACATTACCTGAACATGTATGTGGGTATGTGCTGGGAATATATTATGAAATAAATTATAAAAAACGAGAGATATTATTGGAATATTATATAAAAGGTAAAATTGTTGCAAAAGGTACTAGGAGTTTTTAGTAAAGTTATACTATACGTACAACACTAAAAATAAAGGGGATATGTTTGTGATTACAGATTGGTTAATGGTTATAATTACATTAGTATATGTTATTGCGACTATATTTATATGTGTTTATAACGTTAAGTCAGTTAAGGCAGCCAAAGAGCAAATAGATGTTACTAAAACACAGATAAAAACCATGGTAGAACAGTATAATAGTGTTAATAGACCATTAGTATCTATACGTTTTGATATAATTAGATCGGGACTATTATGTTTTATTATTGAAAATAATGGACCATTACCAGCAGAGAATGTCCAAATAAAAATTAATAAAGAATTTATAGAAAATATAAAAAATAATGATGAGAAGAGCCTTTTAGAAAGACTAAATACGGCAGTATTTTATTTGGCCAGTAAACAAAAAGAGACTGTGTTTTTTGGAGGAATATTAGATTTTGATAATATTTCTCAAAAAGTTGCGAAAGTTAACATTTCCTATAATACATATAATGAATATGCGGAGATAGATATTAATCAATACAGATTTTCTATGATTTACAGTTCACCGTTAGAAGATATATCTCAAAATCTAAAAAAAATTAAAGAAAATAGTGAGACGTTTCATAAAAATCTTATTAGAATTATCAATAGACCTGCAAAAATTCAGAATGTAGTTGTTCATAATGAAAATGAAGACGAGGCGTGTAAATTTAAACTTTATAAAACGGTGTGTTTGAATGCATACTCTAATGTAGAAAAATTGGCAGAACAACTTGGTCTGGATAAGGAATATACATTAGGATTATTATTTGAATTATATAAAGTTGACAGACTCATTTCATATACATTTGATGAAGAAACTAGAGATAATGATAAAGCTTTATGGTATAAGGTATAAAAATAGAAGCGCTATATGGGAAAAGTATTTTTATAAATTACAACTAATAAAACTTAGTGAGGAGTGCATAGATCATGTCTACAATAATAGAAAAAATGACAGGTGTTTCAATAAGATCTCCTTTTTTTAATAGTCAGAAATTAGATTTATTTCCTATCCATCCACAAGTTATTAAGAATTCACAGGCGCCGCAGAGAAATCGCATTGCAATATTATATGGGAAAAATGGTAGTGGAAAAAGCACAATAGCACAGGGATTTAGAGAATATGTATTAAATGTTGATTCGGATTCTGTAGAATTATATCCAATTGATGGAGAATCAAGGTTGCATTCTACATTAGGTGATAATACTGATAGATTTTTTGTTTTTGATGAAGTGTATATTAATAGAAATATAAAAGTTCAACAGTCAGGATTAGGAGCAATTGTCTTGTTTGGAGAACAAGTCCAACTTGAAGATAAGATTAAGAAAATCAAGGACAATATGTCTATTGTATGCAAAGAAATTGAATTGCAAGAGAGTATCTGTAATAAGTTGCAGATTGCTACAGACGTTAGTTCGCCATTATATTGGAGTAATAAAATAACTCATATGCTGCAAAAAAGCAGAGGATGGGCTGAAATTAGTGGGATTAAAATTAAAGGAAATCAAATAAAATCTCGTGTAACGATAAATGAAATTGATCGGCTTGGTACATTAGTTCCAGTAGAGGATGAGAAAACTATTAAAGATAAATTTGATGAATTATTTAATATGTTTAGTAGCACGAGTTCCATTTCCAAACCTATTGAATCATCCATTGCGAAAATTTATTTTGATGATGATATTGAAAATAAGACAATAACGTTATTTGCTAACGCTCCAAATCCTCCTTCCTTGACAGAACGCGAAGAAGATTTTTTGAAATTATTTGGTATGGATGTTATAACTTCTTCAAAAGGTTTTCTTTCTGTGGAAACTAATAAGATTTGCCCGACTTGTTTACAGGAAATATCCGAAGAACATCGTAGCAATATGATAAAAAAGATTGACAATATACTAAATCGTGAAATAGAAGAGTATAGAAAACAGTTACAGGAGATACTGTTGTCTAAAATTCAGTTAAGTGATTATTCTTTATATACAAAGATTAATTCTAAATTATTTTTTGAACTTAAAGAAGATATTAGTAATCTTAATATAGCTATAGATGATCATAATGTTTCAGTACAAACAAAGATTAAAGATCCTCTTTCTATAATTGATTATAATGGTTCTAATAAAATTTTAGCAAAATATAATAAAGTAAATGAGACATTAGCTAAACTTGAATTAGAACGAGTTATGTTTAATAAAGTAATAGAAAGTAGAAATAAAACAGAGTCTGAGTTGTTAATGTTAAATGATTTTCTCGCATATTATGATATTAAAGAGGTGTATACTACCCTTCTGAAGCAAAGAGAAGTGGAAAAGAATGCAAAAATAAAATTACATAGATTAAACGAGCAGAAGAAATTGTTTGAGGCAGAAGTTAATGAACTGGATGCTAAACGGAAAAATTTCCAAATTGCTGTAGATAAAATAAATCAGTCTTTGGAGTACATTTTTTATAGTAAAGGACGTCTTGAATTAGAGCTTGGAAGTGACCAATTGTACCATTTAAAATCTTTTGGTTGTCCTGTGATGCCAGAAAAAATTTCTTGTGGTGAAAGAAATGCGCTAGGGCTTTGTTATTTTTTTACAGAGATAACAAAGGATATAAGTACTGGCAATTTATATACAGAAGAAATGTTTTTAGTAATTGATGACCCAGTTTCGAGCTTTGATATAGAAAATAAAATTGGGATACTTTCATTTTTAAGAATGAAAGTTAATCAAATACTTACTGCGTGCTCAACAACAAAAGTTCTTATTATGACGCACGATATAAGTGTATTATTTGATTTTGGGAAAGCTTGTGAAGAAATATCTAAATACTGTGCAAAAAAGAAATTACATGCAGAATTTAATTTATTTCATCTAGTTGATAAAAAAATAGTAAAATTTGAATATACAAAACATAACGAATATACGAAATTATTAGAAGGTGTTTATAATTATGCAAAATCACCAGTTAGTGACATGGATTTTTTCATTGGCAATATGATGCGAAGAGTACTTGAAGCTTTTTCTTCATTTTTATTTAAAAAAGGAATTGGTGATGTGAGTTTGGATGAAGATATTTTGAGTTTGTTACAAGATGAATATTCTCGTAAATATTTTCAAAATTTAATGTATAAATTAGTTTTGAATGGGGAGAGTCATTTTAATGAAGCTATTCAAAGAGCACCTGAAACAATGTTTTTTTCAAATCTTTCATCTTCAGAGAAACAACGTACGGCTAAAGATATTTTGTGTTTTATGTATAAGGTAAGTAAAGTTCATATTTTATCTCATTTACCAGATTCAGGGGATGATATTGAATCATGGTGGAGTGATATAAGTAGTGTAGCAAGTTAGTAAAATATAAGAAAATGTACAAAATATTTATTTTACCTATAGAGGGACGATGATATGTGTTATAAAATTAAAATCTACTTAAAAGGAGAAGACAAAACTGATAGTGTTAAGCACTATCAGCATATAGGAAATAAGTATAATATTACTTTTACAAGTGGTAAGTCTTACCCTTACAATGAGGATAATGTACAAATTGTAGAATCTGCTCTCAATGTAAAAAGAAACAAGGATTGTTTTGAGTATATTAAATCTCTATCCTCTGCTATTAAGTTAAAAACAGATTCAGGAGAAGTTATAAATATTCTTGAAAATAGTTTTAAGAGTATAAAGTTTATTGAAAAAGATAGTATTTTTTGTGCATTTCTTAGTGGTAACTTTTTAGATAAGCCAGCGGATAATGTAGGGTATAGTCCTGTTTATCCATTTGGTTTTAATGTAAGCCAGAAAAAAGCTGTAGAGAGAGCTCTTACAAGTAAATTGAGTGTAATCGAGGGTCCTCCGGGGACAGGTAAGACACAGACTATTCTCAATATTATAGCAAATGCCGTAATGCGTGGTGAAAGTGTTGCTGTTGTATCAAATACTAATTCTGCTACAGAAAATGTGTTCGAGAAACTCAAAAAATATAATGTTGATTTCATTGCTGCTCCATTGGGGAATAAAACCAATAAGGAGAATTTCATAAAATCGCAAAGGTCAACTTTGCCGGATATGGCAGATTGGAAACTTACCTCTGAAAAATTTTGCGACTTGCAACAACTGTTGCAAGCAAGACACGGTGAATTACAAACTAAATTAGAATTGAAGAATGAACTGTCAGCATTGAAATATGAAGTATCCACATATGAAGTAGAGGAGAAATATTTCTTGCAATTTCTCGCTGATATCAGGTTTTTTGATGAAAGTGGAGTTTTAGAAAAACCGAAAAGTTCTGAAGAAGCACTTGAGATGTGGCTTTTATGTGATACATATATAGGAAGTGACTCAAACAAAGGGATTTTTCTGTTCATAAAAAATATATTGGAAAAAATGGGAATCATTAATAGAAAAGAAAGAAAAATCCGCGAACTTTTAAAAAGGTATTCTAGAGAACAGTTGATTGTTATGTATCAAAGATGGTTTTATGAGCTAAAAATAACTGAAATAAAATATCGTATTTCAAATATTACAGATGAATTAAATGATTTTGATTTTGAGTCGAAAATGAAAGAATACAGTGATATATCATTAAGTTTATTTAGAAGTAAATTAGCTGAAAAATATGCAGATAAAAAGCGTAAAATATATGCATTGAAAGACTTAAGATCAGATTCAGAGCGTTTTATAAGCGACTATCCTGTTATTTTAAGTACTACTTATTCTTTGCGAAGCAGTCTGCCTGGAACATATGATTATGTAATAGTAGATGAATCTTCACAAGTGGATTTGTGTACTGGTGCACTAATTTTATCGTGTGCAAAGAGTGCGGTAATAGTTGGCGATTTAAAACAACTGCCTAATGTAGTAGATACTAATACTGCCGTAAAAACAGACGCTATTTTTGAAAAATTTGATTTGCCGGAAAGTTATAGATATAAAAATCATAGTTTGTTATCATCAATAATCGAGCTGTTTCCCAATATTACTAAAACACTTTTGCGTGAACATTACCGTTGTCATCCTAAGATCATTGAGTTTTGCAATAAAAAATTTTATGACGATCAGCTTATCATATTAACTGAAGAAAAATCTGAACGGGCTCCGCTTGTAGTATATAAAACAGTAGAAGGAAATCACGCAAGAAATCACATAAATCAACGTCAGGTTGATGTGATAATAGATGAAATTATTCCTAAACATAATCTTAACGTAAATGATGATTCTATTGGCGTTGTTACACCTTATCGTAATCAAACATCTGTGCTCAAAAATGCTTTTAAGGGGACAGGTGTAAAAGCAGATACTGTAGATAAATTTCAGGGACAGGAGAAAGATACTATTATTATTTCTACTGTTGACAATGAGATAACTGATTTTGCAGATAATGTTAATCGTTTAAATGTAGCAGTATCACGTGCAATCAACCAATTAATAGTTGTAGTAAATGCCAAGGCTACCAAAGTAGACAGCAATATAGGCGACCTTATCAAATACATTGATTATAATAATTTTAGTATATTTGATAGTGAAGTTTATTCAGTCTTTGATTATTTGTATAAGAGTTATGCAGAAAAGAGATTAAAATTCCTTGAAAAAAGAAAGCGTATTTCTGAGTATGACAGTGAGAATTTGATGTACGCAGTTATTACAGATGTAATAACCGAAAAGCAATTTTCACGATTTGATGTAGCTGTTCATGTACCGTTGAGAATGATCATACGCGATACCGATAAATTATCAGCAAAAGAAAAACAATATGTAGAAAATTTTTTTACGCATGTTGATTTCTTAATATTTGATAAGATAAGTAAGTTGCCATGCCTTGTTGTTGAAGTTGATGGAGTATCTTTTCATACGGCTGGATCTAAGCAAGCTCATCGTGATGAAATAAAAAATAATATTTTTGAAAAGTATGGTATTCCGCTTATAAGATTTAGGACTGATGGCAGTAATGAGCGTGATAAATTAATGGTTGTTCTTAGGTCTATTACTGATGGTAGAGGTTAGAGTAAAAGCGTAGAATTAGTTCCTTCTGTTTGCGTAATATTTAATATGCTATATTATTTGTATATCATGAATAATAAAACTGTGTGCGTATTTACCTTACAAATAACGAAATATGAAAAAATTTGGTAAGATAGCTTGAAAAATGCAAATGTTTCTAATCAAAACTGAAAATGTAAGGAAAGGTAACTTTTGACGTGAAAGAAATTAAAGTATTAGCTACAAAATTTCGGAAGGCTTTGGAAAAAGCCAAGGATGATGGAATATTTATATATATTGATGATTTATCTAATTTTCCTTCTGGTTGTTGTGGAACGACTAGTGAATTGTTAGCTGAATTTTTAAAATTTAATGGTATTACTACAGAATATTTTTGTGGAGAAGTCAATTGTGATAATCAGACACATGCATGGTTGATTGCTAGAGAGAAAATCATTATTGATATTACTGGAGACCAATTTAAATATAATGTATACTTAGACAATTATAATGTTAAGGTATATGTAGGTTATCAAGATTTGTTCCATAGTAGATTTGCTGAATGCAATAGATATACATTTAAAAGTTTGGAAATGGATTTAACCAATATATATAAGACAATTATTGAATATATTGATTAAATGTAATTCAGCTAATTTCCGACTTGTTAAAATTTTATAATGCTTGATAAAATTGTGAATGTGTTCATAAATACTATAAATGAAGAGCTGATTCTGCTAATGGATTGAAATATTCACTATTTCGGTATAGTTTATTAATTGGGTTATGAGATTGTTGGGAAAGTATAAAGTTAGTTTCTTCTATTTGCGTAATATTCAACACTAAAATGCAATATTCGACAATAAGGCATTAGTTGTGTGTTATAAAAGAATAAAAGTCGAAAATAAATTCACTCCTATTTACATTGAAGTTAATAAAAAGAGCGAAAATGCAGTCGAAATGGTTTTGAAGTGTAACTTTTTCTAACCGAAACTTCTAAGCCGTGGGTCGGGGGTTCGAATCCCTCCCAGATCACCAACAAAATAAGACGAATTAAAACCATTTCTGATATTTTCAGAAATGGTTTTTTGTTTTTCAATGAAAGGCTATTAGATAATTGCATCTGTAATGTTTATAGTTGATTCGAGAACACTGAATTTATAGAAATCGTTAAAATTTGAATACATATAGAAATAATAAATGAAATGACTGGAATTTTGTTACAAATTTTACTTTTAGGAAGAAAAATAAAATATTATTAAATATTTACAGAAATATGTTGAATAATATTCTTTTTGAAGTTAAAATGTTGTTAAATAAACAAGAAGGTGACTAACATAATATCAAGTGAGGTGGAGAAAATGACAGTTGGCGGAAGAATTTATTTAAAAAAGGACAACAGTGGATTGGAATTAGTTAAAGCGTTTGCCAAGATACCTACAGCTAATATTGCTGATACGATGGGACGTTCTTGTGCTATGCATCCAAGAATTAAGTTATTTTCCAGTCCGCATGGAACGGTATGGGCAGGAATTGCTCTTACTGTCAAATCTCGTGGCGGAGATAACCTTCTTATACACGCAGCTTTGGATATGGCTAGAGAAGGTGATGTGATTGTTGTTTCTAATGAGGGGGGTGTAGATAACAGGTCGTTGATGGGAGAGATTATGTTTACATATGCTGCTTATAAAAAACTTAATGGTTTAGTATTAGATGGCCCGATAAGGGATGTAAAATCCGCAAAAGAAATGCCATTACCTATTTATGCGACAGGTTCTACACCAGGTGGTCCTTATAAAGAAGGACCGGGAGAAATAAATGTACCAATTTCTTGTGGTGGTATTAGCGTAAACCCAGGAGATATAGTTGTTATGGATGATGATGGTGTGATAATTATTCCCTTGAAGGATGCTTGTGCGGTACTTGATGCAGCGCAAAAACTGCAAGAAACTGACGAAGCTAAAGTGGTTGCCGCTGGGAATGGAACTGCTAAGCGTGAGTGGGTAGCTAAAGCTATCGAGACAAAGAAGATTGAAATAATTGACGATTACTATTAATAAAGCAAGTTGTTTGGGAAACGAGGGGATAATATGAGTACGTTTTTGTTAAATAAAAAATATTTGCCGCATAGAGTAGGCGTTTGTTTTATCATAGGTATTATAGCCGGACTGTTTTTCCATGATTTTTCTATTTGGGTAAAACCTGCCGGAGATCTATTTATGAATATGATCAAAATGTTAATCGTTCCGGTTATCTTTTTTAGCGTTACAAGCGGTATTGCTGCTATTGGTGATGTGCAGCGGTTGAAAAGAATTGGCAGTAAAGTAGTCATTGTCTATTTCCTTATGACAGTTATTGCTTGTATTGTTGGTATTGTTATGGTTAATATAACTCATCCAGGTGTTGGATTTACACTTGATAATATGCAGGCATTTGATACTTCAAAAGTGAAAACCCCATCATTTGTAAATTTTTTGTTTGATATGGTACCAGTTAATATTGTTGACAGTATGGCTAAAAATCAGATTATGCAAATGATTTTTTTTACTGTTCTTGTAGGTGTGGCACTGGTGTCTTTAGGTGAGAAGGTAGCTGGGGTTACTAAAATTTTTGATCAATGTGCAAGTATTATTTATAAAATGCTGGATATAGTTATGTTATATTCTCCTATTGGTGTATTGGCACTGATGGCGAATACTACGGCTGTATTTGGACCTAAGCTTTTTGGGGTTCTGGCTAAGTTTGTTTTTACAGATTGGGTTGGCTGTCTTTTGATTTGGTTTTTCTTTAGTGGTATCGTCTGGTTATATACTAAAGTCAATTATCTGGAAATGTGTAAATCAATGATACCGATCTGGGTAAATACTATTGCTACTAATTCCAGCGCAGGTACGATACCTATAACTCTAAATGTTACTACAGAAAGGTTAAAGGTACCGATGTCTATTGCTTCATTTTCTATACCTTTGGGAGCCACGATAAATTTGACTGGAGCCGCTTTATATAAAACGATACTGGCGTTTTTTGTAGCTGAGATCTATGGTTTGCAGCTCACTATTGATCAGATTTTAATGGTTATTATTATTTCGACTATTATGTCTATCGCGGCACCAGGTATCCCCGGTGGTGGTATTGTAACAGGTGCGATTTTTTTAAATCTTTTAGGTTTGCCAATGGATTTAATGGGGCCTATTGCTGGAATGTACAGACTTATTGATATGTCACATACTACAGTAAATGTATCAGGTGATGTTTTAGGAACGATGCTGGTTGCCAAAAATGAAAATATTTGGACTGGTGAAGATTTTAATAAAACTTTAGTTTAGGATAGGAGGAATTATAATGTTAGCAGAAAGAATGAATACTTTTTCAGGTTCGCCAACTTCTGCATTGATTGCGAAAGTAGCTGAGTTGAGAGCAGAGGGAAAAGATATTATTTCTTTAAATGTGGGTGAACCTGATTTTGGGACTCCTGATTATATTAAATGCGGAGCTATCAAGGCAATAGTTGATAACTTCAGTAAGTATACTGCTGGTAACGGTATTATAGAATTACGCCGTTTGATTTCTAAAAAATTACATGAAGATAATAATTTAGAATATACCACAGATGAAATTTGCGCGACTGTAGGAGCTAAGCAGGCAATTTTTAATTCGATCATGGCTTTAGTAGATCCTGGAGATGAAGTGCTTTTGCCAGTTCCTTGCTGGGTTAGTTATACTGAGATGATTAAGTTTGCAGGAGCGAAACCAGTTTTTGTAGATGTAGAAGCAGAAACTTTTGATTTGGATATTGAGGCTTTAGAGAAGGCTGTAACTACGAAGACAAAAGCTATTGTTATTTGTACTCCTAATAATCCAACTGGAGCTGTTTATAGCGAAGGTACTTTGCGTAAATTAGCTGATTTAGCTTGTAAATATGATTTTTATATTATTACAGATGAAATTTATGAAAAGCTTATTTATGACGATGCAAAGCACTTTTCAATAGCTTCTATTTCTAAAGATGTTTGGAACAGGACTTTAACTGTAAATGGCTTTTCTAAGGCTTATGCAATGACTGGCTGGCG
>ENA-OPXX01002285-OPXX01002285.1-human-gut-metagenome-genome-assembly--contig:-NODE-2285-length-10896-cov-1.264182_pt1 | contig 10896 bp, 10 predicted proteins | sample MGYA00241771_ERZ502046 | MGnify/ENA primary metagenome ERZ502046 (study PRJEB25962, sample SAMEA2042006) | human gut metagenome | biome: human gut; feature: human-associated habitat; material: faeces...
CACACACCATGCGCGCAGACGGGCCGCCGGGAAAACGTTCGAATCACTCCACCGCGATGGCGTCAATCTCCACGAGCGCGCCCTTGGGAATCATGTTGTTGCCAAAGGCCACGCGGGCGGGCTTGACGGAGCCGATGAACACCTCAGCGTAACGTGCGTCCACTTCCTTGAAGTCCTCGACGTTCTTCAGGTAGATGGTGGCGCGGCACACATGCTCAATGCCGGTACCGGCAGTGTCGAGAATGTGCTTAATATTCTTCAGCGCCTGTGCAGCCTGCTCTCCAGCGGTCTCGCCCGCCAGTTCGCCGGTGGCCGGATCAATGCCCAGCTGGCCGGATACGAACACGAAGCCATTGGCCTTCACCGCCTGGCTGTATGCGCCCAGCGCGGCCGGCGCCTCGGAAGTGGCTACGGCTTCCATCTTTTCGCTCATATTGTGCTCCTTCTCATCTTGGGGGCGCCCACCTGCTGCGGCCGGCGCCGGTACACATCACCACCGGCTACGACCAATCGCACGATCAGCAACGATTGGCAATGCCGATTACGTAGCAGTCTACTGAGCAAAGTCGCGTTTAGCGCGCATGATGCCCGGCATACGGCCATCAACAGACTATTCCTTGCTATTCCAGACGATTCCAGACGATTCCAGACGATTCGGCTACCGTTCTCGCCAAACCGGACGGTTTTTCCACGACCCAAGCGAGCCGGCATCACCGGCCTTGCCATTGCCGACACCAGCACCAGCCTTGCACGCGCCGAATATGCAAAAGGCTTCCGGCGGTTAGCCGAAAGCCATGCTGGTGGGCTTGATGGGGATCGAACCCACGACCTTCTGTTCCGGAGACAGACGCTCTATCCACTGAGCTACAAACCCGAGCAACTTCTTTACTGTACACCACATCACGTTGCATGCGGCACATACGTCGCCAAAATAACGAGAAAATCGCCATCATCGGCTCTACAATGGGGTTATGTCGGAACCTACAGATGACTTCGAATACGAACGCCGCTTCTTCTGCCGCGAACTGCCGGCGGAATACGACGACGGCGACGCCCCGACCCTCATCATTCAGAGCTACTACGTGCATGCCGACAATTACGCCTTGCGCGTGCGGCTGGTCTCGCGCAAGGTTCACGTCGACATGACGCCCGACGTAAATCCGGTGGCCGTGCTGGACGAATACCGCGACCGGTTCTCGGAAGCATATGTCACCGTCAAAGGTCCGTCCGTGGGCGGCACGCGCTACGAAGTCGAGCGCGAAATCGATACGCGTATCGCGGCCGAACTCATCAAGCGCGGCGGCTCGGTAATCATCAAGAACCGGTATTCCGTGTGGATTGAGGAAGACGGCTGGAGCGTGGATGTGTTCGGCGGGCCGAATGCGCCGCTCATCGTAGCCGAGGCCGAACGATCCGGGCCGGTTACCAATCTGACGATTCCGAAATTCTGCATCACCGAAATCACCGATCAGGCGCGATTCAATAACGATGGTCTCGCCAACCGTCCGTTCTGTAAGTGGGCGGATGATTTCAAGGAGGAGCTGGCGCTGGAGGGGCCAAGGTTCCAGCAGTATTTCGGGAAGAATCGGATGGTTTAGGGGGGGGAGCAATCGAGTACGCTCGTGAGCTCCCCTCAGTCATCTACGACGACAGCCCCTCTCAAAGAGGGGAGCCAAAACCACTTAGTACATGAGGGTGGCTAGGCGACGACGGGCGCGGGTCAGACGCGGGTCGGTGGGTTCGGGGATGGCGAAGTATTCGAGCAGACGCTTGCGAACCTGCTCGATATCGGCCTTGTGCCCGGCGGCCAAAAAGTCCAGCAAACGGTCGAAAGCGTCTTGAATCTGGCCACCAATCATGTCGATATCAGCCACGGCCAACTGCGCTTCCACATCGTCCGGCGCTGCGGCGGCAGCGGCACGTACGTCACGTACATCAGCGGCCCCGGAGCGGGCCAGCAACAGCGCCTTCGCACGTTCGCGGGCGGCCAGTGCATCGGACGGGTCGGATCCGAGCACGCGCTCGTATTCGGCGGCGGCACCGGCGTAATCGCCCTCCTCGGCCAAACGATGGGCTTCGGCATGCTCCGGCGGCACCTGCTCAGCACCCGCGACGGCACCGGTGGCACCAGCGCTCTTGGCGGCATCGGAATCAGGATCACCCGAGTACGGCGCGGTACCGTTCACACCAGACTGCGCGGCGGCCTCAATAATCTTCGGAATCACCTCGTCAGTAAGTTGCTTGAGCTCGTCGTCACCCGGAAGGCCCTGCAACAGCGGCATCGGACGGCCGGCAATCAACGCGAACAGTGCGGGCACGCCCTGCACCTGCAGCGCTTGGGCAATCGAAGGATTGGACGAGATATCGATACGGGAGAGCTGAATCTGGCCGTTCAGGGCGTTCACCGCGTCGCCCAGTGCACGGGCCATCGGGAACAGGCGGTCATCGGTCGGCACCCACAGAAGCAGCAGGATCGGGAAGGTCGCAGAAGTCTGCACCATTGCCTGGAAGGTGTTTTCGGTGGTGTCGATCACGTACCCACCAGCGGCAGGCGCGCCGCCCGCTTGTCCGGGCTCGGCCTTGACCTGATGCTTCAGCGCCTCCAAATCGACGGCGCCCGCCAATGAGACTCCCGGATTGAACTGCTGCTCTGCCATAATGCCTCCCGATTCCACGCGATTCGCGTACAACAACAATCACATTTGCTGACATTGATTGTAATGCCGATTCCCACCACGTAGGGATTCTTCCACTACGCGGTGAAATTCCCACCACGTAGCAAAACGCCCACCACGATGTGACTCAAAACGGCACCATTGTGCGAAAGGTAAAACTTACCGACATCGTGGTGGATGAATCATATCGTGGTGGGGCGTTAACCGCGCGGTGGGCGGCGGCAACAACTACAGCGCTTCGACCTTTACCGGCTGACGGTCGGCGCCCACGGCGGTGATTTGCTCACCGGAGCTTGCCAACGGAATGTACAAGGCCACCACGTTCACATACGTGACCTTCATGGTGCTGGTGTACTTGTCGCTATTGAACAGCGCCTTCTCGTCGTCGGAAGCCGGCTGCGATTCGCGGCCATCCCCTGCCTTGCGAGTCCATTCGCCGTTAATACGGCCAACCACCAGATCACCGGCACCGTCTGCAGCACGCATCACCCACATCTGTTCAGGCACAGCGGTGAATTTTTGCTCCTGCGTACCGTTGTTGCGTTGCATACCTTCCTGCACCTTGGCCGTGGTATTGGCCAGTTCCTGGCGCAGCAAATCGTCTGCGAACTTGGAAGCGTATTGGCTCTTGGAGCCGTTCTGCAGCACATCGGCGTATTGGGCCAAGGCATCGGCGGGAGCGGCCACCAGCTTCTCATCCTTTGCGGTGCCCATCTGCGAGCCAATAGTCGGAATCTCGAACTTCGGCAGCTTGGCGCCCTCAAACAGTCGAGCCATAGCCATCAGCTTGTAATTCTGCTGGGCGGATTCCTGATCGAAGACCAGCAAACGCTTGGACTGCTGATCTTCGGTGGTGGTCGTGATGGTGAACACCGAGCGAGGCCATCCGTCGTCCGTAGGAATCACCGTCTGGGCGATGTCCTTGGGAATGGTCGCATATTCGGACATACCGCCGCCACGCTGATTGATCGTGGTCTGGCTGATGCGAATGTCCAGCTGGGGCCCGCCCATAACGGTCGCATACCCATCGGGATTCTTGGCCTGATCGGCTTCATCGATCGTCTTGAGAATCTTCAGACGAATCTTCTTCTCCTGCGCCTCGGTCAAATCCGGCGCAACCTTGGTGGAGGTATCAGCAGCCGGCGTCGGCAGTTGGCCTTCACAGGCGGTCAACGGCACGACCAACGCCATGTAGGCGAGGGCGGACACACACAGTTTGTTCCATCGCTTGTTCATCAGCTTTCCTCCTGTCCGTCATCGGCCGAGTCGTCTCCGGTATTGACCTCTTGGGCCAAGCGGGAGAAGTAGGCCTGCAGTTCGTCAGGGGTGATTACCGAAGTCGATTCGTTATCGCCGCTGAGGCCGGGCTCAGCGCCGCTTTCGGCACCGGTCTGCTGGTCGGCGACCAGGTTACGCGAACTTGGGTCGATGATAACCGGTGTTTCGGTGGCTTCAGATTGCGAGGATTGCGAGGACGCACGGCCCGAACGCCGATGTGTGGCGTGACGGCGACGATTACGTCGACTTGCACCATCCGGCTTCCCGGACACTGCGATGCTGGCGGGTGCCTCTTCCTCGATTACGGCGCTTGCCATGCCTTCCACCATGCGCTTGCGGCGCTTATGCGGCGGCATGGCGAACACGGAGGCGCACAGTACGGCCAGCACGGCCAGCAATCCGCCGGACAGATAGAACGGCATCGCAAAGTCCGGCACTTCGGAGCGCACCCAGTGCAGCTGCACCTTGGCGTTGGTGACATTTTCGCCCAAATCCACAATGGCTACCGTCGAGGCGCCGGTCTTCTTGCTCTTCAGCGAAACGGACCCAGTGCCGCATTTCACGGCAGTCCACATATCGGAATCCTTGAACGACACCGCGTCATCGGCACTGGTAGGCGCTCCCTGACTCGTGCTGCTTCCCTTCTGGGTGCTCAGCTCGCTCCATGATGTCAATCCGGTGATGCGGGTATAGGACTTCTCGGACGCGACCCATCCGGCAACATCCTTGGACGGACCCAACGCCACGCACGCCTCGTCCTGAGAGGATCCCGAGTCCACGGTTATCGTGGCATTCTGATCCAACAAGGTCAGCACATTCGGATCAGTGACGACATACCGGGAGCCGCTCATGGTTGCGGAAGCGGTGATTTCAGTGGAGGGCTTCCACATCGTGGCATTCATGTACCCCAACACCACAGCCGCCACGGCCAATAGTCCGAAGATAGGCGTCACCACTCCACGCATGATTTTGGCATGACGGGATGGACGCTTAGCGCCCTTATCCGGTCTTGTAGTCTGTTCTTCAGCACTCATAACTCAACCATTCTACAATCTTCACCTGTTTATTACCTAGGAGCGCAGAAAATCAAGGTTTACCAGTAGGGTGATGTGTCATGCGTAAGTCTGTTAAATCTATGTTATCCCCTCTCGGCAAGGCCGTTGCTCTTGCCTGCTCGCTGGCGATGTGCGTATCGCTGGCTGCCTGCTCCAGTTCGAGCTCGGACTCGAAATCCTCTTCCGACTCTTCTGACAAGAAGGGGCAAATTGCCGGCGTGACCGCCAAGGGCAAGCTCGGCGAGAAGCCGACCATCTCCTTTAATACGCCGATGACCGTGTCCGACGGCTCCTATGTGGTGCTGCAAAAGGGCGATGGCGACGTAATCGAGGAGGGCGACCGCGTCTGCGCCCAAGGCATCGCGCTCAACGTTAAAGACGGCACCGAGCTCATGGACACCTGGACCAAGAACACGCCGGATTGCTCGCTGAAGGTGGATTCCAAGACCCTCTCCTCGACCTACTACAACCAGATCAAGGGTGCCAAGATCAACACCACGATCGGCTTTGGCGTCAACGCTCAGGATTCGTCCGGATACTCTTACATTTTGGCGATGACGTTTGTATCCAAGTCCAAGGACCTGAAGAAGGCCACTGGCGAGGAAGTCAAGGATGTGCCGGCCAATCTGCCGAAGGTGACGCGAGCCAAGAATGGCAAGCCGTCCATTGACATGAACGGTCAGGGTTCGGTTGATTCGCTGATCTCGCAGACGCTGATCAAGGGTAACGGCGCCAAGCTGACCGACAAGAACACCGTGGTGGTCAAGTACACCGGTTGGCTTACGGATGGCAAGCAGTTCGATTCGTCCTGGGATCGCGATTCCACAATCGACGCCGATCTGTTCAGCGATTCCAGCGGCCAGCATCAGGTCATCGAGGGCTGGCAGAAGGGTCTGGTCGGCCAGACCGTCGGCTCTCAGGTTCTGCTGGTGATTCCGCCGGATCAGGCCTATGGAGATAAGGAGCAAGGTTCGATTCCCGCCAACTCCACGTTGGTCTTCGTAATCGATATTCTCGCCGCGTACTAAACAATCTCGATGGCTCTCCCCAAGAGGGGAGCTGGCAGCGAAACTGACTGAGGGGAGGCCTCACGGAATATACCGTGAGGCCTCCCCTCAGTCTCTCTATGTACGTTCGAAAACTCCCCTTCAAGAGGGAAGCCAAGAACAATCAGAACAGCCTGAGACTGTCGTCCTCGGTGCCTTTCATATCGTCGTAATCGAGGATGAGGCAGGTGAAGTCGCGGTCTTTGGCCAAGACCTGGGCTTGCGGCGTGATGGTTTGTGCGGCGAAGATGCCGTGCACCGGGGCCAGCAGCGGATCTCGATTGAGCAGTTCGCAGTAGCGAGTCAGCTGCTCGACGCCATCAATGCCGCCGTGACGTTTGATTTCCACAGCCACATGCTCGCCCTCGGCATTCACGGCCATAATATCCACTGGGCCAATGGCGGTCGGGTATTCGCGACGCACCAGCTTGGCTCCCTTGCCGATACGCTCGATTTGCTCGGCCAGATAGCGCTGCAGATGGTCTTCCACGCCATCCTTGATGAGACCCGGATCTTCGCCCAGATCATAGGTTTGGTCGGAATAGATATGCTGCAGCGTCACTTCAAGAATGTCCGAACCCTTGTCGGCGCTGACACGTAGCACCTTTTCCGGCTCACCAGCGGCGACACTTTCCGGGGAATGCGTCGCAGAATCACCATCCACAGCCCCACCAGCGACACTTTCCCGGGAATGTTGCGCGGATTTGGCGGCTGGGTCGATCTCACGAATCGTGCAGGGCGCGGTCATCCAGTTCAGCGGCTTGTAGGAGCCCAATTCGGAGAAAATCAACAGGCTGGAATCGGCCTTGATCAGCAATACGCGCTTGGCCAGGGGCAGTGAGGCGTTGAGGCGGCCCGAATACTCGGCCGAACAGTCGGCAACAATAACTCGCATAGGCCACCACTGTAGCGCAACACATGGCATACATAGCAAAAGGGGCTCTCTGGAAAACCAGAGAGCCCCTTAAGGAGTTGGTTCAGGTCACTCGGCGGTGCCGGAGTACTGGACGTCGTGGCCGCGCTCGACCGCCACGGTGAGTTTGTTCGAGTCGAAGGAAATGAATCCGTCGGTCACCTCGAACATGTGGCGATCGCCATCGGGCTCAACCACGGTGAGCGTACCCTGCTTGATCACCGTGAGCACAGGCTCATGGTCGGGCAGGATGCCCATGCCGCCCTCAGAGGCGGGAATGGTCACGCTCGTCGCCTCGCCGTGCCACACAGGGTGGTCAGCGGCGACGATGTTGACCTTCATCGTGGTTTTTTCCGCAGCCATCACGCACCCAGTTCCTTCTGCATGTTGTGCCACTTCTCTTCGAGGTCGTCGATGCCGCCGATGCCGGAGAACGCCTGCTCCGGGACGTCGTCGTACACGCCGTCGCAGATGCGGGTGAAGGCTTCGATGGTCTCGTCGGCCGGCACGTAGGAGCCGGGGCGACCGGTGAACTTCTCAGCCACATAGAAGTTCTGGCCGAGGAACTGCTCGATCTTACGAGCACGGTTCACGGTGGTCTTGTCCTCTTCGCCGAGCTCGTCGATACCGATCAGGGCGATGATGTCCTGCAGCTCCTTGTTACGCTGCAGAATCGCCTTGACGCGGTTGGCGCAGTCGTAGTGAGCCTGGCCCACGTAACGCGGATCGAGGATTCGCGAGGTGGAGCTCAGCGGGTCCACAGCCGGGTAGATACCCTTGGAGGCAATGTCACGAGAAAGCTCGGTGGTTGCATCCAAGTGGGCGAAGGTCGTGGCCGGGGCCGGGTCGGTGTAATCATCGGCCGGCACGTAAATGGCCTGCAACGAGGTGATCGAGTGACCACGGGTCGAGGTGATGCGCTCCTGGAGGGAACCCATCTCATCGGCCAGGTTCGGCTGGTACCCCACGGCGGAAGGCATACGACCCAGCAGGGTGGACACCTCGGAACCGGCCTGGGTGAAGCGGAAGATGTTGTCGATGAACAGCAGCACGTCCTGGTTCTGCACGTCACGGAAGTACTCTGCCATGGTCAGTGCGGTCAGCGGGACACGCAGACGGGTACCCGGCTGCTCATCCATCTGGCCGAAGACCAGTGCGGTCTTCTCAAGCACGCCGGCCTCGGCCATTTCGCCGATCAGATCGTTACCCTCACGGGTACGCTCGCCGACGCCAGCGAACACGGACACACCACCGTGGTTCTGGGCCACGCGCTGAATCATTTCCTGAATCAGCACGGTCTTGCCCACACCTGCACCACCGAACAGACCGATCTTGCCGCCCTGCACGTACGGGGTCAGCAGATCGATGACCTTGATGCCCGTTTCGAACATCTGGGTCTTGGACTCCAGCTGATCGAAGGCCGGCGGGTTGCGGTGGATAGGCCAACGCTCGGAGACGGTGATGGTCTCATCCGGCTTCTTGTTGAGGATGTTACCGGACACGTCGAAGACGTGGCCCTTGGTCACGTCGCCGACCGGCACGGAGATCGGGGCGCCGGTGTCGGAGACGGAGGCACCACGAACCAGGCCGTCGGTGGGCTTCAGAGCGACGCAACGGACCGTGGAATCACCGAGGTGCTGTTCGACCTCGAGGGTGATCTCGGTCTCCTTCGCCTCGCCTTCTTCCTTGGCGCTGGTGTTGACGATCGTTACTTTCAGGGCGTTGTAGATGTCGGGCAGATGACCCACCGGGAATTCAACGTCGATAACCGAGCCCTGGACGCGGGTGACGCGACCGTTGGTAGGCTCGGCCGCAGTGGTCTGGTTGTCAGCCATATGCGTTCCTACTCTTCCTTCTTGGTCAGCGCGTCGGCGCTGCCGATGATTTCGGTAAGTTCCTGGGTGATCGAGGCCTGGCGGGAAGCGTTGAGCTTGCGCGTAAGGTCGTCGATCAGGTTTCGTGCGTTGTCGGTTGCCGTGTGCATGGCGTTCTGGCGGCTTGCGGTTTCCGACGCGGCCGCGGTCAGCAGGCACTCGTGGATACGGGACTGAATGTACTTCGGCAGAATCGCATCCAGTACCTTTTCGAGGCTGGGCTCGAAAGTGTACAGCGGAGCGACATCCGCAGTAGCCGGTGCCTCTTCATCAGGATCGGGCACCTTGGTCTCGTTTTTCACGATTTCGACCGGCAGCATGCGCAGCACGCGCACCTTCTGCACCACCATGTTGATGAACTCGGTGTAGACGATGTAGAGTTCGGAAACTCCACCCTTCTCAGCCGGCTTCATGTAGGCGTCCATCAAGGTGTTGGAGATCGTTTCAGCAATTTCCACGCCGGGCTGGTCGGTGTCGCCTTCCCACGTCGCCGCGATGTCACGATTACGGTACTTGTAGTACGTCGAACCGCGACGCCCGTACACGAACAGCTCCGGCTGCTTGCCTGCCGCATCGAGGCGGGACAGCAGCGACTCCGTTTCACGGATAATCGAAGAGGTGTACGGGCCGGCCATACCACGATCCGAGGTGAGGGCGAGAACAGCCACGCGCGGGTTCTTCTCGTCCTTCACCGCGATCGGATGCGTGATATGGGTGTGGGCCACCAACGCTTGCACGGCATCGAAAATCGCATCGGTGTACGGCTTCGCGTTCAGGGCCACATCACGGGCCTTGGCGATATGCGAAGACGCGATCATCTCCTGAGCGTTGAAGATCTTCGCCAACGACTCGGTGGAGCGGATGCGTGATTTCAATGCGAGTTGCGAGCCCATGGCTTACTTTTCTCCCGCCACGATCTTTTCCTGATCGACCGGCGCGGCCTTGTCAACGTCCGGCTTCTTCTCGACCAGCGGCTTGCCGGCGGAAGAGACGAACGTCGAACGGAACTCGTCCACGGCCTTATCGAGGGCAGCCTCGGTGTCGGCGGTGAATTCCTCGGTCTCGCGAATGGTCTTGAGGATATCGGTGTTGTGGTCGATGTAGTCCAGCAGTCCCTGCTCGAACGGAAGGACGTCCTTCAGGTCGAGGTCGTCGAGCTTGCCGTGGGTGCCGGTCCATACGGACACGACTTCCTGTTCCGGCGAGTACGGGTGGAACTGCGGCTGCTTCAACAGCTCGGTCAGGTGGGCACCACGGGTCAACTGGGCCTTGGAAGCCGCATCCAGATCGGAGGCGAACATGGCGAAGGATTCCAGCGAACGGTACTGTGCCAGGGAGATCTTCAGCGTACCGGAGACCTTCTTCAGAGCCTTGGTCTGTGCGGCGCCACCGACTCGAGAGACGGAGATACCGACGTCCACGGCGGGGCGCTGGTTGGCGTTGAACAGATCGGACTGCAGGAAGATCTGGCCGTCAGTGATGGAGATCACGTTGGTCGGGATGTAGGCGGACACATCGTTCGCCTTGGTCTCGACGATCGGCAGACCCGTCATCGAACCGCCGCCCAGGTCATCGGAGACCTTGGCGCAACGTTCGAGCAGGCGGGAGTGCAGGTAGAACACATCACCCGGGTAGGCTTCACGCCCCGGCGGGCGGCGCAGCAGCAGGGAAATCGAACGATAGGCCTCTGCCTGCTTGGACAAGTCATCGAAGACGATGAGCACATGCTTGCCGTTGTACATCCAGTGCTGGCCGATGGCCGAGCCGGTGTACGGGGCGATGTACTTGAAGCCAGCGGAATCGGCTGCCGGGGAGGCCACGATGGTGGTGTACTCCATGGCGCCGGCGTCTTCCAGGCTCTGCTTCACCGAGGCGATGGTGGAGCCCTTCTGGCCGATGGCCACGTAGATGCAGCGGACCTGCTTCTTCGGGTCGCCGGATTCCCAGTTGGCCTTCTGGTTGATGATGGTATCGATCGCGATGGCGGTCTTACCGGTCTGGCGGTCGCCGATGATGAGCTGGCGCTGGCCGCGGCCGATCGGGGTCATCGCGTCG
>ENA-OPXX01002287-OPXX01002287.1-human-gut-metagenome-genome-assembly--contig:-NODE-2287-length-10885-cov-1.871930_pt1 | contig 10885 bp, 9 predicted proteins | sample MGYA00241771_ERZ502046 | MGnify/ENA primary metagenome ERZ502046 (study PRJEB25962, sample SAMEA2042006) | human gut metagenome | biome: human gut; feature: human-associated habitat; material: faeces...
ATGATTACCGACATAATGTAAAACCTGGCATCACAGGCTTGGCGCAAATAGCAGGCAAGTATAATACCAGTGCCTATGACAAGCTGATCTACGACTTGCTGTATATACAGGACGTCAGCGTCAAAATAGACCTGATGATCATGTTGCAGACATTCAAAGTTTTGCTGACAAAAAGCAGTACCGAAGGAGTACAGGGAAAATGATTGATGATTTAGTTTCCATAATAATGCCTGCCTATAACGCAGAAAAATATATAGAAGAAGCTATCGAAAGCGTATTAAAGCAGACATATAGAAATTGGGAACTGATTATCGTTAACGATTGTTCAATAGATGCTACAGAACAAATCGTAAAAAAGTATCAAGAGCAGGATCAGCGTATTAGACTTTGTTCTTTAATTAAAAATAAAGGTGTTGCAAATGCCAGGAATACAGCAATAAAAAATGCAGTAGGTAGGTATTTAGCTTTTTTAGATAGTGATGATATGTGGTTGCCAGAAAAATTAGAAAAACAAATAGGTTTTATGAAAAGAAATAACTATGTTTTTACTTATCATCAATATCGTCATTTTGCAAGTAGTGATAAGGTTGGGGAAATTGTAAAGATACCATCTCAACTTGATTATAAGGATGCACTAAAAGGTAATTCCATAGGATGTTTGACAGTATGCCTTGATAAAAGCAAAATAAAACCATTTATTATGCCTGCGCAGAGACATGAAGATTATATTACCTGGCTTAATATCTTAAAAGAAAACGAAATAGCGGCTTATGGATTGCAGAGGGATTTTGGCAGGTATCGAGTGGACAGTAAAGATTCTGTATCTGCAAATAAGCTGAAAAGTGCAGTATGGACTTGGAAAGTGTATAGAGATTCACAACTATTATCTGTTTTAAAATCTGTTTATTATATGTGTTTTTATATCACAAGCGGAATTAAGAAACGGAGTTAAATGAAGTATGCGATCATTAGAAATTTTATTAAGTTGTATGTATGAAAAAGATTACTCCATAATCTTAAAGTCTAATATAAAAACGAATGCAGTAATCATAAATCAATGCAATGAAAATTCTATGGCTCAAATGAATATCAACAATAATAAATACGTAAAGTGGATAAATAGTACAGAGCGAGGATTGTCTAAAAGCAGAAATATGGCAATTCATAATTCTTGTGCGGACATATGTTTAATCGCAGATAATGATGAAAAATTTGATGATGATTGTGAACAGAAGATATTAAAAGCATATGAGGATTTACCAGATGCAGATATTATTATTTTTGATTTACATAATAAACCTACAAAATTAAAGCCTAAAATTTATCTACCAAAAAGGTTGGAAATGTTGAGGGTATGTTCTTGGCAAATAACCTTTAAAAGGGCATCAATAATTGATAATAAACTTATATTCGATGTAAAACTTGGCGCAGGTACAGGAAATGGAGCCGGAGAAGAAAATAAATTTTTACTGGATTGTTATGATAAAGGTTTAAAAATATACCATGTGCCCGAAAAGATTGCAGTAATGACAGAAAATGAATCAACCTGGTTTACAGGGTTTGATGAGGATTTCTTTTATAAACGCGGGATGTCAACACGATATATTTTAGGAATTTGGTTAAGCTGTATATATGGTTTGTATTATGTAATTTTTAAGTATAATCAATATAAAAAAGATATTAGTATTTATAAGGTTTTAAAAAATATAATGCATGGTATTTGGGACAACAGGTTAGGTCGTTAAACTAGTAAGCAAATTAAAAAGGAGACTTATTGTGACGTTTTTGAACGGATTGATTTCTGAAGATAAAATCGGATTGATTATACGAATAATTTGCAAAAAAATATTGCAAATTATTTTTTGTGTAGTGAGAGTGAAACATGACAGAGTGATTTTATATAGTTATGATGGGATGCAATATTCAGATAGCCCTAAATACATAACGCAAGAGCTTTTGAAAATCAATAAAGGAAAATATGAAATTATATGGGCATTCAATAATGTGGAGAAATTTGAACATCTACGCAAAGAAAACATTAAGTTGGTAAAGTTTAAATCTTTTAAATATCACTGGTATTTGTTAACGGCCAAGGTAATTATTAATAATACGTATATACCATCATATATTCCATTTAAAAAAGAACAATATGTCATAGATACTTGGCACGGTATGCCTTATAAGAAAGTAGGTTTGGATATAGTAATAGAAGTGTCAAGTATTGAACAGCGAAAAATGGAATTATGGACGAAATCATTAAAAATAATGTTGTCGAATTCCTATTTTTTTTCAGAAATAGCACATAGCGCCTTTTTAGTACCAGAACAATCGATGTTAAAATCTGGTTGGCCGAGAAATGATATTTTTTTCGATTTTTGTAAAATCAAGGAGAATAATTTGAAAGTTCGTAAGTATTTTGATTGCAGCCAAGATGAATTCATAGTTTTATATGCTCCAACATTTAGAGATGATCAGATAGATAGAGGTTATATCGATGTAGAAAGTGATGTTATTAGTGCGCTAATGCAAAAATTTCATAAAAAAGTTAAAGTTTTATTGCGCGGACATCATCTTATAAAGAATAAAACTTTTTCGTATCACGGTGACGAAATAATGGCTGATGCGTCTGATTATGAGGATATGCAGGAATTGTTGTGTGCAGCTGATGTTTTGATTACTGATTATTCTTCTTGTATGTGGGATTTCTCTCTAAGTTATAAACCTTGTTTTCTTTTAGCAACAGATCTGAAGGATTATCAAGAAAAAAGAGGTTTATATGTTAATATATTTGACTTGCCTTTTCCAATTGCTTTAAATAATGACGAATTGATAAAAAATATTTTAGAATTTAATAATTCTGACTATGTAAGCAAAGTAAAACAGTATCATGATACTGTTGGATGTTATGAAGATGGTAGATCTGCAAAAAAATTAGCAGAGATAATAGATGAAGCGTGTTTTGGAAAAGAAATTAAATAAGGATGATAACATGAAAAAAGTTTTAAGTAAGTTATATAAATTGAATACGGTTGTATGGATTGATGAATATATTTTTCGTAAGATCAAAAATAAGCTATTTCCGTTAAGGATAGTGACGTTAAACAACAAAATTTCTTATTCGGGGTGGTGGAAGTGTGCTGATTATGAAAGTCAAGGTTTTACTAAATTTCTAACTAAGAGATTCCCTGAATATAGTGAATATAACATTAGATTCTATAGTATTTTTTCGGATATTGAAAGTATAAAAAAAGATTGTGAATTATATGGCGGTAAAAAAATTTTTTTTTCAGTTGAAAATCTGGAAAAAATAGCAGAACATAAAAGTTTAAAAGTTAATAATTACAGAACGCTATTAGAAATAAAACGCAGAATAAATTCGTATTCTGATTACCTCTCATCTCAAGTTGATTTGTGTTTAGGATATAGGGAAGATTGTGGTAAATTTTTACAGTTTCCTGGATGGGTGTTTCGGAAAGATTTTTTCCCAGCGGAATCTGAATTTAGTGATGTGAAAAAAATTATAGATAAGATTAATAATGTTAAATCAAAATGTTTGTTGGACTGCGTTTGTATTAATTCACATGATGCATTAGGATTAAGAACAAAAATAGCGGATGATTTAAATAGTGTACTTGATATAACGTACGCAGGAAAGTGGAGAAATAATACTTCAGATCTTTGGGATAAATATGGAAATGATAAATTGAAGTATATGAATTTATTCAAATTCAACATTTGCCCTGAAAATATGGATGCGCCGCATTATTGTACAGAAAAGATTTTTGATAGTTTTAGGGCTGGCTGCATACCAATTTATGCCGGAGCCTTAAATAATCCAGAGCCTGATGTCATAAATAAAAATGCTGTTATTTTTTGGGATTTAGATGGGGATAATGCAGACAATATAAAACTGATCAAAAGATTGAAAATGGATGAGGATTTTTATAACAAGTTCATTCAGCAGGAAAAGTTCTTGCCTTCTGCTGCTGAATATGTTTATGAAAGATTTACAAAATTAGAAAATAAATTGAGGAAGCTTTTAGATGGTTAATATTGTTTTCTTATTTAGTTTTTTATAGATAGTGTAGAAGAAAGCGTAAAGGTGATTATAGAGTATAAATGCGAATTTTAAATATTTTACGTAATAGCATATATTCATTGATTTCGTTCGCCTGTGTGGCACTATTGGGAATTTTTGTGCGCAAACTTTTTACACAGTATCTACCTATTGAATTTTTAGGACTAGAAGGTTTGTTCAGTAATATTATTACTATGTTATCCTTGGCAGAACTTGGTGTCAGCACAGTTATCAGCTACAATCTATATCGAGAAATCGCTAATGATAATAAAAAAGAAATAAATATGCTAATGGCTTTATATCGCTATGTGTATACAATAATCGGTAGCTTTATTTTTTTTATAGCTATAATTCTCTTTTTCTTTTTGCCTATTTTTGTAAAAGGAACAAATCTTCCCTGGCATTATGTGCAATCAGTATACGCAATACAAATTGCTACAGTTTTAAGCACTTATTTTTTAGCATATAAGCGGACATTATTTGCGGCAGAGCAGAAAGATTACATTTGTATAAAAATAGATATGGGGTGCAAGCTTCTCAATAGTTGTGCACAAATTGCCGCTATTGTATTCTTTAAAAATTATCTCTTGTATGCGTTTTCCGTATTATTCTTTAATGTTTTAGCTAATATTATAATTACCTGGAAAGCAAAAAAAGTTTATCCATATCTTAAATCTGTAAAGATAAGTATGGTAGATTTTCGTGAGCATAACTTTTTTGGAGAGACTAAAAATTTATGATCCATAAAATATCCTATCTGTTTTATAGTGGCTTGGATATGGTCATAGTTACGAGTTTTTTGGGATTGAAAGAAGCAGGTCTCTTATCTAATTACGTTTTGATACACATGGGGATATATGCAGTTTTGTATAAATGTTTTCAAGGTATTATTCCCAGTTTGGGTAATTTGGTGTATTCAGAAGATAAGGATAGGAGTATTTCCGTATATGATGTGTTGGATTTAGCGTATTCTTTTTTAGGAAGTTATGTTTGTTGTGTCTATATTATAGTGTTCCAGCCATTTATCGAGTTGTTTTTTGGCAAGCAATTTCTTCTGCCTAACGAATATGTTGTTTTATTAGCGAGCAGTGTTTTTTTATCTATGCAGTTTGAGAATGCCTATAATTATAGGTCTACTCATGGAAATTTTGAAAATGATCGTCTGTATATGATTCTATCGGCAATCAGTAAATTGGTGGTCGCCGTTATTTTTGTAAAATATTGGGGCATACAGGGGCTTGTTCTAGGCACTATTGTAGGCTTAGGTTTTATAATATATGGGCGAATACAATTCGTATTCAGGATTATTTTTCAAACAAGTATGCGTAAATATTTAATAAAACATTTGTTGTTCAGTTTATTAATCGGCATAGAAATAGTAGGGATAAAATACTTGTTTGTATGGTTTGATTTTGAAGTGAACTATATGAATTTAATTATAGAATGCGTATTTATTGGTATTATTATGATCGTTATACAATCTGTATTGTTTTATAAAACAAAAGAATTTCAGGAACTATTGAGATATGCAAGTGAAATAGTGAGGATTTTAAAGTCAAAATTACAACATAGCTGAGGAGTGTGTTTGTGTGAAAATAGCACTTATAACCGGTATTACAGGGCAGGATGGATCGTATTTAGCAGAGTTGTTATTAGAAAAAGGCTATACAGTACACGGCGTTGTACGCCGTGCTTCGATCAGCAACACTTCCCGTATAGATCATTTGCTGGCTGAAAAACAGATAACACTACATGATGGCGATCTAACAGATTCTTCCAGTCTTATAAGAATAATAAATTTGGTAAAGCCGGATGAAATATATAATTTGGCGGCACAAAGCCATGTGCAGGTATCTTTTGATGTGCCGGAATATTCCGGCGATGTGGATGCATTAGGTGTATTGCGTATCTTGGAAGCGGTACGTATTTTAGGAATGACAAAGACCTGCCGCATTTACCAGGCGTCTACCAGCGAATTATATGGAAAAGTAGAAGAAGTACCGCAGCGTGAAACAACGCCGTTCCATCCATATAGCCCTTATGCAGTAGCCAAACAGTATGGTTTTTGGATCACAAAAGAATATCGAGAAGCGTATGGGATGTTTGCGGTCAATGGTATCCTTTTTAATCACGAATCAGAGCGACGTGGTGAGAATTTTGTAACACGTAAGATAACCTTGGCTGTCAGCCGTATTGCCTGTGGCTTGCAGGATCATTTGGAATTGGGTAATTTGGATTCCCTGCGCGACTGGGGGTATGCGAAAGATTATGTTGAATGTATGTGGTTGATGCTGCAGCATGATACTCCGGAAGATTTTGTTATTGCTACTGGTGAGCAGCATACTGTAAGAGACTTTACGGAAAAAGCCTTTAAGGAAGTCGGGATTAATATTCGTTGGGAAGGCGAAGGAATCAATGAAAAAGGTTACGATGTCAAAACTGGAAAAATGTTGGTTTGCGTCAATGAGCAGTGGTTTAGGCCAACTGATGTAGATAACCTTTGGGGTGATCCAACAAAGGCAAAGACAGTTTTAGGATGGAATCCACAAAAAACTTCTTATGAAGAGCTGATCAGGCTCATGGTCAGATATGACTATGAGTTAGCGAAGCGTGAAGCAATTGTTTTAAAATTTGGTAATAATTGAGGTAATAAAAATTGAGGATTTTGATAACTGGTAGTACTGGTATGGTTGGCTTTAATATTGCTGCATTATTAAAGCAAGATAAAGATGATGATTTACTATTGCCTTCGCATGAGGAATTAGATTTATGCAATGCAAATAATATAAAAAAATATTTAGAACAAAAGCAACCAGAAATTATTATTCATGCAGCTGGAAAAGTTGGTGGCATACAAGCTAACATTAATTCACCATTAGAATTCTTTTTAGAGAATTTAGATATGGGAAGAAATTTAATTGTGTCGGCATATGAGTTAGGTATAAAGAAGGTTCTTAATTTGGGTTCTTCTTGTATGTATCCAAGAAATCATGATGAAGCATTAAAAGAGGATTTAGTACTAAAAGGTGAGTTGGAACCAACGAATGAAGGCTATGCCTTGGCAAAATGTGCTGTAGCAAAGTTATGTGAATATATAGATAAAAGTAATGAAAATTATAATTATAAAACTTTAATACCGTGTAATTTATATGGCCCGGGAGATAAGTTTTCGCATGAACATTCACATATGGTTCCAAGTATTATTCACAAACTTCATTCTGCAAAAGTTGAAGGGCAGCAAAACGTTAATATTTGGGGAACTGGGAAAGTTCGGAGAGAATTTATGTATGTTGAAGACGTGGCTAGAGTAGTAGGTAAATGTATAAAAATTTTTGAACAACTGCCATGTTATATGAATGTAGGTATTGGTCATGATTATACTGTTGATGAGTATTATAAAATTGTTGCTGATGTTATAGGTTATTCTGGTGAGTTTATGCATGATTTGAGTAAACCAGAAGGAATGAAACGAAAATTGGTTGACATAAGTGTCCAAAAGTCTCTTGGTTTGTATATAGAAACACCTTTAAGAATAGGCATAGAAAAAACTTACGAATTTTATTTAAAAAATATAGCTGATGAAAGGTAAGTGATTACCGTGAATAAAATAGGTGTTGGTTATGCGTTAATAACCGATTTAGAAAAAAAATATGTGAATATGGCGTTGGATTCGGGCAGACTGTCATCAGGCCCGTTTGTTCAGAAATTTGAGAAAAAATTTGCTGAAATGCACGAACAGAAATATGGTATTGCCTGTAATAGTGGAACGTCATCCTTACATGTTGCGTTAGAAGCGCTGAAAGAAAAATATTCATGGAGTGAAAACAGTGAAGTTTTAGTACCTGCTATTACTTTTATTGCAACTTCCAATGCGGTTATGCATGCAGGAATGACGCCTGTTTTTGTAGATGTAAACAGCAGAACTTATAATATTGATCCCAATTTGATTGAAGAAAAAATTACTGAAAATACGGTTGCCATTATGCCTGTACATACATTTGGGCAGCCATGTGAAATGGATCCTATTATAAAAATAGCAGCGAAACATGGCTTGAAAATAGTTGAAGATTGTGCAGAGGCACATTTTGCTGTTTATAAGGGAAAACCTGTAGCTAGCTTTGGTGATATAGCGGGTTCCAGCACGTATGTTGCACACACTATTACGACTGGTATTGGTGGAGTTATTACAACCGACGATACGGATTTGGCAGAAATTGCCCGTTCGTTGATAGCACACGGCAGAGCATGTACCTGTGAAAATTGTATTGCGTATAATTCCAAACAGGTATGCAAGTTGAGAATGCAGACTGAGATGGACAGACGTTTTATGATGATCAGACTTGGTTATAGCTATAGAATAGGAGAGTTAGAAGGCGCACTGGGTGTTGCCCAGTTGGAGAATAAAGATTTTATTATTAATACTCGAAAGGCCAACGCAAAAATTTTGACTGAAGGTCTTAAAGATGTAGTGCAATATTTGCAATTGCCATATTATCCGGAGTATGTAGAACATTCTTTTATGATGTATCCGTTAGTTATAAAAGATGAGAGAGTGTTTACTAGAGATGAAATAGTAAAATATCTGGAACAGAATAATATTGAAACAAGACCTATGCTGCCGTTACTGAATCAGCCGATTTATAAAGAAATTTTTGGAGATATTGAAAAAGACTATCCTGTTGCCCGTTGGATAAATAATAATGGTTTTTATGTTGGTTGTCATCACGGATTAAGTAAAGAAGAATTAAATATGATTATTAAAACGATTCATGCTTTCTTAGAAAATAGAATTAAGGACAAATAATATTATGAATATTATTTTACTTTCCGGTGGTAGCGGCAAAAGGTTATGGCCGCTTTCCAATGATATACGCTCTAAACAATTTATTAAGATATTTAAAGACGATGTTGGCAATTATGAATCGATGCTGCAGCGTGTCTATAGACAAGTACGTACTATTGACGACGGTGCCGCAGTGACTGTTGCAACATCAAAAACGCAGGTTTCCGCTATCCGGAACCAATTAGGGGATAGTGTGGGGATATCAGTTGAACCCTGCCGCAGGGATACCTTTCCAGCAATAGCTTTAGCAACATTTTATTTACATGATGTCTTAGGAATCAGCGCAGAAGAAGCTGTTGTGGTTTGCCCGGTTGACCCCTATGTAAGTGATGAATACTTTGCTACATTGAAAGAACTAGGACATTTAGCATTGCAGGGCGATGCCAAACTTGTTTTAATGGGAGTAGAGCCAACATATCCCAGCGAGAAATATGGGTATATCATTCCAGAAACTAAAGATGAGATAAGCAAAGTACAAACTTTTAAGGAAAAACCGAATGCAGAGATTGCAGCAGAGTACATTGAGCAGGGGGCCTTGTGGAATGGTGGCGTTTTTGCTTATCAGATGAAATATGTTTTGCAAAAAGCGCATGAACTTCTTGATTTTACAGATTACTATGACTTATATGCCAAATATGAAACCTTAGAAAAAATCAGCTTTGACTATGCCGTAGTTGAGCAGGAAAAGCAGATCAAGGTGCTGCGTTTTGCCGGAGCCTGGAAAGACCTGGGCACATGGAATACCTTAACTGAAGCCATGAAAGAGCAAGCCGTTGGTAAGGCGATAATGAACGAAAAATGTCAGAACGTACATGTTATGAATGAACTGGATGTGCCGGTATTATGTATGGGCTTAAAGGATATGGTAGTAGCTGCCAGTCCTGAGGGTATTCTAGTAGCCGAAAAAGAGCAGTCCAGCTATATAAAGCCTTTTGTAGACGCCATAGATCAACAGGTGATGTTTGCTGAAAAATCCTGGGGAAGCTTTCGGGTTTTAGACGTAGGCGAAAACAGCCTGACTATTAAGGTAACTTTAAAAGCAGGCAATAAAATGAACTACCACAGTCACGAACGTCGGGACGAAATCTGGACGATCATTTCCGGTAGCGGCCGCACGATAGTTGACGGAATGGAGGAGCAGGTAACGGCAGGTGATGTGATAACAATGCAGGCTGGCTGCAGACATACGATCATGGCAGACAGCGAACTTGAAGTAATGGAAGTGCAGCTGGGCAGGGAGATAAGTGTCCATGACAAGCAAAAATTTGAATTGGAAGAATAGCAAAGCGGTCAGCACGCCTAAACCGTTTTTATTGCAGCCAGCCTTTAAAGAAGCGCTTTGGGGCGGGTTGACGCTGAAAGAGTATTTCGGCAAACAGGCTGATTTGGATAATATTGCTGAAAGCTGGGAATGCTCCACGCATCCGGAGGGGCCGAGCACCGTAGCTACAGGTGAGCATAAGGGCATGCTGCTGACGGAAGTTTTGCAAAAACATCCAGAATATCTTGGCACTCATCCAAGAACTAAAGGCGAACTGCCCATATTGGTGAAATTCATTGACGCCAGGCAAAAACTGTCTGTGCAGGTGCATCCGGATGATGAATATGCCAAACTTTATGAGCGTGGACAGTTGGGCAAAACAGAAATGTGGTATGTGCTGAAAGCAGATAAAGACGCTGAACTTATTTATGGCTTTTACAGGGATATGGACAGCGTTGCCGTAAGGAAAAGCGTAAAAGATGGAAGTATAGAAAGATATTTGCAGAAAGTAAAAGTGCGGCAGGATGACGTATTTTATATCCCGGCAGGGACAGTGCACGGTATAGGCGCAGGTAATCTGATCGCTGAAGTGCAGGAAAGCTCTAATCTTACTTACAGGTTATATGATTATGATCGTACAGATAAGCATGGGCAAAAGCGTAAGTTACATATAGAAAAAGCGTTGGCAGTTGCCGATCTAAAA
>ENA-OPXX01002289-OPXX01002289.1-human-gut-metagenome-genome-assembly--contig:-NODE-2289-length-10873-cov-1.759198_pt1 | contig 10873 bp, 8 predicted proteins | sample MGYA00241771_ERZ502046 | MGnify/ENA primary metagenome ERZ502046 (study PRJEB25962, sample SAMEA2042006) | human gut metagenome | biome: human gut; feature: human-associated habitat; material: faeces...
GCGGCTATGGCTATGAGGAGGCCCCGCGCCCCGAAAACGGCGAGGACCGCAACTCCAAGATCAGCCTGACCCTGCGTCAGGCGGTCAAGGGCGCTACCGTGTCCCTGTCCGTGGACGGCAAGAAGTTCAAGGCCCACGTGCCTGCGGGCGTCAAGGACGGACAGAAAATCAAGCTGGCCGGCAAGGGCAAGCCAGGCATCAACGGCGGCAAGGCCGGTGACCTGTACCTGCACGTCACCGTCAAGCCCGATGCCACATTCTCGATGCGCGGCCATGATATCGTCATGGACCTGCCCGTCACCGTGGGCCAGGCCGTGGCCGGTGGCAAGGTCGAGGCCAAGGATATCGACGGCAATCCCGTTACCTTCAAGGTGCCGGCAGGCTCCAGCTCCGGCGCGGAAGTCAAGCTCACGGGACTTGGCGTCCAGCGCAGCAACCAGCCGGGCGATCTGATCGGCCGTGTGCAGATCATGGTCCCCGCCAAGCCGGGTCTGGCCGTCAAGCACGCCGCCAAAGAATTCGACGAAAAAGCCGGCGACTATCTCAGCCTGTAATCAGGAGGTGAACAATGGCGCGGTTAGCCAACCAGATGAAGCAGTTATACGCGATGTGCGCAACCGCGCTCGTGATGGGCAGGGCCGATCTCGACGGAGCCGATGACGTCGGCTTCGACATCGAACTGCCCATCTTCACCGTCGGCCAGACCGCCGAGTTGGCCAACATTCACCCCCAGACTCTCCGTCAGTACGACCGCCTCGGTTTGGTTCGTCCGCAGCGCACCGATGGCGGCGCACGCCGCTACTGCCTGCGCGACATTGCCCGCCTGACCCGAGCTCAGCGCCTGAGCCAGGATGAGGGCATCAACCTTTCCGGTATCGCGCGCATTTTGGTCCTCGAAGAAGAGAATCGCCAACTGCGCCGCGAAGTCAAACGCATGCAAACCGGCGACCAGGAGAGCGTTTTCGCCGCAGGCCGTGACGGCAATATCGTGGAGATACAACGCTCCAACCGCGCCCGCCTCTGGCGCAACGCCATCCGCCGCGAAACCCGCGAACTGCCCGGCCGCGATACTGCCGCCGATATCGCTGCCGGCGCCACCGGCGACTCCAACTACACTCCCGCCGACTCCAAGTCCATGGTCCTGTGGGGTTGGTGAGTCTGGCCGCATTGCTTCGATTCCTTCTCCATTCGTAAAACTGTTTGTTATCTCACATCGGGCAGCTGCCGAAAAGCACGAATCTTCTTGACGGAGATGTCAAGGTTTGTTACGGTGACGTGCGAAAACCGATTCGTAAGGGGTGCTTTAGGCTGAGACGGTATGTGCCGAACCCTTCGAACCTGTGAGCTAACACTCGCGTAGGGAATGCGACGGTTGAACTCCTCTGTTCGGCTCGGCATCCCATATGCGCGTTGAGAGAGAGGAAGCGTATGTCAATACGCAAGGAGCTGACCGCCCAGAACGTACTGCTGGGTTTCCAGCATGTGCTTGTTTCCAACGTCTGGCTTGATCCGGTGTTTGTGGCCGGAGCAATCGGCTTACCTATTGCCCTGTCGTCGAACATGATTAACGCCATCTTCATCGTCTCTGGTCTGGTTACTTTGGTTCAGGCCACTCGGCTGGTTCGCCTGCCGGTGGTGCAGGGGCCGTCAGCCGCGTTTGACGCGTTGATGATCGCGGCAGGTACGGCCGGCATGCTGGGGGCGGCGAGTTCGTCCATTCTCATCGCTTCGCTTGTGTTCCTGTTGCTGTGCCTGACCGGTGTGATAGAGCGGATGCGGTTCCTGTTCTCTCCGATGATTTCGGGCGTGGTCATCTTTATGGTCGGTGTCTCGCTGTCTGGATTCACGCTGAGCGAGTTTCTAGGCGGGGCTCCCGGCGACAAGACGTTCGCCGATCCGCACATCCTGACCGTGTCGATTCTGACCACGGCGATTGTGCTTGTCCTGTCGTTGCTCGGCAAGGGCCTGCTCAAGTCGTTCTCATTCCTCATCGCGCTCGTCGTCGGCACCGTGGTCGCCGCAGCGTTTGGCATGGTGGACTTCTCTCCTGTGGCATCCAAGGGATGGTTGGGCCTGCCGACCTTCCTGCCCTACGGTCCGTTCACATTTGACTGGAAGATCTTCGTCCCGTTCTTCATTGCCTACATGGTTGCCGTCATGGAAGCTCTCGGCGTCTATCAGGCGGCTTCTGAGATTCAGGGCACGTCCCTCGAACGCAAGCAGGTGCGCTACGGTCTTGCCGGCGAGGCGGCCGGTTCAGCCATTTCCTCGCTGATTGGTGGATTCACCACCACCGCCTACCCGCAAAATGTCGGCCTGCTCAACCTGACCGGCGAAGGCAAGTTGCGCACGCGCACGCCTGTGATCATCGCCGCTGTGCTGTTGCTGATTCTGGGCTTCGTGCCAAAGGCGGGCGCGTTGCTGTCCGTCATTCCCTCGGCAGTCGTCGGAGGCATTTTCCTGCCGGCTGCGGCCAGCCTAATCGTGACCGGCCTGCGCGCCCTGCGCAAGGTCGCTGATGACGAGCGCCGTCAAACGGTCATCGGCATGTCTCTGTTGCTCGGCATCGCCCTGCCCAAGGCGCTCTCCGGCCTGACCGGCGGCGCAAGCGTGTTCTTTGGCAACAACATCATGGTCGGTGTATTCAGCGCCATTATTCTCAATGCGCTTTTCGTCGCTCTTCCGGATTTGGTGGCGAAGCATCGTGCGCCGGCGTCCGTGGATGTTCCAGCAGCCGATCCGGCGGATGGGACTGGCGCTGCGGCGTACGATGAACGATAATGCTGGTTGATATTGGATATTGACAGGAGCGATGCAATGACTGATGTGATGGATGACGCGCGTCGTATCAAGCGCGGGATTCTGGATTTTATCCATACCTATGGCTGTGAGCAGGCCCCGGAAGAGGCGTTTGGTGCGTTGGCGCGCGACGTGTTCATCTATCAGTACACGTATGATCTGCCGTACCGTCGTTACTGCGCGGCTAAACGCGTCACCCCCGCAACGCTCAAGGATTGGCGGGAGATTCCGCCGATGCCGGTGGACGGGTTCAAGCACCTTGACCTTTCGACCATACCGACCGAGCAGTGCGAAGCCGTATTCATGACGAGCGGAACCACGCATGGCGGCAAGATGCGTGGGCGCAACTTCCATCCCGATCTTGAGGTGTGGGATGAATCAATGATTGTGCCGTTCCGTCATTTCATCATGCCGGATCGAGAGCGTATCCGCATCGCCGTGATTTCGCCGGCATGGGACATGAACCAGAACTCCTCCCTGTCGCGCTACCTTACCAAGGCCGTGGAGTGCTGCGGCAGCGAAGGCAGCGGTGTGTTCTTCGACGAGCATGGACTCAAGTTCGATGAAATCATCGCCTTCCTTAACCGTGCGGTGTCTGACGGTGAACCGGTGATGCTGATGGGTGTCTCGTCGTCCTATCTGTATCTGTTCGATTACCTGCATGAGCATGATCTGACGTTCGCGCTGGCCCCCGATAGCCGGTTGTTCGACACTGGCGGCTTCAAGAGCACTAAGCGCGACATCACCGAAGACCAGATGCTTGATGAGCTGGAACAGACACTGGGGGTGCCGCGCCACCACTGCGTCAACATGTATGGCATGACCGAGTTGAGCTCGCAGATCTATGACCAAAATATTCTGTCGTGGTATACGGATGGCACCAGCAACTATCTCAAGGCGAACCCCGCCTGGGTGCGCACGGTCTTCCTCGATCCGGAAACGCTGACTCCCGTCAAGGATGGTGAGACCGGTGTGATAGCCCATTACGACCTTGCCAATTGGAATTCATGCATCGGTATTCTGACCGAGGACCTCGGCCATCGGACCCCGGACGGATTCCTGCTGCAGGGCAGGGCGAAGGGAGCCGAGGCTCGTGGGTGCTCAATCGCGGTAGACGAGGTCATCAGTGCCAACCGTTGATGAATCCGTGAGTCAGGCCATTGATGTCTTCCACCTGCCCTCGGGAGTGGATGTTTCGGATTACGAAATCTATGAGGTCGCCACATCGGATGGGGTGAAGCGTTTGCGCTATCCGCGACTGGATGGCTCAAAGGTGACTTCCCTTGCCAAGCAGCTTGTCGATGTTCGCAACCGCACGCTTGCCGCGATGAGTGTCAACGATATTCTCGACATCGTGGCCGACGCGGCCCAACTATGGGCCGATCCGGATTTTGAGCTGCGGCGTCAGGCTGAACTGCTGATTCCCGCAATCACCGGATATGAGCCTGACATGGTGCGGATTGAGCTCAAACGGTATATGCGCCAGTTCAGGCGTCGTGAACTGCTCCGGTTCCTTGACTCCGAAATCGGTCAGCCGTCTATGCTCGACGAATTCCGGCCGAACAAGGCGGGGGGATACTCTAAATATGTGGGCCCAGCGCTCACCTATCAGGTGTTCTCCAGCAATGTGCCGGGGATTCCCGTGTGGAGCATGGCGATGACCCTGCTGGTCAAAGGCGCGATGCTTGGCAAATCTTCATTTTCCGAGCCGGTGATGCCTGCGTTCTTTGCTCGCAGCATTGCGATGGTCAATTCCGACCTCGCTGATGCCATTGCGGTGGTTCCATGGAAGGGCGGCTCGCAGCAGCTCGAGGATTCAGCCATCGATGCGGCCGATGCCGTGATTGTTTACGGTTCTTCGCAGACTACCAAATTGATTGCGGGCAAAGTCGCCGGGTCCAAGCCCTGTCTAGGTTACGGAGCAAAAGTCGGGTTGGCGTTCATTGGCCGAGAGGCTTTGCGTCCTGATACCTATGCCGATACCGTGCATCGTGTGGCTGTTGACATCGCCACATATGACCAGCAAAGCTGCCTGGCTCCGCAGACCGTGTTCGTGGAGACTGATGGAGCCCTCACCCCTCGTGAAGTGGCTCAGCTGCTCGGTGGCGAGCTTGAGAATCAGCAGCGCAAATATCCGCGCTCCGTATTGAGTGACGCCGAGAACGTGGCCATTCAGCGGGCGCGCACCGACGCTGAGATGAGAGCCTTGATGGGCGGGAAGGCCGCGGTGTTCGCCAGTGGCCATAGCACGGCATGGTCGGTGCTGTATCGAGAACTTGACGGTAGCGGTGCCGACGAGGATGTTGCTTCGCTGATGTCGCCGTTGAACCGCACCGTCAACGTGGTGGCGGTGCCAGATTTGTTGGACGCTGCCAGAAGACTGACTTCCTGCCGTGGCTGGCTGCAGAGCTGCGGTGTCGCTGTGGATTCAACCAGACTGTTTGGTCTTGCGGATACATTGGCCGAGGTCGGTGTGAATCGCATCTGTCCGCTCGGTGAGATGGATCGGGCGAAATCCGGCTGGCATCATGATGGGGGCTTCAACCTCATCGATCTGTTGCGCGCGGTGGATGTCGAACGCGGCAGCGACGCGTACAGCGATTCGTTCGATATGGATATGGAATAGGCCTGTGCTGTTGCGGGCAGCAGAGGCTGGTAGCAGGGCGAAAGGCAAGGGTAATGACAGAGCAAAGCGATATGGCACGGCGTCCAATGGTGAATCTGGATGGCAGAACAGCGATCATCACCGGTTCCGGCAAGGGCATAGGAGCGGCTGTGGCGAAATGCCTGGCATCGCACGGAGCCGCTGTCGTCATCAATTACGTACATGACGCCGCCAGCGCGCAGCGCATCGTTGAAGACATCCACTCGCTGGGAGGCTTGGCTATAGCTGTACAGGCGGATGTTTGCGATGAATCGCAATCTTCCAAGCTAGTGGGTACCGCTGTCGACTCATTCGGCGGCGTGGACATCTTAGTGAATAATGCTTTCGGACGCTTCTCCTTTGACCCGCGTCGCCGTTCCACTTTTGCTGGAGGCGATTGGGATGAGTTTAGCGCACAGATCGAGGGATGCCTGCATGGTGCATATCTGATGTGCTCACATGTGGTGCCGCTGATGCGAGCCCAGACCTCCGGGCGTATCATCAACATCTCCAGCAATCTGGTCGATTCGCCCATCGTGCCCTACCATTCGTATATCACTGCCAAAGGCGGCTTGGTCGGCATGACCCGCTCTCTGGCCCAGGAGCTGGGCGGCTTCGGCATTACCGTTAATGCCATTGCCGCAGGTTTGACGGCCGGAACCGCATCCAGCGCAGCCACCACCGAGGATGTTCGTGAACGAATCATTGCCATGACGCCTCTTGGCCGCCTTGCCCGTCCCGATGACATCGCCGGAGGGGTCGCGTTGTTGGCGTCCGACATGGCCGGCTTCATTACCGGACAATGTCTGCACGTCGATGGTGGGCTGACCATGCGCTGAGGCGCAGGGGCGGTGTGCTGACGCGCTATGGTTGTCGCATCCGATTGGTGCAATGGAATGCAGCAAGAGTAAAGGCGCCAATTGGCGTGCGGGCATGTGGACGGAGGTAACTATGCTGCTCAAAGCCGTGTTCTGGGATTTGGACGGTACTCTCATCGATTCTGAGCCGCTCTGGCATGACGGTGAGATTGAGATCGCGCACAACAATGGCGGCGAGTGGAACGAGGACCTCGGTTGGGAGTGCTCCGGCACTCCGGTACCACACGTGGCAGAGGTCATGATTGCGCATGGCTGCACATTGAGCGTTCCCGAAATCGACAAACAGCTCAAGGATTATGTGTTCAAGGCGGAGGTCGAACGTCTGCCGTGGATTCCTGGTGTGCAAGACGTGCTGCATTCGCTCAAGGAAGCCGACATCCCATCCATGCTGGTCACTACTTCGCCTCGCCGCATGGCGGAGAACATCATGAAGCAGTCCGAGGGACTGTTCGCCGGCTACGTCTGTGGCGACGATCCGTACGAACACAAGCCGAACCCTGCGCCCTATCTGGCCGCAGCCGACAAGCTTGGCATCGCCCGTGAAGACATGGCCAAGTGCGTGGTGCTCGAGGATTCCTCGGTTGGACTTCAGGCCGGTGCGGCATCGGGCGCGACTCTGATCGCGCAGACTGGCTGGATTCGCACGGATACTTCCGGCCTGGGCCAGTTCGCGTCCATCGAATCGTATGACGGTATCGATGCGGCCGCGCTGGACGGTTTCGTGCGCCAGCGTTTGGGGGAGTAGAAATAGGCCGATTGTATCGGCATTGCATTCCGGTGTGTCGCAAGTATTTGCAATGTTTATATCAACCATTTGATGTCTGTTTTGACAAACTTCTGAAACGTTATAGAATTGTTGCCAACGAAGAAATCTGAAACGTTCTAGAAAAAACCGGCGCACAGCAGCGTCGGTTGACTGGTTTTCCGCTCCGGCAAAGCATGCCCGAGTATTTTCTATGGCCAGTTTCTGAAATGTTACAGAAAAAGAAGATGAGGTCCAAGGGAGGTCATCATGCCGGCAATTCAGGAAGCCGTTCCCGCCGCAGCGGGGGGCAGCGCAAGCCGTGGGGGAGAGGTGAGCAACGCGGCTGCGGCAGCCGGCAAACGTGTTCGTGCCCGCAAGCACAGCGGCGCATCGCAGAACTCATGGCAAAGCAAGCTGCGCCCCTACCTGTTCATCGCCCCGCTGGTCATTCTCTCCGGCATTTTCATCTACTACTGCATCGGCTTCACCGTGGCCACATCCTTCACCGACTGGGACGGCATCTCCAGTGAGATGGACTTCATCGGCCTGAAGAACTACACCAAGCTGCTCGCTCCCGGCTCCGTGTTCTGGACGGCCTTGATGAATAACATCATCTTCATGGTCGTCACCGTGGTCATCCAGGCCGGGCTCGGACTGCTGCTCGCGGTGATCCTCAAGGAGCGCCTGCGCGGTTCCAGCTTCTTCAAGGCGATCTTCTTCATGCCCATCGCCATGGCCCCGGTCATCATCGCCGCCATCTTCCGCATCATCATGGATCCGAACGTCGGTGCCATCAACGAGGCCCTGCGCTTCCTGCACTTGGACTTCCTGGCCCAAAGCTGGCTTGGCGATCCGCACATCGCCCTCTACTCGATCTGTGCCATCAACATCTTTGAATGGATGGGCTTCTCGATGATCATCTACTACGCCGGTCTGATGTCTATCTCCGATGACATCTACGAAGCCGCCAAGATCGACGGCTGCGGATTCTGGAACACCCTCTTCCGCATCACCATTCCGAACCTGTCCGGCACCACCAACACGCTTATCCTGCTTGGCATCGTCGGCTCGCTGAAGACCTTCGATATCGTCATCCAGACCACAGGCGGCGGCCCTGGCCGTTCCACCGAATTCCTGAACACCTACCTGTACAAGGCCGGCGTGCAGCAGTTCAACGGCGGTCTGTCCGCGGCCATCGGCGTGATGGTCCTCATCATCGCCGTGATGCTCTCCCTGATTCAACTTGCCTTCAACAAGCGTGCCAACAACTAACGAGAGGACGTCATCATGAAGCGTAAAACCAGTGCGACGGTCATCATGTACACCGTCCTCGTATTCTTCTTCGTCATCTGGATTTTCCCGATTTACACGGCAATCACCAAGTCCCTGCAGGCAGGCGGCTGGAACAGCTACCTGTCCGTGATCAACAATAAGGACGTGCACTACTTCCGCGTGGTGTTCAACAGCTTTTTCATCTCCGTGGTCACCGCCGTGATCGTGGTGGTCATCACCTCGCTCGCCGGCTACGCCTTTGCCAAGATGAAGTTCACCGGTTCCCAGGTGATCTACGTGCTGCTGCTCGCCTGCATGGCCGTGCCGATTGCCTCCGTGACCATGCCGCTGTTCTTCACCATCAAGACATTCGGTCTGACCAACACCTACCTCGGCATGATCATCCCGTTGGTGGCGTTCAACGCCCTGCAGATGCTGTTGCTCTGGCGCAACTACTTCAACGGCGTGCCAGACGAAATCATCGAAGCCGCCCGCGTGGACGGCTGCGGTTCCCTGCGCATCTGGGCTCGTATCTTGATGCCTATCTCCACCCCGATGATCGCCACCACCGGCGTGCTGACCTTCGTCTACTCCTGGAACGAATACCTGATTCCGTTGCTGCTCATCCGCGACGAATCCAAGTATCCGGTCACGCTGGCCTCCACCTACTTCATGGAGACCCGCAGCCAGACGCCGGAGATGGTGGCTCAGGAATACGCCGCCCTGATTCTGATGACGATTCCGTCCATCATCGTCTACCTGATCAGCCAGAAGTGGCTGCAGTCCGGCATCACCGCCGGCGCCGTCAAGAGCTGAGGTGACCCAAAATGACCGCAACCATCAGCAACGGTGTATCCGCCAGCTACAGCCCTGCGGAAGACGAGCTCGGCGCAGCTGACCCCACCGCCTTGCTTGCCGAATCTGGCGATTTGAAGCCGCTGGCCGAACGCACTTATACGAATCCGGTTCCATATGCGGACGGTAAGTCCCATACCGCACCCGACCCGTTCGTGCTCAAATACCGCGACCTCTACTACTGCTATGCCACCGACGAGCACGGCATTCTGGTCTCCACCTCACCGGACATGGTGCACTGGACCTCACATGGATTCTGCTACACCGAAGCCGGACGCAGAAACTTCTGGGCCCCATCGGTGATTCTCATCAACGGCGTCTTTCACATGTACTTCTCGAATATGCCGGCCGAGGAGACCGACACCCACACGGAAATCATGCGTGTGGCCGTGAGCGAGGATCCGCTCGGCCCGTTCGAAAAGAAAGCGGAGCTGTTCAACACCTTCGCCATCGACTCCCAAGTGGTCTATGGCGATGACGGCCAGTTGTACTTGCTTTACGCCGACAATCAGGTCACCGGCCTGAGCGATGACCGGCCCGGAACCTCCGTGATGATCGATCGCCTTGTGACCCCGTATTCGCGTGAGAACAAACCGCGCCCGCTCATCGTGCCCACCATGGACGAGGAGATCTTTGCCCGCAACCGTTTCGGCGATGGCCGCGACTGGCACACCGTAGAAGGCGCCACATACTTCGCCTACCGTGACCGCGCGTTCATCACCTACTCGGCCAACGCCTACGAGCATGAGGACTACTTCGTCGGATACTCGTACGCACAGCTGCCGAATAAGCAGGCCGACGCCCACATCGATCAGCTCGATTGGACGAAACAGCTCAACGAGAACCGCTTCGATCCGCTGCTTATCCGCAGCCTAAAGGTTGAAGGCACGGGCCACAACTCCATAGTCAAAGCGCCCAATGCCGTTGATGACTGGATTGTCTACCACGGCCGTAACGCCGATGACGAGCTGTATGTGGGCACCGAACAGCGCGTAATGCGCATCGACCCGCTGTACTACGCCGAAGGAGGGCTCGACACCCCAGGACCTACCGCCGCCGCTCAAAGCGCACCGCTGTATGGCACTGTGCATGATGATTTTGCGGATGGCCTGAACGCCGGATGGTCGGTTATTTCCGGCGCGGCCCACACCGAATCCGATGTGGACGGTCACGCGCTTGTTGCCGACGAATCCAGTGTATTCATCGCTGTGTCGGGCAAATCGTCCGCAACCCAAGTGATTGACGTCTGGGCCAAAGCTCCCGTCACCCCACTGGGCGCACGATTCGGTATCGTGGTGCGGTACCAGGATGCCAACAACCTCACCAAACTCGAGGTGGATGCTGGCCGTCAGGTAATTAGCGTGGTCGATGTGATCGGCGGCGTTGCCTCCGAACGCGTGACCAATGCCGACCTCCATGACTTCGATTCCCATGCCTGGCATGAGTACCGGCTTGAGCGCCGCTACTGCAGGCTGGAGATCCGCATTGATGGCCGTTTCGCCGCGTCCTGCACCATCAGTGATAAGCCCGGTCGGGCGGGATTGTTCTCGTTGCGAACGGGGGCCGCGTTCAGCGCATATGCGGCCACTGAACATGTGAATCTGTGGGGTGCCGGATTGCGGGATCTCGGTCGAGAATTGCATGCTGACCGCCGACTCGTCATCGACGGCGGCGTGAACT
>ENA-OPXX01002299-OPXX01002299.1-human-gut-metagenome-genome-assembly--contig:-NODE-2299-length-10819-cov-6.186919_pt1 | contig 10819 bp, 9 predicted proteins | sample MGYA00241771_ERZ502046 | MGnify/ENA primary metagenome ERZ502046 (study PRJEB25962, sample SAMEA2042006) | human gut metagenome | biome: human gut; feature: human-associated habitat; material: faeces...
GGGTGTACGGCCTGTTCAGCGATAAGCCCGGCGATTACGTCAAAAAGCCCATGCGTGACTGCACCGGCCGCGAGATCTGCATGGAGTGGCTGTACCACATTGGCGTGCCCGAGGATCAGATCGCTGAACTGGCAGAGCACAGCGCCAACACCGTGCCTGTGATGATGCCCTATATCGATGCCTTCTTCATGCCCCGTGCCATGGGCGACCGTCCCGATGTTGTGCCCGAGGGTGCTGTGAACTTTGCCTTCCTTGGCCAGTTTGCCGAGACCGCCCGCGATACCATCTTTACCACCGAGTACTCCATGCGCACCGGTATGGAGGCCGTGTACACCCTGCTGAACATTGACCGCGGCGTGCCCGAGGTCTGGGGCAGCACCTACGATGTGCGCGCCCTGATCGATGCCACCGTGAAGCTGCGCGACGGCAAAAAGATCACCGACATGGATCTGCCGCTGATCCCGCGTCTGGCTTTGAAGGAAGCTTTGAAGAAGATCGAGGGTACTGACCTTGAGAAGTTCCTCAAGGAGTATAACGCCATCTGATATTTCCCTCTCCTCCGATAGACCCGGCAACGGGTCTGAATCCCCCCTGAAAAAGACCTCTCCGCTGCTCTGCGACAGGGCGCGGGGAGGTCTTTTTTGTATGGAATTTGTGTAAAAATGGTACAATGTGTGTCAAAATAAAGCGGGACGTGAAAATTATTTGTGCCAAAAGAACGATTTTGGCTTGTCTGCGGCGGCGTTCTGTGCTATGCTAGAGCTATTGAAAGGGCAGGAGGGAAGAGCCTGCCCCAAATGCGATACGCCAAAAATAAAAGGAGGTCGTTTTCCTGTGAAACAACTTATTTCCCGTCGCAGCTTTTTAAAGGCTGCTGGTGTGACCGCTGCCGCTGCATCCATGGCCATCGGTGCACCCGCCGCATCGGCCTGCTGGCTTGGTGATAAGTCTGACGTCACCATCCTGTACACCAACGATGTCCATACTTACATCGACAAGCAGAGCCCCAAGCTGACCTACGCCGCCATTGCCGACCTGAAGCAGAGCTATCAGAACGCCGGTAAGGACGTGCTGCTGGTGGACGCAGGCGACCATGTGCAGGGCACTGCCTATGGCTCTATGGACGAGGGCGCTTCCATCATCAAGCTGATGAACGCTGCCGGTTACGATGTCGCCACCCCCGGCAACCACGAGTTTGACTACGGCATGGACCGCGCCAAGGCCATCATGAAGGAAGCGGACTTCCCGTACCTGTCCTGCAACTGGGTAGACCTGCGCACCGGCCTGCGTGTGCTGCCCTCCGTCAAGGTGTTCGTGCGCGGCGGCAGACGCATCGCCTTTGTGGGCGTGACTACCCCCGAGACCTTTACCAAGTCCACCCCTGCCTACTTTATGGACAAGGCACAGCGCAAGTACATCTACGATATTCAGGGCGGCGAGGACGGCAAAAAGCTCTATGACGCCGTGCAGAAGGCCATTGATAAGGCAAAGCTTCTGGCAGACGTGGTCATCGGTCTGGGACATCTGGGCGTAGACCCCTCTTCCTCTCCGTGGACCAGTGAGGAAGTCATTGCCCACACCAGCGGCTTTGACGCCTTTATCGACGGTCACTCCCATACCGTAATGGAGAACAAGCAGGTGCAGGATGCTTCCGGCAAGGCGGTCACCCTGACCCAGACTGGTTCTTACTTTGCCAACGTTGGCGAGATGACCATCGCTGCGGACGGCACCATCACCACCAAGCTCATCCCCACCCACGAGGGCATGGATGCAACGATCGCTGCCATGCAGACCAGCTGGGTGAACACCGTGGACGATATGCTGGGCGAGAAGATCGCTGTGGGCGACAGCGATTTCTACGTCTCTGACCCCGCCACCGGCAAGCGCCGCATCCGCTCTGCCGAGACCAACCTCGGCGACTTTGTGGCCGACGGCATCTACGCCTACTTCAACGAGGTGGAAAAGCTGCACTGTGATCTGGCCATCATGAACGGCGGCGGCATCCGCGCCGATGTGCCCGCAGGCGACTGGACCTTCAAGACCTGCAAGCAGATTAGCCCCTTTGGCAACGTGGCCTGCCTGATGTCGGTCACCGGCAAGCAGATCCAGGACGCATTGGAGTTTGCAGCCCGCTTTGCAGGCGAGGGCGGCAAGGAGAACGGCGGCTTCCTGCAGGTGGCAGGTGCTACCTACGAGATCCACACCGATATCCCCAACACCGTGCAGACCGACGAGAAGAACGTCTGGATCGGCAGCGCCACCGGCACCCCGCGCGTGCAGAACGTGAAGATCTACGATAAGGCTTCCGGCAGCTATCTGCCGCTGGACCCGGGCGCTACCTACGCGCTGGCCGGCATGAACTACACCCTGCGCAATCTGGGCGACGGTTTTGCCATGTTTGACGGCGCAGAGCTGATCAAGGACTATGTGTCCGAGGATTACCTGGTGATGTCTACCTACGCTATGATTTTTGACGGTGCAGATGCTGCGGGTCTGCCGCACCTGTCCAGCGCCAACAGCCCGCTGGCCGCTTACCCCGGCTATCTGCTCAACTACGAGCAGCCCTACGGCGCAGGCCGCATTACCATTCTGTAAAAGAAAGCTCTTTATTAAGGCAAAATCAACGGTATAGCAAAAAACCGGGCAGTCTGCGGGCTGCCCGGTTTTTGTGTGCAGGGAAACTCCCTCAGTCAAAGCCTGACGGCTTTGCCAGCTCCCTCTGGGAGGGAGCCTCTGGCGAAACCGGGAACTTTCCCACCATGCCAAAGGCCCCATCCCCGAGGGGGCTGTCTGCGCAGCAGACTGGGGAGTTTCCCCGGCAGGGGTGACTCTTCAAAAGTTCCCTATGACCCACAGAGGTTTTGAAGAGTCACGGCCTTGCGGCTGTGGCGCGGAATCATACAAACAGAAAAGCCACCTGAGTTTTCTCAGATGGCTTTGTTCTGGTTGGGGATGAGAGAATCGAACTCCCACAAGTAGAGTCAGAGTCTACCGCACTACCACTATGCAAATCCCCAATATTCTGTTGTGTTTTGCGGGGTGAGCCGCTCAACGTGTGCTATTATACGGGAAAAGCCCGGAGTTGTCAAGCATAATTTTGAAAAAAGTTGTACTTTTTTGGAAAATGCCGCAGCAGCGCCGGATAATCTGTGCCGGAGCACTGCCACGCTTCGGCAGGTTCTGCGCACCGCACCGCCTATACTGGAAGGTACAAAACCTTGCAAAGTACCAGAAGGAGGATGCCTATGCCGGAACGAACCACACAAAACGCCCAGACCCTGCTTTCACCCCGCGTCCCGCGGGATACCGAGCACGAGCGTTACCACCCGGAACTGGAAGAAGAACTGAAGGAATGCCTGTTCTGCCTGAAGCGCAACGAGATGATGTTTGATATGGAGGTGGATACCGACCTCATTGAGCAGCGCATCTACGAGCGGCAGGCGCTGCTGTGCCGTTACCGGTACTTACTGGCACGCGCCCGGGAGCTGGGACTGCATACGGTGCTTACCCGCTACCAGCCCATGGGCGGGTGAAAGGGCTTAGCGAAAAAATCTTGACAAAAGCCGCGCTGCGTGATATCCTATTACAAGATAAAAGCGTACCGGAACTATGTCCGGCGCGATAAATTTTTGAGAGTTAGAGAGGTTTCTATCATGGAGCGTATCAAGACTATTGCTACTCGTGACCTGACCAAGAGCGTTAAGACCGGTGGCTGCGGCGAGTGCCAGACTTCCTGCCAGTCCGCCTGCAAGACTTCCTGCGGCGTGGCTAACCAGCAGTGCGAGAACAGCAACAAGTAATTTTTGCAAACCTTATGCCGCCTTTGCCGGGCGGCATTTTTTTGTGTAATCTGGAATGGAGTGTAAAATGGTACATCAGTATCAATTGAACGGTTATAACATCGTGCTGGACACCTGCAGCGGCTCGGTGCACGTTGTGGACGAGGTGGCCTACGATGTCATCGCCATGTACCCGGAGCATACCGCAGACGAGATCGTTGCCGCCATGCTGGCAAAGTACGGCAGCCGCCCGGACGTGACCGAGGAGGATCTGCGCCAGTGCATCGACGACGTGACCAGCCTGAAGGAAAACGGCAAGCTGTGGAGCCCGGATGTCTATAAGGACATGGCCTTTGACTTCAAGAACCGCAACACTGTGGTAAAGGCACTGTGCCTGCACGTTGCCCACAGCTGCAACCTGAGCTGCTCTTACTGCTTTGCTTCGCAGGGACGCTACCACGGCGACCGCGCCCTGATGAGCTTTGAGGTGGGCAAGCGCGCCATGGACTTCCTCATCGAGAACAGTGGCACCCGCCGCAATCTGGAAGTGGACTTCTTTGGCGGCGAGCCGCTGATGAACTTTGATATGGTCAAAAAGCTGGTGGCCTACTGCCGCGAGCAGGAGAAGATCCACAACAAGAACTTCCGCTTTACCATGACCACCAACGGCGTGCTGATCGATGATGATGTCATTGATTTCTGCAACAAGGAGTGCCACAACGTGGTGCTGAGTCTGGACGGCCGCAAGGAGGTCAACGACCGTTTCCGTGTGGACTGCGCAGGCAACGGCAGCTACGACCGCATCGTGCCCAAGTTTCAGGAGTTCGTGAAAAAGCGCGGCGACAAGAACTACTATATGCGCGGCACCTATACCCACTTTAACACCGACTTCACCAACGATATCTTCCACATGGCAGACCTTGGCTTTACCGAGCTGAGCATGGAGCCGGTGGTCTGCGACCCCAGCGATCCCAGCGCCCTGACCGAGGCGGATCTGCCCATCCTGAAGGAGCAGTACGAGATCCTTGCCAAGGAGATGATCAAGCGCGACCGCGAGGGCAGAGGTTTTACCTTCTACCACTACATGATCGACCTGACCGGCGGTCCCTGCATCTATAAGCGTATCTCCGGCTGCGGCTCCGGCACCGAGTACATGGCGGTTACCCCTTGGGGCGACTTGTACCCCTGCCACCAGTTCGTGGGCGACCCCAAGTACCTGCTGGGCGATATCTGGAAGGGCGTTACCAACACCGCCGTGCGGGATGAGTTCAAGCACTGCAACGCCTACGCCCGCAAGGAGTGTCAGGACTGCTGGGCAAAGCTGTACTGCTCCGGCGGCTGCGCTGCCAACTCCTACCATGCCACCGGCAGCATTACCGGCGTGTACGAGTACGGCTGTGAGCTGTTCAAAAAGCGCATGGAGTGCGCCATCATGATCAAGGTGGCCGAGAATCAGGAGCTGGCTGCCAAGGGCATCGAGGTGCCCATTGAGCTGGGCTCCACCTGCAACGCCTGCGCCGACGGCGAAGCCTGCGAATGAGCATGACCACCCCCATCGTGGATTTTGTGCGCAGCTATGCACAGTCCGGCACCGCCCGGCTGCATATGCCCGGCCACAAGGGGCAGAGCCTTTTAGGCTTTGAGCCGCTGGATATCACCGAGATCCGCGGTGCAGACGAGCTTTACGCGTCGGAGGGCATCATTGCCGAAAGCGAAGCCAACGCCACCCGGCTGTTTGGCACGGCGCACAGCTATTACAGCACCGAGGGCTCGTCCCAGTGCATCCGCGCCATGCTGTTTCTGGCGCTGCAAAGCGCACCGCAAAGCGGCAAGCGCCCGGTGCTGCTGGCTGCCCGCAACGCCCACAAGGCGCTGCTGTACGCGGCGGCGCTGCTGGATTTTGATATCCGCTGGCTCTGGCCGTCTGCACAGGCAGAGAGCGCACTGTGCAGTTGCCCCGTCACAGCCGAAGCGCTGACCGGGGCTTTGCACGCGCTGGCGCAGCAGGGGATAAGCCCCTTTGGCGTGTACGTCACCAGCCCGGATTATCTGGGCGGGGTGCAGGACATCCCGGCGCTGGCGGCGGTCTGCCGGGCGCAGGGCGTGCCTTTACTCGTGGATAACGCCCACGGTGCCTACCTGCGTTTTCTGCCGCAGAACTGCCACCCCATCGCGCAGGGCGCGGCCATGTGCTGTGACTCTGCCCACAAGACCCTGCCGGTGGTCACCGGCGGCGCATATCTGCATCTGGCGCACGATGCCCCCGTGCAGGACGAAGCCGCCGTGCGGGGTGCGCTGGCGCTGTTCGGCTCTACCAGCCCCTCTTACCTCATTTTGCAGTCGCTGGATGCCTGCAACGCGGTGCTGGCAGGGGACTACCCCCGGCGGCTGGCGCAGTGCTGCGCGGCGCTGGAAGGTCTGCGCCGCAGCCTGAACAAGGCCGCAGCGGCATGGCAGTGTCCGCTGCCGCTGGCAGTTGCCGGTGCGCAGCAGGAGCCGATGAAGCTTACACTGGATGCCGCCGCCCTTGGCTGCACCGGCACAGCGCTGGCGGAATCCTTGCGCCGCGCACAGATGGAATGCGAGTACGCCGACCCCCGCTATGTGGTGCTGATGTTCACCCCGGAGAACCCGCCGCAGGACTACACGCGCCTGCAAACCGCGCTGGAGCAGCTTCTGGCTGCGGTGCCCGCCGGGCTGCCCCGCCCCGAGAACCGGGCAGGGGAGTTTGCCGCCTTGCAGCAGCAGGCGGTGCAGCGGTGCACCATCCGGCAGGCGGTGCTGGGCGCACAGGTGCGCATCCCGGTGCACAAGGCGCTGGGGCGGGTGTGTGCGATGCCTACGGTATCCTGTCCGCCCGCCATCCCTGTGGCGGTCAGCGGCGAGGAGATCACCCCGGCGGCTATCGCCCTGATGCAGCGTTATGGCATTGAGGAACTCTCGGTGCTGCGATAAAAATGATTTGTACTTACCCCTTCAGCCGCCTGCGGCGACAGCTTCCCCAAGGGGACGCCTTATGGCTGTGCCGGAAAGCTGCCCGTTGCTGCAAAAGCCGTCCCCTTGGGGAAGCTGGCTGCGACCAACGGGAGCAGACGGAAGGGGTAAATAGGCTGAAAATAAACGACCCACTGCATAAAACTTGCAGTGGGTCGTTTGCGTATCAAAGACTAAATATCCGTCCGGGGTGCGGCGCACATCTCCCAGAAGTGCAGCTCGTGCTCCGAGCAGGCGCGGAAGATCGCGCGGCAGCGGGCGGCGCGCTCCGGCGAAAGACCGGTGCAGGCGGCTTCGGCGCGTTCTGCCCATGTGCGGCAGGCGGCGTCGTAGCCGGGGCTGGCGTAGTCCAGCACCAGCGCGCCGTAGTAGGTATCCTTTACGGCGGGGGAGCGCTTCAAAAGCTTCTGGAACAGCCAGCCGTAGCTCAGCATACAGGGCAGGCAGGCCATCAGGCACTCGGCTTCCCCATCGCCGTTGCGGGCGGCGTCGATCATGCAGTCCAGATAAGCGCGGCTTTCCGGCCGCAGGGGCAGGGACTGGATATCGGCTTCCCGCAGGCCGTACTGCTCCAGATACCGCAGCCGGGTCAGATCCTCATTCTCCTGCACGAAGGACAGCAGGGAATAGTAAGTGCGCATAGCCGCCATGGTGGTGGCCTTGGTCATGCCCCACGCAAAAATTTTGGCGTACTCCCGCAGATACAGGCTGTCCTCCACAAGGTAGCTTTTAAAGCAGTCCTCGCTCAGGGTGCCGTTTTCCATCTTTTGCAGAAACTCGGTCTGTAAGCACTGTTCCCACACGGGCAGGTCGGCCTGCACCAGCGCCGAAACAAAGGGCAGGTCAGTCACGGACAAAATCTCCCTTCAGGTTGAAGGTGTGATCCATGGGCCCAGAGCCGTGCCCTAAATCCAGCATGGCAGACAGGCAGCCGGAAATGTAGGCCTTGGCACGCTCCACGGCAGTGTCAAGGTCGTACCCCTTGGCAAGATTGGAAGCGATGGCGCTGGACAGGGTGCAGCCGGTGCCGTGGGTGTTGGGGTTTGCGATGCGCTTGCCCTTGAACCACTTGCCGGTGCCGCTGCGCCACAAAAGGTCGTCGGCATCGTTGATCTGGTGGCCGCCCTTGCACAGCACGGCGCAGCCGTAACGCTGGCTGATGGTGCGGGCAGCGGCTTCCATGTCGGCGGCGTTGGCAATGGTCATGCCGGACAGGATCTCCGCTTCCGGGATGTTGGGGGTAAGCACCTCAGCCAGCGGCAGCAGCTTTTCGGTCAGCGCCTGCACGGCATCGTCCTGCAGCAGCTTTGCGCCGGAGGTAGCCACCATCACAGGGTCCACCACGATATGCTTTGCGCTGTAGAAGTGCAGCCGCTCGGCGATGGTGTCGATGAGCGGGGCAGAGGATACCATGCCGATCTTCACCGCATCCGGGTAGATGTCGGTGAACACGGCATCGAGCTGCTGCGCCAGAAACTGCGGCGTGGTGTCAAAAATGGCGGTCACACCGGTGGTATTCTGCGCTGTCAGGGCGGTAATGGCGCTCATGGCAAACACGCCGTTGGCGGTCATGGTCTTGATATCGGCCTGGATCCCGGCGCCGCCGCTGGAATCACTGCCGGCAATGGTCAATGCAGTTTTCATAGATAAACACTCCTTGTTTTTTATTCGCCCAGTGCGGTGCGGAGGTTGTCCAGCACCTTTTTGCTCAGCAGCACAAAGGCCTGCTTGGTGCGGCCGGCGGACACATTGGCGCAGCGCACGTTTTCCCGGGCAAAGAAGTCCTCGGCCACGGGGCCTGCAGCGGCGCGGGTGTCGCAGAAAAAGCGTGTGCCGGGCAGATCGAGCCACTTTTCCAGCGCAGCGGAGTCAAAGCCGGGGCCGATGGAGGTGTTGAACAGCACCTTGCCTGCACCCAGCTGGGCAAACTCGTTTTCGCCCAGCAGCAGCACATTCTTGTTCAGGCAGGTGAACACCACCTCGCTGTCCGCCAGCAGCTGGGGCAGGGGCTTGAAGGTCATACCGGCGGTCTCAGCGTCCGGCTTTGCGCTGCGGGCAAAGTAGCTGATCTCTGCGCCCATAAATTGCAGCGCATCGGCGATCATCCGGCCGGAAACGCCCAGCCCCACGATGCCCACCTTCAGGCCGGTGATCTCCACCGGCTCGTCCCGCAGCATGGGCATCCCAAAGCCGTGCAGCAGGCCGGTCAGCTCGTGCAGAACGTACTCCACAACGCCGCGGTCGCCGTAGTCCCGGATGCCCAGCACCTGGATGCCCCGGGTGCGTGCGTAGGCGATATCCACGTTGGCACTCTCCTCAGAGTACAGGCTGCAGCACATCCCGATATAGCGGATGTTGGGGCACTGCGCGATGACTTCCTTGCCCATGCGGGAGGTGTAGCTCAGCAGTACGGCATCGGCGTCCCTGATGCGGCGCACCATCTCGTCATCGCTGGCGGGTACGTCCCGGTACAGCACCACCTGCTTGGCGTAGCGGTGCAGCTCTTCCTCGGCAGAGGGGATCAGGCTGACCGGCTCAATGGCAACAAGCTTTTCAAACATGACGGACTCCTCCTTATATTAGTAGAAGCAGACGGGTGAAGCCAGATTGCGCAGCAGGGAGACGGCGCTCCAGCCCGCAATGGCGCTGGTGGAGGAGCAGATATCCACCACAGCCTTTACGCCCTCGATCTCGGCAGTGATGCAGTGGTCATCGCCCACCCAGCCGGGCACGGAGTGCATGGTCACCCCGGTGATCTCGGGGCCGGTAGTAGCCAGAGAAGTAGCCACCGCCACGTTCACCCGGCGGGGGAAGGTAGCAATGGCCTGTTTTGCGTTGCCGGTGAACACGGTGGTCTTTTCGGTGTCGGTCAGCAGGTGCTCTGCCCACACCGGCGTGTTGCGGAAGCCCTTTGCACCGGTGTGGGTCTCGATGCCGGCAGTCTCCGGCAAGCCCTGCGCCTGTGCCATCAGGGTGACGGTCTGCAGCACATCAAAGCCGCCGATGGCGCCGCTGGTCAGGTGCACCTTGGCACCGCCCTCCACGGCAGCTGCCTTGACCTGTGCGTAGAAATCCAGATCCGCAAAGGCACCAATGGACAGAATGACCAGATTCACGCCCCGCTTCAGCACTGGGATGGCCATAGCGCGCACCGACTCCACTGAAGCTGCCTCCACGATGTACTCCGGCTCAAGCGCCAGCAGCGCGTCCACGTCCTCACAAACAGCGCAGCCGACATTGGCGGCGGTCTTTTCAGCCGAGGCGCGGGTGCGGCTGGTCACGCCAACCAGCTCGTAGTCCGGCAGCAGACCCTTCTTCCACGCGTCAGCCACGATGTTGCCCAGAAAGCCGCAGCCCACAATACCCAATTTTGTTTTCATATCCGTATCCTAAACTCCTTTTTCTGCCTGTGGCAGCATATTCAAAGCCAGTATACCATACCGGGCACAAAAAGGGAAATAATGTTTGCGGCAGCCCGGCGGTGCAGGACATAAAAAGTTAACAAAATAAATTACAAAAAAATTACAATACCCTATTGCAAAATGGTTTCAAAAGAGTTACAATATGGTTACAGCAAGGGCAAAGCCCCAAGGCTGTGTGTGAAATCTTTTTCTTCTTGTTTTTTGGGATACTGGGCGCGGATCCTCCTCCTCCGGCTGTTCTCCTTCACAGCTATGATCCATGCGCCGCACAGGCAGTGTCCCGCTTCGTGTGCAAAAGGGCTCGTCCGGTGTTCCGGACGAGCTTTTTTGCATTCTGTAAGCTCTGATTTGCCTGCAAAAGTGATACTTCAAAAATCAAAGTATGACCAATGCCTAAAAACGCTTGGCAATTTGTCTGTTTTTCCGCAAAGGACAATTATAAAGTTTGGCGCGGCAGGGGTTTGTATTCTTGCGGGCTTTGTGGTAAAGTATATACAATCAATTTATAGGCAGCAAACATGAAGGATTTTGATGCTGATCTTTATCGGATGCGTTAAAGGTGTATCTGGAAACAAAGAAAATGACGAATATTTCGCAAGCACAAGCGGGATTTAAGGCAAATAG
>ENA-OPXX01002302-OPXX01002302.1-human-gut-metagenome-genome-assembly--contig:-NODE-2302-length-10801-cov-16.661269_pt1 | contig 10801 bp, 8 predicted proteins | sample MGYA00241771_ERZ502046 | MGnify/ENA primary metagenome ERZ502046 (study PRJEB25962, sample SAMEA2042006) | human gut metagenome | biome: human gut; feature: human-associated habitat; material: faeces...
ACAGCTTCTTGCCGCTGTCTTTGATCATCTGCTGGAACTCCGGGCGATTGTCCGTCTTGGCAGAGAGGGCACGGTCAATGTAGTGCTTGATGACCGTGATGCCGTTCTTTTCCGCATAGGCGGTACATTCCCGAACCTGGCCTTCGATGGATTCTTCGCGCTGGTTATCCGATGAATAGCGGGCATAGATTACGGCGGTCATAGACTCACTTCCTTTTTTTATCGAACAGATGGGTAGCTTTTTGCATACTTGTAGATCTGGCGCGCACAGTCGAGGCTCATTTTGCTGGAATCGTTATGTTTGAGCCATGCATTCACATTGCCGGGATTCAGCTTCAAGTCTGTGTAGAGACGATAATTCGTCAGTTTCTTTTTCTGCTGAAGTTCCAATACCCGGCGATGGATCAACGCTTTCGTATCATTGTCCGCAAGAGAGGTATCCCGCACCGAGCAATAGCTGCGCCAAACCTTCAAATAGCCTTCCGGCAGTTCTGATGATTGCTTTTCAAGAAGCACCAGCATTTGCTCCAGCGAATAGAGATTAGAAAGTTGCTCATATTCCGCAGCAATCGTACTGTTTGCGGTGTAGCGGAGCAGCAGTTCTACTTTATCACAGGCCAAAGCATAGAGAAACAACGGTTCTTTCAGGCGGGGATTCTCGCTCAGACAATCTGCCAGCTTATGAATACTAGCCGTCTGCACCCCGGAAAGCTCTGCCACATACTGCTTCAAGAAACCCTCAAATGTCAGCTTTCGCATGGTCTCCACCTCTCCACATACTCCTGATAACGGATATAAAAATCCCGATACCGCCAGTCGTTCAAGATGCTGGCTTTCAGTTCATCTTCATCCGTTGCAAGGTGTTCCAGCAAATCCCAGTCCAAAGAGTTCCACACGGCCTCGCTCTCTACGTCTGCTTTGTCGGTGTCCCGGAAAGAGCACAGCTTTGCAATCACCAAATCTTCCAGACTGGGTGTGTAGAACTGCACCTTTGTACCACCAAAGGGTAGCGGCTGAAGCCGGTCTTGGAAGTTATACGGGAAATTGTCGATGTAGGCTTCCACATCGGTGTTGATGTCGTACTTGCCAAGCAAACTGTACAGTTCTTTCGGAACACTCAAGGCATCAATGTCATGAGTAGCGCGGGTCAGCTTGCCCAACAAAATAAACGCACTGCCACCTACAATCACCATCTGATAGCGGTCGTTATTGTCGATCATCAGGTCTGCGTCTTCGTCCAGACGTTCCAGACGCTTGCGGAGGTCATCTAAAATCATCTTTCCCATAAAGTAGCCTTTCACTTTTTCAATAATAGTATTCTTCAATTAAATTTTACATGGAAAAGATTTAAAAGTCAACACCTAATTTTTCAGATTTATATCTCATCGAGTTGAAGCATTCAACCGGCACTCATTATTCAACGGTCTAAGGTACACACTGTCTCCAACACATCCTTTTAGGTCTGTTCTGCTAATAATCATCCATGTGATACCGTTTCCATCTTCATCCTCCAAATCACATCTATAAAATTGATAGCCAAACACCTCTAACACAATATTTACTGTAAATGTTTCGTGCTTAACACACAAAAAACCAAGTGTGAGAAAAAATATCAAAAACAACGCAACGCTTTTCCATTGTGTGAAGTCAAATGCAAACAATGGTAAAATATATGAAAGTAAAAATTCTGATGTCACCGTTTTTTCTTCGGTAACAGTAAGTATTGTATATCTTTCAGCTTCAGAGTTTGCTTCTACTCGAAGTTTTTTTAACACGAAAACAAGAGATATTGAAAAGACAACTAGTATTGTTGAAATGCCTATCTTCTCTATACCTGATGACTGAGTATCTTCTAAAAGGCTCACAGTGTCAACAAAAATAACAGACAACCATAATGGCGCAAATGATATGAAAAACAATGCGCTTGTAAAAAGTTTTGACACTCTATTCACTCCCACTTTCGAGGACTGGACACTTCCATCGGAAGATCATCAAATGGGTCAACCATACCTTTATTACATAGCAGTTTAACAAGCTTTTCAGAAACACCGTTTTGTGTTGTGTCGAATTTTCCTTCAAGCAACGGAAGACCAAACTTTTCGGCCAAACGTCTTCTATCATCCGAATTTTCTAACTTTTTTAAATGCTCGTCATTAAAAGCCACAAATCTTCTCGGATTATGGCCACTTGATGCACATGTCCTAAACAACTCAAAATCTGTCACAATGCACATTTTTTCTACTGCTGCAACTTTTTGCAAACAGATTCCCTTATATGCTCTTTCTATATTAAAAAGTTTTTCTCCTGCCATGGATAGCATATAAGCTGTATCGTCTATTATTATAATATCCAAGTTGGTTCTGAGTGAAAGTACTTTGTTATCGATTTCGCTAAATGTGCCACTCGATTCCCAAAATTTATGCCGCAATGTTGTAATCGGATTTTGCATTGAAAAAAGTTTAATACGATAATCTTCTCCATTTATACTTAGGGTTTCTTTGATTAGCTGAGCCGATGCGGAAAATTTCAAAGGATTAATTTCCACATCTGGTTTCGATATCGCTTCTTGAAGTGTTTTAAATTCATCACAAATCAATACATTTTCCGCTGGTAGCTCATAAATTGTTTGTGCATCAGCACTCCCATCATATTCTTTTACGGTATGATATTTCTTAAATTCTTTTTTGTAATGATCAGAAATTTCACCAACAAAATGAGTCAGTCTTCCCTCTGGTGAAAGATTGACCTTACAAGTAGAATAACTTGTTTTATTTTTTGCCGACACCTTAATTTTGAGGAGTTGAAGGCTTAAGGAACTTCCTTCTTGAAGCTTATTAAAGATGGACTCAATTTGCTCTAATGTCATTTTTTACTCTTCCTCCTCAAATCGTCATATTGTCCGTCCACATCTCACACTGGCTAATGACCGTGCTGATTGCCGTATCATAATCTTCCGGCGGATACTTATACTTTTTCAGGAGGTGCTTCACCATCTTACGCATACTCGCACGGGCAGTTTCTTTTTTCTGCCAGTCTATTGTCCGATTTTTGCGCAGCATTTCCGTAAGCTCTCTGGTCAAGTCAATCAGTTCATTGTTTTGGTAGAAATCCTTGATGTTTTCCGGCTTTGTCAGAGCATCATAAAAAGCCAGTTCCTCCTGCGTCAAACCCAGCTTTTTACCGTTGTTATACAGTTCCGTAATCTCCTGTGCCGTTTTCAGAAGTTCCTTGATGACCTCCTCGTTTGTAATCAGACCGTTATAGTAAGAATTCATCAACTGTGTAATCTTTTCCGAAAACTTCTGAGACTGCACAACATTTGTCCGTTTATACAGTGAAACTTGCTCTGCCATCAGTTTTTTCAAAATTTCTACGGCAATGTTCTTTTCCTTCATCTTGGAAATTTCATCTAACACCGCTGGGTCAAACAGACTGATATTTTCATCTGCCTGCTTGCTGTCAAACAAGCTGATAACGCCTTGGCTCTGGATACTTGCCTTCAGTAGTTCATTGATTTGAGCATTGATTTCTTTCAAAGAAAGTGTCTTACCGCCACTTCCACCATAGGTGATCTTTACCACCGTAGAACGAACCGCTTCCATGTAGGCTGCTTCATGTCTCTCCTGCTCCGTGGTCATGCTAGAGCACAGAGAGTGCGACTGTTTCAGCAGCAGAGCTTCTCGCAGGAACAGATCTTTGCGCTTGGGTGCTTTTGCGTCCAGAACAAAGTTAACGCCGCCAGTGACCAGCTTTGCCATCATCAACGGAGAACCGCCAATAAATCCGCTGAAATCAAAGCCGTGCAACAAATCTTTGCACACCTGAAGCTTTTCCTGAAACTTTGGATAAGCAACTTTGGCAATGTCCATATCGCCATATCGGGACTGGTCACGCTTGGTATACTCCTTCATAGCGGCTTTGAGGGCAGATGCAATGCCAACGTAATCTACAATCAAGCCGCCCTCTTTGTCCTTAAACACGCGGTTGACACGCGCGATGGCCTGCATCAGATTGTATCCGTGCATTGGCTTGTAAACATACATCGTAGCCAGTGAAGGCACATCAAAACCTGTCAGCCACATATCCACAACAATGGCAATCTTCATCGGGTCATCGTTGTCTTTGAATTTCCGGGCAAGTTCTTCTTTGTGAGATTTTGTACCGATGATTTCTTTCCAATCCTCCGGGTCATTGTTGCCACCCGTCATAACTACGCCGATTTTTTCGTTCCATGTCGGGCGCAGCTCCAGAAGTTTCCGATAAATCTTCATCGCAATCGGGCGCGAATACGCCACGATCATCGCCTTGCCCGTCAAAAGATTAGCGCGGTACTTTTCGTAATGGTTGACAATATCTTCGCACAGGGATTGAATGGTAGAATCTGCCCCCAGCACACTCTCCATCTGTCCCAACATCTTTTTGCTTTTTTCAATCGTTGCAGCGTCCGATTGCTGTTCCAGCGCATCATAGGTCGCATCAATCAAGGCCAGCGTATTTTGGTCAAGGTGGAGTTTGATAACGCGGCTCTCATAGTAAACCGGACGCGTTGCACCATCTTCCACCGCCTGTGTCATATCATAAATATCGATATAATCACCAAAAACTTCACGCGTATTTCTATCTTTTGCCGAAATAGGTGTTCCTGTAAAGCCTATGTAAGTTGCATTCGGCAGGGCATCATGAATGATACGGGCATTGCCAATGACCGTATGTGCTTCTTTTTCACCCTGTTCATTTTCTTTGATGACAATTTTTTCATCAAAACCATACTGTCCACGGTGGGCTTCATCCGCCATTACCACAATATTTCTACGTTCGGACAGTGGCTTCTCGCCACGCTCAAACTTGAACATCGTGGTGAAGATAATGCCGTTTGCTTTTCGACCATCCAGCAGCTTGCTTAGATTTTCCTTGCTGGTTGCCTGTACAGGTGTCTGGCGCAAAAACGGCGCACACTTGGCGAACTGCGTGTAGAGCTGATCGTCAAGGTCAATGCGGTCCGTCATCACAACGATGGTGGGGCTATCCAAAGCTTCTTGCAGTAAATGGGCATAGAATACCATCGACAACGATTTTCCGCTGCCCTGCGTATGCCAGAACACACCACCCTTGCCATCCGTTTTAGTGGCAATCTTGGCCTTTTCGATAGCTTTTCGCACTGCAAAATACTGGTGGTACCCAGCCAAAATTTTAATCGGCTTCTGCCCATCACCGGAAAACAGGATGAAATTTTTCAGAATATCCAGCAACCGTGCTTTCTGGAACATTCCCTCATAGAAGGTATCAAACTGCGCATACGCAGTGTTTTCATAATCACCGTCTTTTGTTTTCCATTCCATAAAACGGTCAAGTCCAGAAGTTATTGTTCCCGCCTTGTTGCTCGAAAGGTCACTAATTACGCAGATTGCATTATAGTAGAACATCGAAGGAATATCCTTCATATAGTTCCGAATCTGGTTGTATGCGTTTTCTGCACCCACTTCGTCCTTGGAAGGACTTTTCAGTTCCATCAAAACCAACGGCAAACCATTGATAAACAAAATAATATCCGGGCGGCGGTTGTTTTCATTTTCCACGAAGGTATACTGGTTTACCACATAGAAATCATTTTTGTCTGCATCTGCATAATCAATCAGCTTTACTACCGAAGACCGTTCTTCACCCTTGACTGCATATTTGACCGTGATACCGTTTTGCAGATAGTCCATAAAAACCATGTTTTTCTGCAACAGACTTCCAGCATCAAAATCATTCAGCTTCAAAATCGCTTCGTCAATCGCCACAGCCGGAAGGCTGCGATTCAGCCGCACAAGACAATCCCGCAAAACATCACCCAGCAACGGGCGGCTGTAATCCGTCCGGTTCATATCGGGAGCATAAATATGGGTGTAGCCCATATTCTCGAATAATTCGATTACGGCTTGTTCAAAGGTATCTTCGGTAAATGCGAACATATAATCTTCTCCTTTAGTATCTCAAAGGAATCTTTGATTTTTGTACATCAACATTTATTTTCTGATTTCTAAAAAAGCATTTCAACCCTTTTACTGCAATATCACTGTTGTTTTTGGGTCCAATAGTCACAGATTTCAAACTATTTAAATCCAAGACTTCTTTTTCTATATATGGAATTATTATGCCTTCTTTAATGCGGAATTTTTGCTGGCTTATCCTTTTTCTGTGAGGATTTCCTTCATCATGGCATTCATTAAATATGATTCGATACTCATTTTCTCCGGAAAAGCAAGCTTTTTTGAAAAACATATTGTAGACTCTACAGAATGCAGCTAATTCATCTGTGAAAGCATCCAATTTCTTTGCATCTGTTTCAATTATACTTTCCCAATCAGGAACATTACCTTTTTTTCTTTCAGAAGCATAGTAAAAGTCCAGAGTTTTTCTTACACACTCTTTTTGCGTTTTCTCATCATATATCACCTGACCATGATTAATAGCGCACTCTTCATATTCACCAAAAGACTCTAATAATTTGTAAAAATCAAATTCCATACAATACCCTGTAAAATTTGAATACTCAGACCACATTAACGCACTATCGCTATCCAAACAAAATGAAATTACATAATCGCCCCAATTCGGATAGGTTAGCTTTGCGTCTTCTATCATATCAGTTTGAGACACTTTATCATACAAAATATCAATCACTTGGTCAAGCCAAATTTTTCCATAAAACATTTCTTTCAATACTTCTAGAACCGTGCTTGTTCCTATCTGAAATTCTAGTTTATCGTTTAGAAAATGGCGTTCAGTAACCCAAAATTCTTTTCGACATATACCCATCAATGCTTCTGCGGAAGTGTAATGATATACATTGTTTCCCTCTTCTATGGCTGGGATATTAAAATATGTATAAGTATAATCAGTATTCATCTAATATTTTCTCCTACAACTGCAAGTTTGAAACATCGATTTCGCCGGATATGAGCTTTGGCAGTAAAGTATCTCGTAGCTCGGCAAGTTTTCTGCTTTCAAGTAAATTGGATTGATACTGTTCCATAAGTTTTCCAGCTAATAATTCAAAGTTATTTAGCGTTTCACTATCTGGAATAAGAATCGGCACTTTGTTCATATCACTTTGCGTGATTAGTGGCTGAGTTGAGCCGCGATTCATGGAGTGGTAATCAATTCTTTTAAGAAGTTGATATGTATATTCATAAAGGTCGCTTGTAATAACCAAGGTGTTATCAGAAGTCCAACATGGAGAGCTAAAGCGTTGAATCACACCGTGTGTTCCTACACGACCAGTGACAAGAATTTTATCGGTATGATTGGACTCAGAAGTATAGCCCATTATTGATGCTGCCCCTACAATAGGAATAACTGCATTTTCTGTCATTTCAAAAAATTTTACAGAAGGGCGTTTTCCACTTGTAATATTTGCAATATCGGCTAGAATTCCATGTTTCCACGTAGAAGGACAAGAACCACCAGACAAAAGAAATTCCTCAAACCACGCTTGGTATATTGCAGATGCTTGCTGTTGTAAATTATCGTTTATCCTTTTATTACACTCAATTTTTTCATCTATACAGCATAAAACACGCCCAATTTTGAGTTGTTGATCCCTTTCTGGTACTTTACACATTATAGAATTAAGTATCTCCTGCGTCAGCAATGGTTGACTGGTTCCTATATGTTTTTTATTTAGTTCCAGATGTTTCAACAAATAATATAAAAAACTGATATCATTTTCATCTTTTGGTATGGCACAGATTGCATTATCTGAAACCCAGCATTTACCATGTTCGTAGTATACACTTCCACAATACGCACCAACTCTTCCTATAACAATACAATTTTCATTATTTGCCTGATTTGAGAATCCAAGTATCCCATTTCCTCCATATACCGGAATCTCACCATTTTCGGAAGGTCGTTTTTTCCCGTTTTTAAAGATTAGGACTTCACCCAATTTCGTATCACACCAGTTCATATCCAATCGCCCCCAGCTTCTCCTTGATTTCTGCTTCCAGCTTGTGCGATTGCTTGAACAAATCCGACAGTTCAGAAGTCAGCCGAGCCATTTTCTCTTCAAACGGCTCACCATCATCTTCCTGTTCCTCAACGCCAACATAACGACCCGGTGTTAAAATATAATCTTGCTCCGCAATTTTCTCTGTATCAACAACTGCGCAGAAACCTTTTACATCTTCCAGTGTACCATTAACATAGGCATTGTAGGTATCGGAAATCTTTTTGATATCCTCATCGGCCAATTCACGCAGCTTGCGGCTCGCCATATCGCCCATCTTTCGGGCATCAATAAACAGCGTTTTACCGGCTTGTTTCTTGCGTTTGGAGATAAACCAGAGCGAAACCGGAATCTGCGTCGTATAAAACAGCTGTGTCGGCATGGCAATGATGCAGTCCACAAGGTCAGCATTCACAATATTTTTGCGGATGTCACCTTCACCGCCAGACTGAGAGGAAAGAGAACCATTTGCAAGCACCATACCCATGCGGCCACCCGGCGCAAGATGATAAATCATGTGCTGAAGCCATGCAAAGTTCGCGTTGCTTGCAGGCGGCATACCATACTGCCAACGAACATCATCTTTGAGCTGCTCTGCGCCCCAGTTTGACAGGTTGAAAGGGGGATTCGCCATAATATAGTCTGCCCGCATGGTCGGGTGCTGGTCATCAAGGAATGTGTCTGCTGCATACTTGCCAAGGTCGGGTTCAATGCCACGGATGGCAAGGTTCATCTGTGCCAGCTTCCATGTGGTCGGGTTGGAATCCTGTCCATAAATCGAGATATCGTTGATATTTCCGCTATGGTTCTCTACAAATTTTGCAGATTGAACAAACATACCGCCGCTGCCGCAGCAAGGGTCATACACTCGTCCCTTAAACGGTTGCAGCACTTCTACCAGCGTCCGCACAACGCAGGACGGCGTAAAGAACTCGCCGCCGCGCTTGCCTTCCTGTTCTGCAAACATAGACAGGCAGTATTCATAAGTGCGTCCCAGAATATCCTTTTCGCTGCCATGTTCAATCATTTTGATGTTCGTAAACAGGTCAACGACTTCGCCCAACCGACGTTTATCCAGTTCCGGACGCGCAAAATTCTTTGGCAGAATATCTTTTAGGCGCGCGTTTTCTTTTTCGATAGCGCGCATTGCATCGTCAATTACCTGACCGATTTCTGGATCATGTGCCTTTGCAGAAACATCGCTCCAACGCGCACCAGCAGGCACAAAGAAGATTCCTTCCGATGTGTACTCGTCACGGTCTTCCTCAAAGCCATCACCGTCTGCAACCAGCTGATTGTACTTATCTTCAAAACGATCCGAAATATATTTCAAGAAAATAAGACCAAGGACAACGCCCTTATACTCCGAAGCATCCATATTGCCCCGAAGCACGCAGGCAGCGTTCCAAATCTGTTTTTCAAATCCAATGTCGGCGGTGTTTTTCTCTGCCATGGTTCAATACCTCCGTTTTAGCTCAGCAAATTCTGCTCTGAGTATAGCACAGATGTGCTGATTTTCCAATTTGTGCGCATAAATTCTTTGCTAGATGCTTCAATTTCCAGTAGATAAGTCCTACTATCACTGCTTTAGCACAATAAATTTCACAAAACCATCTTGACGTATCCTACATACCGTGGTATTTTTCTTGTAAATCCCACTGCTCTTGTGGATTGGTTACAAGCCATCCACAAGATGTGGTCGTGTTCATTTTGAACACTGCCTCACCGTGGATTATCCCTGAAAGATTTACCGCCCCGCAACACACCCGATCAATTTTGCCGCCGATTCACCCGACAAAATCCATCGCTGCGCTGCTTGGGCGGTATTTTTCTTTATGGGAAACGTACCTTGAAAATTTCATAAGCCGACCGGACGTGATACCGACTTTTCGTCAACGCCGCTGCAAAACAGGGGCAGGAACTTCGTTCGGAGCAAACGGCGATCAACATACACGAGCAGTGGAACTCTCTACTTATTTTTGCGTCTTAACAATTCGGAAACAATTACCCAGAAACGGTTTTGAGCGCAGCGGTAGAGGGCAAGAACCGTCCCGTGGCCACAAATTTTCAATTCTTGAAAATTTCCTGTCCATCCGGGACTTCACTTCTCAAACTCCTGCGAGTTTTCCAAGTGATCTTGTTGGGGTAGCGCTTGTCGGGGCAAAACCCCTCCATCTGCTGTCGCAGACCGCGCTGCCGCTTAAAAGCCCCACTGGGGCTTTCATTGCTCCGCTTCGCTTCGCAAACGCGGTCCAACCCCAAACCCTGCTCATGGTTCGCACCTGACGGTGCGAACAGCAACGGCGTGTCGTGCTTACATAACTTCACCGAGGAGTTATCGAACAGACAGGAGGTACAATGACCAAAACGAATGTTCAATCGATCCCTAGCAATTCCCAGCACCACGACACGCCGAACAATAAAACAAATAGAGAGCAGACCGTTCTTCTTTCACACACCCATTAAATAATTTTCCTAAATCCGCTTGACGAATGTTACGGTTAGTGATATATTTATTACAGTAACCGTAATAAGGAGGTCAAACCATGCGAGATAATACAAAAGGTGGTGCGCTTACAGAAGTCACCTTTTATATTTTACTCTCTCTTTATACGCCAAAACACGGATACGCCGTCATGCAATTTATTGAAGAAAAAACAGGCGGGCGGCTTTCATTAGGTGCAGGTACTTTATATGGAGCATTGAATTCTTTGCAGGACAAGAAATGGATCGAACCTTGCGGAGATTGTGATGGAAGAAAAAAAGAATACCACATTACAGCACAGGGAAAAGAAATTGCAGAAAAAG
>ENA-OPXX01002309-OPXX01002309.1-human-gut-metagenome-genome-assembly--contig:-NODE-2309-length-10778-cov-2.041313_pt1 | contig 10778 bp, 10 predicted proteins | sample MGYA00241771_ERZ502046 | MGnify/ENA primary metagenome ERZ502046 (study PRJEB25962, sample SAMEA2042006) | human gut metagenome | biome: human gut; feature: human-associated habitat; material: faeces...
CGATCTCTACTAATCTTTTAGCGATCAGAGGACGTGCAAAAGAAGTACCAAGTAAATATTTCTTTTCATAAACTGCGCCGGCTTTGACAACAGGCCAAACATAGTCAGCAATAAATTCTTCCTTCAAATCTAAAATATAACATTTGCTGGCGCCTGATTTAAGTGCTTTATCATGTACGGGATCAAGTTCGTCACCTTGACCAAGATCTGCCGTAACTGCTATAACTTCACAGTTATTATAGTTTTCTTTGAGCCAGGGAATAATTACCGAGGTATCCAAACCACCAGAATAAGCAAGCACGACTTTTTTGATGTCTTCTTTTTTCATTGTAGATACAGCCTCCTAAGATGTTTAAATATGTAAGTTTTCATGCATAAACTTGTAATAACGAATATGATTATACCACATTTCCCAGAAAATGGAAGAGTTTTTATGAATGTATACCGTATTTTTACTTATAACACTTCATCACTCATCAAAAGTGCCATAATCGCTTTTTGTACATGCAGACGATTTTCTGCCTGATCAAAAATTTTTGATTGCGGTCCTTCCAAAACATCCTCAGTTATTTCCTCCCCGCGATGTGCAGGCAAACAATGCAAAATCATAGCGTCAGGCCGGGCCACTGCCAGCAATTCTTTATTGATCTGATATTCACCCAAAGCTTCCTGACGGATAGATTGTTCTGACTCTTGACCCATACTCGCCCAAACGTCAGTATAAAGTACATCAGCACCTTTCGAGGCTCTGAACAGATCATCGTCAACCTCAATCGTACAGCCTGTATGGACTGCATCTTCCTGGGCTGTCTTAACGATAAAAGGATCTGGCTGATATCCCTGCGGACAAGCACATACCATATTCATACCAACTTTTGCACAGGCATACATCAGTGAATGAGCCATATTATTGCCATCACCTACATAAACAAGTTTCCTGCCTTTCAGAACCTCTTTATACTCCATAATAGTAAATAAATCAGTCAAAGCCTGACAGGGATGCAGCATATCCGTTAAACCGTTAATGACCGGAATACTTGCATATTTAGCCAATTCTAAAACAGATTCATGTGAAAAAGTACGAATCATGATCCCGTCAACAAAACGTGATAAGACTCTTGCCGTATCACGTACTGGTTCACCACGGCCAATCTGAGAAGCAGAATCGTTCAAATAAATCGGGTGACCGCCAAGCTGCCAGAAACCAACCTCAAAAGAAACACGTGTACGTGTTGATGCCTTGGAAAAAATCATCCCAAGAGTTTTGCCTTTAAGATATTGATGCGGCTCGCCCTTTACGCTTTAACTTTTTAGCAACATCTAAAATAGTCGCAACTTCACCCACCGATAAATCGTGAATAGAAATCAAATCTTTATTTCTTAAACCCATTCTCCACCCTCACAAACTTGGTTAAAATTCAGCCAATGCCGCATCTAAAGCAGCTACTGCCTGATCTATTTCTTCTTTTGTAACGATCAAAGGAGGAACTAAACGAATAACGTTACCAGCCGTACAATTAACAATGACCTGGCGTTTAAGACAAGCTTCGACAACCTCTTTGCCATCTTTAGCCAACTCCATGCCTAAAATCAAGCCGCAGCCGCGTATTTCAATAACCTTATCCGGATACTTAGCCATCAGAAATTCCAGTTTCTTTTTGAAATAAGTTCCTTTTTCTGCCGTCTGTTCTACAATATTTTCATTTTTTATTGTAGTTAAGGTCGCATAAATAGCCGCACATGCTAAAGCATTGCCGCCAAAAGTACCACCATGATCACCAGGTTTAAAAACATGCGCCAGCCTTTCCGTGACGACAAAACCACCAACAGGAAAACCACCGCCAATCCCTTTGGCAAAAGTCATAATATCAGGTTTTACACCACTATGCATATACGCAAACCATTTTCCTGTACGCGCGACACCTGTTTGAATTTCATCAAAAACAAGCAGTGCGTCATATTTATCGCACAATAATCTTGCTTCATGCAAGTATGTATCACTGGGAACATGAACGCCGCCTTCCCCTTGAATAGGCTCGAGCAAAACACAGCAAACATCTTCATCCATTGCTTCTCGTAACGCTTCCAAATCACCATAAGGAACATAATCAAAACCTGCAGGCAATGGCTCATATCCTTGCTGATATTTTGGCTGACCTGTAGCAGTAACAGTCATCATAGTCCGACCATGAAAGGAATGTACAGCCGTAATAATACGATATTTACCCTCATTTTTTTGATGGCCATATTTACGCGCAAGTTTTATGGCACCTTCATTGGCTTCAGCACCGCTATTTGCTAAAAATACCCTGTCAAAGCCTGTAGTTTCAATGATTTCTTTAACAGCTTTTGCCTGAATATCAGTATAGTAAATATTAGAGCAGTGCATAAGTTTCGCAGCCTGTTCACTAATAGCTTTTACCAGTGCAGGGTGTGCGTGTCCCAAAGAATTAACTGCTATCCCTGCTAAAAAATCCAGATATTCATTACCATCAGCATCATAAAGCTTACAGCCTTTACCATGGGTAAGTGCCAGCTGATATCGACCAAAGACCGGCAAATAATATTTTTCTGTTTGGTCGATAATTGTTTTTGCGTCCATTGCGATCCCCTCTAATCCTTTTATTCTCAGCAGCCTTTACAGCTCTTTTACTACTTCTGTCCCCACGCCTTCATCACTGAATATCTCCATTAAGATTGTGTGCTCAGCACGTCCATCAATAATATGCGTTTTTTTCGCACCGCCGGAAAGCGCCGTGATGCAGGCCTTCACTTTTGGAATCATACCTCCGTCGATGTTGCCGCGGATGATCAGTTCCTGTGCTTTTTCAAAGCTCAGCGTCGAAATAAAGCTTGCTTCATCACGATAATCCGCATAAATACCTTTAACATCAGTTAGAACCAGTAATTTTTCAGCTTTCAGTGCACCTGCGATCTCACCGGCAACACTGTCTGCATTAATATTATAAGTTTCTCCATTAGCACCCACTCCAGTCGGTGCAATAACCGGTATAAAATCATTATCAAGCAGTACTTCTAAAAGCTCTGTATTGATTTTTTCGACATTGCCGACATAGCCAATATCAACTAAATTTACCTCACCATTTTCATAAACATCTGCCAAATGCTTTTTAGCACGGATAAGTCCGGCATCCTTACCATTCAAACCAACTGCGCGTCCACCCAGAACATTTAAACGGGCAACAAGGTCAGTATTGATCTTACCAACAAGGGCCATTTCAGCTATCCCGACGGATTCTGCGTCAGTAACGCGCAAACCACTGACAAATTGTGTTTTTTTGCCAGCCTTGCCAAGCATAGCAGTGATTTCAGGACCGCCTCCATGTACAACTACAGGACGTAATCCGGCGCATTGCAGGAAAACAATATCCTGCAGCACTTTAGTCTTAATATCATCATTAAGCATAGCGTTACCGCCATATTTTACTACTACAGTTTTTCCTTTAAAATCGCGCAGATATGGCAGCGCTTCCACTAAAGTTTTAATTTCTTCGTTACGTAACATTGACAGTTCCTCCTGTTTTTACGGCAGTACCGGGCCCTGGACTGCCTTTTGTTATTTTTATAAATTTGAGGCGGCCAAAGCTCCCGACTCAGTACGTCAACAAATCTCAGGTATGGTATTCACCATTAATTTTGACATATTCATAGCTGAAATCACAGGTCCAGACTGTAGCACACTCATTCCCTGCCGCCATATCAATGGTCATTGTGATATCATGTTCACTCATGATATCAGTCAAGCTTGTCAGCGGTATATTACAGTTCATACCATTTTCAACTAAACGTACGCCGCCGATTGACAAATTAACTTTATCTGCATTCATTACTGCACCACTATAACCTGCGGCGCAAACAATGCGTCCCCAGTTCGGGTCTTCGCCAAAAAAAGCAGTTTTAACAAGTGGCGATTTGGCAATTGCCATAGCCGCTGCTTTGGCATCTTTCCATGTAGCCGCACCAACAACATTAACTTCCAAAAATTTTGTAGCTCCTTCACCGTCTCTGGCAATCAACTTAGCGAGATCCTGTGCACAAGTTACCAAAGCTTCAAAAAAAGCCGGATAATCTGGATGTTCCTCTGAAAATATAATTTCATTTTCAGCCAGTCCGTTGGCCAGTACGATCATACTGTCATTGGTACTGGTATCTCCATCAACGACTACCATATTAAAAGATTTATCAGCAGCAGCCTTAACAGCTCTTTTTAAAACATCTGGAGCGATTGCCGCATCAGTAGTTAAAAAGGTGAGCATTGTCGCCATGTTAGGATGGATCATCCCTGCACCTTTAGCAATTCCAGCAATCCTTGCAGTCTTCCCTCCAACCTCAAATTCATAAGCAGCACGTTTAATAAACGTATCAGTTGTCTGAATTGCCATAGCACAGCTTTCACCTTCGTTTTCATCCATAACATCGACAGCATCGGCTAAACCATTTTTTATTTTATCCATAGGCAAAAAATGACCTATAACACCAGTACTGCAAACATAAACATTCTGCGGTTCAATACCAAGTAAATCAGCTGCAAAAGCCTGCATTTCTCTGGCATCAAGTAAGCCCTGTTCACCTGTACAGGCATTCGCACAACCGCTGTTGACTATAATAGCCTGAGCCACAGCCTCTTGTGCAACTTCTCTGCTTACTAAAACAGGAGCCGCACACATTTTGTTTTGAGTAAATACAGCACCGGTAGCTGCCGGAACTGTACTGTAAATAACAGCCACATCATGATTGCCACTGGCTTTAATACCGGCTTTAACCCCGGCAGCAAGAAAACCCTGAGGCGCTGTTACCCAGCCATCAATTTTCTTCATTCTTCACGCCTCCTCATGGATAGATAGGTAATTGAGTCAAACCAGTATTTTCCGGTATCCCAAACATCACATTCATATTCTGCACAGCCTGACCTGCCGCACCCTTCACTAAATTGTCCAGCACACTCATAACGATGATACGTCCAGTACGCTTATCAATCTGCCAGCCAATATCCACATAATTAGATGCTCTGACATTTTTTATTTCCGGGCAAGCACCCTGACCGCGCAAACGAATAAAATACTCATCAGCATACATTTCTGCAAAAGCTTCCTGAACCTGAGCTTCGCTGACGTCATTTTTAAGAGAGGCATAGCAAGTCGCTAAAATACCACGATCAACAGGCAACAAATGTGGTGTAAATTGAATCACAACATCTTTTCCGGCATATTCACTATAAACCTGCTCGATCTCAGGAGTATGCCTGTGACCAGCAACACCATAAGCGTGAAAATTTTCATTCACAGAGCAATAGAGACTACCCAGCTTCAAACCCCGTCCTGCACCCGTTGTTCCAGATTTCGCATCTATAATAATTCCCTGGGTTTCAATCAAGCCTGCTTTCAGTAAAGGTACCAAGGCTAAAATACTGCAAGTTGTATAACAGCCTGGGTTCGCTAAAATTTTAGCATCCTTTACCTGTCCCCTATATAATTCGGTCAGGCCATAGACTGCCTTAGTTTCTGGATCTTCGTGTTTTACTTTATACCATTCTTCAAAAACTCGTATATCCTTAAATCTATAGTCTCCGCCCAGGTCTATTATCTTTGTATCGTGCATTTTCAACTGCCTGCCGATCTTCATCGCATGACCATGCGGCAAAGCAATAAAAATAACATCGCTTTTATCAGCAATTTGCTCAATATCCTGTAAACTGCCCAATGCAGTTTCAATCCGTACAGACAGATGAGGATACATAGCAGCAATATTCTCACCGGTACTGCTTTCAGATGTTATCGCAGCAAGTTCTACTTCCGGATGTCCATCCAATAATCTCAACAGCTCGGCTCCGGCAAAACCTGTAGCTCCAATGACACTTGCTTTCATATCCAGCCTCCCTAAAACTTATGATTTGTAATTATACAACTTTATCGCATAAACACGCAAGTATTTCTCTGAAAAATTTTTAAAAATATCCTACTAAAAAAAAATCTGTCTATTATTATAAACACTAACCCTATTATATTTAATATTGTACTACTTTAGAGGCCTTTTTTCAAAACATTTTTCAATTTTTTATTCATTGGTAAGTGTTTTTTATTTTATTATTTCTAAAATCTCTGATACAATATAATCAATAATTATAATAATTTAAAGAGGTACCTTATGTTCAAAATATTCGTTATCATCATTATAGCTGTAGGTATCTTTTTTTGGTATCCTACCAGTGGTGACCCCATCAAAAAAGAGATTCTATCGCCAACTACACAGCATTCTGTGCAACTGCCGCCTGCTGAACACAGTAAGGCAACCGTTTTTTTACTTTCTATCTTACCTCCAAAACAAACTTGGCCAGATCCGATACCAAAAATCTGGCTAAGCCTAAATATTGAAGAAGCTGTCCAAGAACGCACTAACGATATTGAGTGGGTTCCTATCACAGATATCCCTATTGAAATGCAGCAAGCCTTACTGGCCATTGAAGATCACAATTTTTACAATCATGGCGCCATAGATGTTGACGGTATCCTGCGTGCTACATTAGTAAATATTACTGCCGGAGAAGTAGTTCAAGGCGGCAGTACAATTACGCAACAGCTCACAAAAAACCTTTTTCTGTCACAAGAGCAGACTTTGATCCGTAAAACTGAAGAAGCGCTGCTTTCTCTGGTTATGGAACAGCATTACAGTAAAGACCAGCTTTTAGAGATTTATTTTAATACAACTTATTTTGGTGCCGGTGCCACTGGCATCAAGTCTGCAGCACTTACCTATTTTGATAAATTACCTCAGGATATGCAGCTTGCCGAATGTGCTATTATTGCGGCTCTTCCTTATGCACCATCTGCACTCAATCCATTAGAAAATCCTGAAGGCTGTAAAAAAAGACAGCGTTTAGTTTTGCAGACAATGGTAAAACGAGGTTATATTGGCACAACTTTAGCAGAAAAAACCTCTGCCGAACCAGTATTCCTTGCAAATGGAGCAACATTCTAAATAACAAAAACGTCATCTTAAATTTAAGATGACGTTTTTTATTTATCTGCCATAATCTGATATTTTTCTCCGTCAGTCCTCAAAGTAATTTCACCATTTTGACTGGTGACTTTAACAGGAATCTGTAAATACTCAAATGTTCCCAATACCTTTTTATTAGGATGATTATATTTTTCTTTATCGCCACAGCTTATCAGTGCCAGCTGCGGCTGTACCGCTTTTAAAAAATTATAAGTGGAAGACGTACTGCTTCCGTGATGTGCTACCTTCAAAACAGTGCTCTGCAGTTTTTTTCCATATCTACTTACCAAATCATTTTCGGTCTTTGCTTCAATATCTCCTGTAAAAAGCATTGAAAATTCACCATACTGCAATTTAAAAACCAAACTATTATTATTTAAATCTTTTTCAGGGAAACCATTTTTACTAGCAGGTGCTAAAAACTTTAAATTTATATTGTCTGCAAACTCCAGTTTTTGCCCAGCACTTAATATTTGGCGGCTTAAAATTCCGTTAAGAATCAATTTCTCTACATCTTTAGAAATTTCACTTTGAGGATTTACAATACCGTTGTCATAAAAATTTTTAACATCAAAATTATTTAATATTTTTATTACTCCTCCTAAATGGTCTAAATGATGATGTGTAATAATCAAAGCATCCAGTTTTCTAACCCCTAAAGTCTTCAATCTGCGAACAAGTATATCACTATTTTTATAATCACCTGTATCCACAAGTATTGCAACAACCTGATTTCTCAATAAAATTGCATCCCCATGCCCAACATCCAACAATTTTACCTCAAGCTGGCCTTGCAAAAGTGAAATAGCTTCATGAGCTTCTGACCCAAAATCATAAGCTTCATAGCCATACGCTGCGACTGCTATGATAATCGTTAAAATAAATTTCCAAAACTTTTTCATATTTCCTCACAAAAACAAAACGTGCCGTAAAATATCGGCACGTTAAAATTCTACTGGTGGGACATTTTCTGCTTCATGATTTGCTTATAAGTTTCAACACCCGGTTGATCGTAGGCGTCAACATCAGCCAACTCACCTTCATATGCTACGGAAAGCATCAGAAAATAAAGCAGCTGTCCTAAATAATATTCGTCTATCCGAGGCAAAATGTATTTCGCATTTAACCGCCCGTCGCTATTCAAAGCCTCTTCATTAGCAGCAAGTGCAATTTTCAGAGCATGGTCAACAGACAAGCCGTCATATTTTTTTAATGAGCTGATATGAGTAAAGGGATTGTTTAAAACAATCTGCTGCTCACGTTCCAATATTTCAACAAACTGTATTACTTTATCTTTTTTTCCATCCTGATGCTGTTGTGTTTGAGCATGCATATCAGTGGAACCAACAGCTGAAACCGGAGTACGTCCATAATAAACAACATTGCCTTCACGATCTTTACGCTTCCCAAGAGATTCAGCCAAAAGCTGTACATACCATTCACCAACAGATTTCATTTTCGCCGCATATGGCATAAAAACTTCAATATCAACGCCTTTTTCGGCTGCTGCATACTTCAAGACTGCGTTCAAGAGCGCCGGGTTTTCTCCAAGCGAAGCTGACTGACATGCATTTTCCATATCCCTTGCTCCACATAAAAAGGCATCTATATCCATTCCTATAGCGGCAGCAGTAATTAATCCTGGATCGCTGAAAATACAAAATCGGCCGCCAATACCCTCTTTGATATCAAAACACTGCCATACATTCTCCTTGGCCAAGTTATATAAAGGAGATATATCTTCATCAAGATCGGTTACAACCGCAACCTCCATTTGCAATAACGAAGACTTTTGACACTGCTCATAAAAATAAGAAAACGCTGCTAAAGTTTCTAAAGTCGTACCAGATTTGGAAATAGGAACAAGCAATACTCTGAATTGCTCATTTTTCCCCAGCCTGTGCGTGGCAAGATACTCCACTTCATCCACAACTTCACTATACTGATCTACATCTAAATTATTTCCCGAGAAATATACCCTAGGATAACCATGCCTGCTTTTTTCACAGCCTACATTCCAGCCGGAACCGGCAAAAATATCAAACAGAACTTTATTGCCAAGATAAGATCCCCCTACTCCTAAAAAAACAACAGCATCTATCTCCTGCTGCAGATAACTTCCAAACTGCTTCAATTTAGCAATAGACTCCGGCGTATTAGGATTGCCATTCTTAACGAAAGGCAGTTTCGTAAAAAGCACATGCTCCGGCGTACCATCTTTAGATAAATGTGCCTTTGCCATGCCTTGCTCACGTATTAACAGTAAAGCATCTGCAGCATCTTTAGCCTTACTCTCCAAAGTTTCAATAACTGCAGATGTTATTGTATCAGTATTTATCATATTGCTATAATCAAAAATAAAACCGCTTGCTAATGCTATTTCTCCAGATAATTTCATAATATCACCATATCAATTATTTATATGCTTAAATATTTTATCATAAAAATATAACAAAAGCAAAAGAACCAATGCTTGAGAGCATTGGTTCTTAAATTATTATTTCTGCAGATTACGTAAATAGTTCTCCGCTGTTTCCAGCTGTATATCCTTTGTGTGCTGTTCGGACAGCTCCACAACTTCATCAGGCGTAATACCCGTACCATTAATAGATCTTCCAGAAGGAGTATAATATTTAGCCGTAGTTAGCTTTAACCCAGTATTCTGAGGTAGCCTATATACAGTTTGTACCGACCCCTTACCAAAGGTCCGAGTACCAAAAAGCTTCCCAGACTTAGTGTCCTGCACAGCTCCTGCAACGATTTCAGAAGCACTTGCACTGCCATGATCAACTAATACGGCAAGTGGATACTTCACTTGCTCCAAATAAGATTCTTCCGTATATTTGCGACCTTCCCTGTCGATAACGGATACGATCGGTCCCTTAGGAACTAAATATTGTGCAACACGTACAGACTCTCCTAAAATTCCTCCAGGATTCTGCCGTAAATCCAACAGCAGTGCCTGCATCCCCTGCTCTTCCAGTTCCTGATATTTCTTCGCAAACTCTCCCGATGTATTTTCGTTAAAAATAGCAATCCTGATATAGCCAATCTTGCTATCTGGCAGCATTTCTCCTGCAACTGACTTGATCTTAATATCGCCACGTACAACTCTTACCGTACGTTCGTTACCTTTATTATCGTCCAAGACCAGCTCGACTTCTGTTCCCTGCGTGCCTCTAATCATTGCAACAACATCTTCAAGCTGCATCCCAGCCGTCTTTTTTCCATCGACCTGAACTATTTTGTCGCCGGCTTTGATACCGGCTTTTTCTCCAGGCGTTCCCTCTAAAGGTGCAACTACAACAAAATTATTCTCCTTTTTACCGACTACTACGCCGATACCGCCAAAAAAACCTTCTGTTACATTACTGATATCTTTAAAACTCTGCTGATCCAAATACACAGAATACGGATCATCTAACGCTTTTACCAAACCTGTAGCTGCGCCATCAAATAATTTTCCATCACTTGGCTGTTCTACAAATTTTTCCCGGACCAAAACTAACGTCTTGAGAAATTTCAAACTTCCCAAAGCATCACCGGTAATGCGCTCCATACTGTAAAATATAGCTCCAAGCGTAACAACTATAGCGCAAAGGCAGGCTACAAGCACTGTCATCATACTAAAACGCTTTTTAAACATAACTTCCCGCCTCGCTTATCTTCCCTTAAATCAAGGTAAATAATCCAACGGTTCAGTTACCTCGCCGTGGATACGTACTTCAAAATGACAGTGCGGGCCAGTAGACCAGCCAGTA
>ENA-OPXX01002328-OPXX01002328.1-human-gut-metagenome-genome-assembly--contig:-NODE-2328-length-10683-cov-2.366579_pt1 | contig 10683 bp, 7 predicted proteins | sample MGYA00241771_ERZ502046 | MGnify/ENA primary metagenome ERZ502046 (study PRJEB25962, sample SAMEA2042006) | human gut metagenome | biome: human gut; feature: human-associated habitat; material: faeces...
GATCGCTTCGGTAGCTCTGATGGATGCCCGTTCCATCGCAGCCACCGCAGCCAACAAGGGTGTGCTGACTTCCGCAACGGACTTCGATGGAGATTTCGGAAAATACAAATATCATTTCGATAGCAATATTTACAAGAACCGTGTCTTCGATTCCCACGGTGTGGCAGACGAGAGCGTAGAGATCCAGTTCGGCCCCAATATCAAGGACTGGCCCGCTATGGGTGCCCTGCCTGAGAATCTGATACTGCAGGTAGTATCCGAGATCCACGATCCCGTAACTACTACCGATGAGCTGATTCCATCCGGTGAGACCTCTTCCTACCGCTCCAATCCTCTGGGACTGGCAGAGTTCACTTTAAGCCGTAAGGATCCGCAGTATGTAGGACGTGCCAAGGAGATCCAGAAGGCAGAGAAAGAGCGTATGAACGGCGGACATCCCTGTCAGGCAGTTCCGGTACTGAAGGATGTTATGGGTGAAGTAAAGAAACAGTATCCCGATGCAAGTCGCGAGAACACCGGATTCGGTTCCACTATTTTCGCAGTGAAGCCCGGAGACGGCTCTGCCCGTGAGCAGGCTGCTTCCTGCCAGAAGGTATTAGGCGGCTGGGCAAATATTGCCAACGAGTATGCCACCAAGCGTTATCGTTCCAACCTGATCAACTGGGGCATGCTTCCTTTCCTGATCCAGCCCGGAGACCTGCCTTTCAAGAATCTGGATTACCTGTTCATTCCTGGTATTAAGAAAGCCGTGGAAGACAAGGCCGAGGAAATTAAGGCATATGTGGTAACAACAGGAGAAGGCATGAAGGAATTCACCCTGAAGCTGGGAGAGCTGACCGACGAAGAACGTCAGATCATCCTGAAGGGATGCCTGATCAACTATAACCGAGTGTAACTATTCAGAGACATGTGACGAACCATCGCAGATGCGTTTCGCGAAGAGAGGCTGAATAGTTACAATGAGAAGTAAGGAGAAAAAATATGGAATTTAACAAACCGGTATCCAACCCCATGATGGTGGGATCCATTGAATTATTAAAAGCAGAGGACACCCCGGAACACAGACAGATGTTCCTGGATGAACTGCAGAAAGCAAAGTTCCTGTCTCCGGTCGTGATCGATCCGGTGCCTGTGCCCGATGAAAACGGCCGGGTGACCATCGCAAGAGATGCCAAAGTACAGTTCCCGATGCTGTCCACCGAGGACGGTCGGAAGTTCTTCATGGCGTTCACTGACTGGACAGAGCTAAAAAGGTGGAGAGATGAGGAGAATCAGCAGACTTTCGCCATGAACTTTGACGATTATGCGGGAATGCTGCTGCGCAAAGATGCACAGGGCAATATCAGCCCGGCGCTGGGATTCGTGATCAATCCCTTCGGTGGCAACATCGTGGTGACCAGAGAAATGGTAGCCAGCATGATCGCAGCAAAGCTGAAAGCAGCCGGCAGACCGGTGCCTCCCGCACCCGGAACCCCTGGCGCTCCCACTCAGCCCAAACAGCAGTAAATTAACACTAAATAAAATGTCCATAGCGGACGATATAAGTAGTAGAGAGGTGACAAGGCCAGTCACTTCCTGCTACTTATTTTTTACAGTTTGATAATGACACCACGGATGGTAATCAGACAGAGGCATATTATATGTATTCTGTTTCTTTACCATCTTTTTTTAGTTTAACAGTTCAGCCATGCAATATCATATGTTCTGCGTGGATGCTGGCACACAAAGCAGAACATATGATATTGCATGAGCGGAGCGCCGCATGTATGAAATAAAAGATGAGCCGCTTAGCGGCGTCGACTGCGGAGCAGGCTTTTATGAATACATGCGGCGGTGAACTGTTAAACGTTACAGGAAGCGCGCCCTGTTGGTTCGTGGTGAGGTCGGGGAAAGGAGAAAATTACAGATTTGAGAATTGATTCCGCAAGCATAGGAATGGATTCCGCCAGAAGCTATCACGCTTCTAAGACAAGCGTCAGACGATTTGAGATAACGGATTATCAGGCAGGTCTGACAGATGTATCCACTAAGGGACAGAAGACACCGAATGGTGAGGATACCACACAGAACACGGAGGAACAGGAGAACACTGCAGAGAACACCACGATGACAGCCAAAGACTGGCAGAGTCGTTTGCTGGTATCTTCTGCCAGATGGGATATGCGAAGCAGTGCCAGTGAACAGACATTGTCTACCATCCGGGAATATACGGTGCGTTATATTTTTGATTTATTATTCCCGTCCAGGAACAGCACTTTGCGGGACTGGATGCAGGAAAACGGATGGAGCAGCGGTAATCAGACCGGAAACAGCTGGAATACAGGGAATAGCGTAAATAATACCCAGACGAATTCCGGCAGCACACAGGGAACCGCAACACCTGCGTCAGACGTGCTCAATCTGGTCACGTCCCGTGTGAAAATATTGAACTATGTGAGCGAGACCTGGAACATAGAACAGGAGGATACCAGTTTTTCCACCGTGGGAAGCGTACGGACCAAGGATGGCAGAGAGATCAATTTTAATGTAAATGTAAATATGAGCCGCAGATGCGAGGAATACTACAAAGAGCAACTCAATGTAGCAGAATTCACGCTCCATGATCCGCTGGTGATCAACCTGGATACTGATGTGGCAGAAGTGTCGGATCAGACCTTTTATTTTGATCTGGATGCCGATGGCAAGGAAGAAGAGATCTCCGTGCTGAATGGCAGCGGCTATCTGGCACTGGACAAGAACGGTGACGGCACTATCAACGACGGCAGTGAGCTGTTCGGCACCCGGAATGGGGATGGCTTTACAGATCTGGCGCAGTATGATGAGGATGGCAACGGCTGGATCGATGAGAACGATTCCATCTGGTCAAAATTAAAAATCTGGTGCAAGGATGAAAACGGCAACGACGTACTGTACAAACTTTCTGACAAGGGTGTCGGTGCTATCTGTCTGCAAAACGTTTCTACGGATTTTACCCTGCAGGGAGACCGTAAGGCTCAGGACGGCACTACCAATGCCAATGCGACCAATGCTGTGGTCCGCAAGACCGGTATTTTCTTATACGAAAACGGAAATGTGGGTACGGTACAGCACGTGGATATGGCTGCCTATGCCGCACAGGCATAGAATAAATATAACTATTCAGTTACTTCGCCCTATAAATAGCATCAAATGTTCTTACGAATGCAAACATTCGACGCTATTTACATGGCTCTGAATAGTTCCAAATAAATGCAAATTTCATATCGAAGACATTCTGAATAAAACCCATGAATCGGGCAAGACTATAGGATAAACCAGGGAAAGTGGTTGAAACGATTGTATAGCAGGCAGTTGACTCAGGGAACAGGAAGGATGCGGATAGGATATGAGAAGAAATAAAAAGAGCGGTATTAACAAAGAACGTATTATAATGTTAGCCTCTTCAGCCTTTGTACTGGCAGCATTGACCATGACAGGGGTCTATATGAAGGGGCAGAATGTGGAGTCCAGGGATGATGGTTATACCTTGGACTTCACTGCGCTTCCCAACAATGCGGATGACAAATTACAGGAGATCACGGAGAATAACGACGAACATCTTCTGAAGGAGGACGAGAACATCCCCGGACTGACGGCAAATAATACAGCGGGAAATGAGATCGCGGGAACTCCTGTCACCGAGGATGATCTGGACTATATGCCCCAGGAGGTAGGCTCCGGCAACGTAGAGATTCCGGGGCTGACGGATCAGGAGACCCTGCTGGAGGCCGCACAGAAAGAGCAGCAGAATTCCGATGCCGACCGACAAAAGGAAGAGACTGGGGGAAAGCAGACAGCAGGCGGGGATGTGGTCGTTGAGAAGACACTGCACTTTGCAGAAAGCGACGGATTACAGCAACCGGTGCAGAGTGATATTCTGATGCATTACTCTATGGACAAGAGCACTTATTTTGCTACACTGGATCAGTATAAATACAATCCCGCCACCATTTTTTCCGCGGAAGAAGGTACGGCAGTGACCGCCTGTGCGCAGGGAAAAGTGACTTCGATCTTCGAAAATGAGGAGATCGGCAAGGCGGTGACCCTGGATCTGGGTGACGGCTATGAGGCCACTTATGGACAGCTGACGGAGATCACAGTGAAAGAGAATTCCTATGTGAATCCCGGCGACACCATCGGCAGTGTGGCAGCGCCCACGAAATACTACAGCGCCGAAGGAAGCAACGTATACTTTGCTCTGACCCACAACGGGGAACCGGTGAACGGGGAGGCATTGTTCCGCTGATGTATATTGTAGGAGGCAGGATCCTGACCATGGCGGGCAGAGAGATCCCCGAAGGGATCCTGCAGATAAGAAACGGGAAAATTGCACAGGTAGGTGCCAGAGGTGAGGTGAAGTTACAGCCGGAAGAAGGAGAGCAGGTAGTGATCGCGAAAGATGCGCTGATCATGCCGGGCATCATTGAGGCACACTGCCATATGGGTATCATGGAAGAAAAAAAGAGCACGGAAGGGGATGACTGTAATGAGACAGTGGATCCCCTGACACCGGCTCTGCGGGCTATCGATGGTATTAATCCCATGGATGCAGCCTTTGATGATGCGGTGCGGGCCGGAATTACTGCAGCCATGATCGGACCCGGAAGCTCTAATGTGGTGGGCGGCCAGTTTGCCATGGTAAAGACTAAGGGGCGCCGGATCGACGACCTGATCCTGAAATCACCGGCGGCCATGAAGGTGGCCTTTGGAGAGAACCCCAAGGTCAATTATTCCGGGCAGAACAAAAGTCCTGTCACTCGTATGGCCATCGCCGCCATGCTGCGCAGGGAATTCTGGGAGAGCAGAGAATATCTGCGGCAAAAGCAGGAAGCGGCGGAGAAGGGAGAGTATTTTGCACCGGATTTTGAAAAAGAGTGCTATCTTCCGGTACTGCGGGGAGACATCCCGTTAAAAGCCCATGTCCACCGGGTGGACGATATTTTCACAGCAATCCGCATTGCAAAAGAATTCGGTATAAAAATGACGATGGATCATTGCTCGGAAGGTCATCTGGTGGCGGAAGAACTGGCGAAGGAAGGATTTCCGGCCATTGTGGGACCGGATCTTACCAGCCGGAACAAGATCGAGGTGCAGAACATGTCTTTTAAGACCGCCGGAGTGCTGAACCGGGCTGGTGTGATGATCGCCATCACCACGGATCATCCGGTGTCACAGATCCAGACACTGCCGTTGTGTGCCGGACTTGCGGTAAAAGCGGGACTTCCAATGGAGGAAGGTTTCCGGGCCATCACCATTTATCCTGCGAAAATCTGTGGCGTGGCAGACCGCATTGGCAGCCTGGAAGTGGGGAAAGATGCAGACATTGCCATTTTCGACGGAAATCCTATGGAAATTTTCACACGAACCCTTTATACTATTATCAACGGGGAGATCGTGTACTGTAATGTCCCCAGGGAATGACCGGAGGAATATTTTGAGATACAGCAGGAAAAGTGCAGGGATCCTGTCCCTGCTATTACTATTTAACAGTATAGGTATGAACGCCTGTGGGCAGGCAACGGCAGAGACAGGGCATGTAAGCATAAGTATGACCGGCATGGAAAACACACCGGTCATCAACTATACGGTGCCTACGCTGACACCCAATGTGCTGGTGGATCAGCAGGGGTATGCCGCGGTCGGTGAAAAACAGGCAGTGGTGAAGGGCAGACAGCCGGTAGAGACTTTCCGGCTGGTGGACCGGGAGACCGGAGAGACGGTCTATGAAGGCACGGTAAAGCAGACAGATTACAACGGGGAGCTGTCTCTGTACATCGGAACAGCGGATTTCACGGACTATACCGGGGAAGGTGAGTTCTATCTGGAGTGTGACAATGTGGGAAGATCCCTGACATTTTCTCTGAAAGAAGACCACTATCAGGAACTGTTGGAAGCGTTGTGCACGGATGTTCATGACAGATGTCAGGATCGCAGTATTACCGAGGATGAGATCATCACTTTGCTGGAGGCCTGTGAGTGGTATCCGCAGGTGCTTGCGGATGATAATGGCAATGATATCCCGGATCTGCTGGAATCTATTGCCGACTGGTTGGAAAAAACGGCCAACGACACAGAAAAGCCGGAACCGGAGAACATGTGTTACGTGGCGGTGATGGCAAAATTCAGTTATCTGTACCAGAAATATGATGTGCAATATGCCACACAATGTCTGCAGCATGCGTCGTCGGTGTACACCAAGCTGATGTCGACATCCGGCAGAGATGCGGAGAAATTCATGGCGCTGACGGAGCTTTACCGGGCGGCGGGACTATACACTTACCGCAATCAGATCCTGGAGTATAAGGACTTTTTCGAGGACAATACCAGTTATCTGGAAGAAACGGCCTATCTGTATGGCTCCATGACGTATCTGGCCACCAGACAGCCGGTGGATGTGGACCTGTGCACTGTATTCATGGAAAGCATCCGGAATCGGGGCGAGGAGCTGGCCAAACGTTCCCATAACATGATCGATGCCGTAATGAATGTCAACAATGGAACCGAGGATCTTCTGAAGCGGGCAGAAGAATTGTCCTGTGCTAATTATGTGTTATACAGTTATCAGTACACGGAGATTTTAGAGGATTTTCTGCATTACCTGATGGGACGGAACCGGGATTCGGTGAGTTATTATCCCGAAGAGGGAGACGCTGCGGATTATCTGTTACTGATAGCCCAGCAGGTCTCCCTCGCGGATAGACATTAGAAAGATCAGATCAGTTCTTTGTTTTTAAAATAAGTTTCGGAGATAATATTCTGTACATAGGTGCCCATGCTCTTGCGAGTCTCCGTGTCCAGTTCCTTCGGATAAATAGGCTTACCGTATTCAATGACTACGGTGGCCTTTTTTATTTTCGGAAAATGATCTTCAAATACCGCAGCGGAATTCACAATAGTCATGGGGATAATGGGAACATTTGCTTTCTCTGCGATCTTGAAACTGCCCTCGTGGAAGGGAAGAAAAGTATCCTGGGTCTTGTTGCGGGTGCCCTCCGGGAAGATGCAGATGGAAATCCCGTTTTTGGCTTTCTCAATGGCCTGCAGAATGGTTTTCAGTCCTGCCTTGATGTCCTGGCGATCCAGAAAGAGACAGTGAAGATCTTTCATCCAGATGTTAAGCAGGGGCCATTTTAACATTTCTTTTTTCGCAATATAACCGGTAGGTCTGGGAACACGGACATAGGTCAGTACCACATCGAAAAAGCTGCGATGATTGCCGACGTACAGCACAGCAGTGTCGGTGGGAATGTTCTCTTCCCCGATGGCAATGACTTTCGTGCCGGAAAGACGGATGACCCAGCGGAAGGCCCAGTTTACAATGGCCAGGGAACTGCGGTCCTTAAGACCGGGGTTAAATTTGCCGATGATCCATTCCACCAGCATTAACGGCGTGGACAGGATCAGGAATAATACTACAAATAATACGACGAATATAAAACGGATCATAATAATACCAATGCCTTTCAGTAACCTGCAAACTTTCAGGTGCCTTGGCACCTTGTGCAGGCACAAATTTGCGTGTGAAAAATTAATTTTCACACGAAACTCCTTCGGATTTTTTATTTAGCAATGAAAAGTACGCCTAACGTGCCGGGACCACAATGGCTGGAGACTACACCGCCTGCTCTGGTTTCCAGAATCTCGTCAAAGATTCCCAGACTTTCCAGATAGGAACGAACCGCTTCCACAATCTCCCGGTCGCAGCCGGAGTGGGTGATGAAGACTCTGTCGGGAACGGCATTCTTCAGATCCTCTTCCATGTCTCTGGTGTAGGAGAGGATGACAGAACTTAATTTTCCACGGTATTTTTTGGAGGCATCCATGGCACCATCCACCACGACGATCCGGGGATGAAGCTTTAACATACCACCGGCCAGAGCCGCTACCGCGCTGCATCTGCCACCGCGGTGAAGGTAGGTCAGGGTATCTACGACGAAGCTGGCCCGGACTTTGGGACGGATGGCTTCGATGGCAGTAGTGATCTCTGCGGCTGTTTTCCCTTCAGAAGCCAGAATGGCAGCCTGTATTACCTGCAGACCGATGCCGGTGGACAGGTTTGCGGAGTTGATGACGGTGACTTTGTCGGAAGCTTCCAGTTCTTCTGCAGCAAGCCGCATAACGTTGCCGGAGGTGGACATGCTGTCGGAGATGGAGAAACAGATGATCTCCCGGCCTTCTTCCACAAAAGGCTGCATGACTTCCATGGCCTCGGTCAGAGAAGGAGCAGAGGTCTTGGGCGTGGTCTTGTTTTCATCGGACCACCGGAAAATTTCTTCCGGCGTAATATCCACGCCATCGCGGTATTCATCCTCGCCCAGCAGAATGTGCAGAGGCAGGATGGTAATGTCATACTTTTCCACTAATTCTTTTGACAGATCACAGGTACTGTCAGAGATGATCTTAACTGTCTGTGCCATAGAATCTACCTTCCTTTTTATTAGTAATTATTCCCCTTTGGCGATCTGCCTTGCGACATAGACACCGCTGGCGGATGCATGGGACAGGGAATGAGTCACACCGCTGCCGTCACCGATGATGTACAGGCCCTTGTGACAGCTTTCCAGATGTTCGTCCAGTTCCACTTCCATATTATAGAATTTGACTTCCACACCGTAGAGCAGGGTATCGTCATTGGCGGTACCGGGTGCGATCTTGTCCAGTGCGTAGATCATTTCGATGATACCGTCTAAGATACGCTTGGGCAGTACCAGGCTTAAATCACCGGGAGTTGCGGACAGGGTAGGCTCTACCATGCCCTCGGCAATACGCTTCGCATTACTGCGGCGTCCTCTCACCAGATCGCCGAAACGCTGTACGATAACACCGCCGCCCAGCATGTTGGAGAGACGGGCGATACTTTCACCGTAGCCGTTGCTGTCCTTGAAGGGCTCGGAGAAATGCTTCGCTACCAGCAGGGCAAAGTTGGTGTTCTCTGTCTGCTTGTCGGCTCCTTCGTAGCTGTGGCCGTTTACGGTGACGATGCCGTTGGTGTTCTCATTTACGACGATACCGTGGGGATTCATACAGAAGGTACGCACGGAATCCTCGAATTTTTCAGTGCGGTATACGATCTTGCTCTCATAGAGTTCATCGGTCAGATGAGAGAAGATGACTGCGGGCAGTTCCACCCGGACGCCGATATCCACGCGGTTGGACTTGGTGTTGATGTCCAGATCTTTACAGATCTGCTCCATCCATTTGCTGCCGCTGCGGCCTACGGAAATAATGCACTTGTCGCAGTCGTAAGAAGCGTTTTCGCAGCAGATACGGTAACCGTCACCAACGGTCTCCACCGTTTTCACCGGGGTATCGAAATAGAAAGTCACTTTATCCTTCAGTTCTGCGTACAGATTTTCCAGCACGATGAAGTTGATATCTGTACCCAGGTGACGTACGGAAGCGTCTAACAGGTTCAGCTTGTTCTGCATGCAGATCTTTTTGAAAGAGGTACCAGCAGTGGAATACAGCTTCGTGCCTTCACCGCCGAACTTCATGTTGATGTCATCCACATATTTCATCAGGTCGATGGCCTGACTCCTGCCGATATACTCGTAGAGAGTGCCACCGAAAGCGTTGGTGATATTGTATTTTCCATCGGAAAAAGCACCGGCACCACCGAAACCGCTCATGATGGAACAGCTCTTACAGTTGATGCAACTCTTGATCTTGTCACCGTCGATAGGACAGTGGCGCTTCTCCAGAGGGTGACCGGATTCGAAAACGGCAATTTTCAGGTCGGGATTCTGTTGCACCAGTTCATAAGCGGAGAAGATACCGCCGGGGCCGGCACCGATAATGATTACGTCATATTTCATAGGGATAAGTTTCCTTTCTCTTTGCTCTCTTGTAAGGATTTGCGGGATGTATCATCACTTTGAAAAACCAAAAACATTCAAAATATAGTATACCATATTTTTAGATAAAAAGGGGAATAGAAATATAGCAAAATATGTGATAAAATCATAAGTTATAGCGGTTCTTCTGCAGATGCGGATGAACGGTGCGGGAAGATAACGGGATTAGGAAGAGAATTACAGGAAATGAAATTATGGAAGCAACACAGAAGAAAAACAAATATGAAATAGATATGTGCAATGGCACGATTATGGACAAGCTGATCTCCTTTGCACTGCCCCTGATGGTGTCCAGCATTTTGCAGCTGCTGTTCAATGCAGTGGATATCATTGTGGTGGGACGGTTCACCGGAAGTCAGGCGCTGGCGGCTGTAGGTTCCACCACGGCATTGATCAATATGTTCGTCAATCTGTTTATCGGCGTTTCTCTGGGAGCCAATGTATTGTCCGCCAGATTCTATGCTGCCGGGAAAGAGCGGGAGATGAGCGAGACAGTACATACAGCTATGACCTTTGCATTGATCAGCGGTATTGTCATGGTATTCGTAGGGCTGTTCTGCACCCGGGGAGCGTTGGAACTGATGGATACCCCGGCGGATGTTATTGATCAGGCGGCATTATATATGAAAATTTATTTCTGCAGCATGCCCTTTTTCATGCTGTACAATTACGGAGCTGCAGTTCTGCGGGCGGTGGGAGACACGAAGCGTCCGCTGTTGTTCCTGATCATATCCGGAGCCATCAATGCGGTATTGAACCTGTTTCTGGTCATTGCTTTTTCCATGGGTGTGGCGGGGGTAGCCATTGCTAC
>ENA-OPXX01002331-OPXX01002331.1-human-gut-metagenome-genome-assembly--contig:-NODE-2331-length-10669-cov-1.919258_pt1 | contig 10669 bp, 7 predicted proteins | sample MGYA00241771_ERZ502046 | MGnify/ENA primary metagenome ERZ502046 (study PRJEB25962, sample SAMEA2042006) | human gut metagenome | biome: human gut; feature: human-associated habitat; material: faeces...
GCGCCGATGGAAGTGCTGTCTCCTTCTATATGCAGATAGTTCACCGTTTCGTCCGTTTGCGGTTGATAGCGGAAGACTCCGTTGCCCATAGTCGCCACCCATATATTCCCTTCTTTGTCTTCAAGAATATCGCGCATAAAGGCATAGCCGAACTGTTTCATTTCTTCAAATGTCCGTCCCCCGTCGGCAGAACGGAAGATATTCCAGCCATCTCCCAGCCAGATTGTTCCCTGACGGTCACGATGCAAGGCGTAGACGGTTCCTTCGCTGATACCCATTTGTTCCGGACGCATTGTCTGTACACGTCCTTTGAAAGCAATGCTGCCGGAAAGGGCGGATACGGCCGGTGTAATCAAGTCGATTCCTCCTTTAAAGTAGCCTGCACCGATCAAATCGTCAGAGGTGAATAAACTTAAAACATTCTGCCGGTCTGCGGATTCGGGAATAGTGGTGAACAGCCTTGTCTCCGGATTCCAATAACAGACACCGCCATCCTGCGTACTAACCCAAATCGTTCCATCTTTCCCTTCGCCCAGTTCGCTGATACGTCTGCCGCTGACTGAACCGGGCTTGCCATCCGGCAGGTAAATAGAAAAGTCAAGTGTACGGACAGGCAGATAGCTTGCTCCTCCAAACTGTGTACAAATCCACGTCCCGCCTTCACGGTCACGATAGATTTTATCTACGATTGCATCACTGAGTCCATAAGCTCCTCCCGCATCTGCCGGAATATGCCGGACGGTATTCTCCCGTTCGTTGATGACGTAAACTCCATCTTGCGTACCGACCCAAAGATCATCGTCCAGACAAACGACATAGCGAATTATCTTACGGTGTACCGCCGGTGCAGGGAAGATACTGACTTCGCCTGTCTTCTTATCAAATCGTTTCAGTTCCTCCTCGTGTACTCCGACAATCAGTTCATCTCCATAATCACAGAGTGTGAAGATGAAATCATCCTTCAATGCCTCCTTTGCACAAGCTTCGAAAGTATCTTGTGCGGGACAATAACGGAAAATACTTGCTCCGTTGGTTCCCACCCATAGCGTTCCCTCCTTGTCGATGCAGATCGACTGCGGGAAATTCTTGCTCTTATCGCTGCCGGGAAGAAGTATGTAGCGGAATAACTTCTTCGTGGGAACGTGATAACGGTATACTCCCAGATTGGGTACGTTCACCCATATATTGCCGGAAGGATCGGACAGAATATCTTCCACCCATTGCCCGCTGATTTGTTCGCCCTTGTCAGTCTTTGCATCAAAAAAGGAGAACTTTCCGGTCGATAAGTCCTGAATATAGACTCCGTTGTCCGTTCCCACCCAAAGTTGGCGCCGGTCGTCTTCATATAGTGCGGAGATCACCTGATTGCCATGCCCCGAAACCTCATCGAAGCAAGGATATACCTGCATCGAAACGCCGTCATAACGGTTCAGCCCATTGCGTGTGCCCAGCCAGATAAATCCGTAACTATCCTGAATGATTGATTTGACATGACTATTGGAAAGCCCGTTCACACCATTGATATGTATAAAGTTGTATTGTTCCGTCGCAAAGGAGGACGGAATAAAGAAACAGACTGACAGAAGGAAAAATAGGAGTCCTTTTTTCATATATGGATATTAGATGCCTACAAATATAGTTTTTTTCGTGTAAAAAGCAGATGATGAATGAAACATTTGTTGCAACCTATACTACAAATGTAGCGATTCCAACGTGCCGTCCGGCATTTGCAACATCTCTTGCACATCTTGACAAACGGGTATATAGCCACCTGTACCGCTACCGCCTACCTTTGCTTCCGTCAATACGACACACCCTGTGAACGAATAAAATCTTTAAATTAATATCGACATGAAAAGAATAACCTTTAGTTGCCTTGCCGCAGTCATCCTGCTACAACTGATTCCCGTCAACGGAAACGCACGGGACATCCGGAATCAGAAAGAAAAGAACAACCGCACAGAGATAAAGCAGGATACTATCTCTGCCATACACTCCGCCATCCGCCCGGGAAAAGACATTCCCGGGACAGCATCTTCCAGCCCGAAAAAAGAAGGAGAAGAAGGTGAACGCAACGTGATGCTGAACGCATCGGATGCCAACAAGCCACGTGAAATCCAAATCGGACTGCCCAGTGAAGACGTTAATGTATACGAGAACGGATTGCCTGCCGTATATTCATCTGCCGTACATAAACTCGCCGCCCACTGGCGAAGTGATTCCAGCCTGGGAGAAGTCGGTCTGCTGTCTCCTTCGGAATCGGCTATCACCACAGGAAACATTGCCTACTCCGTCAACGCTTTCAGCAAACTGGGACAAAAAGACTTCCAAGGAATACTCAACTATCGTGCCAATCATTTCGGTATGCAGAACTTCGATCTGAATGTATCGGGAGGTATCAGCAACCAGTGGCTGTATACTGCCGGCATTTATCAGAACTTCGATCCGGGAAGTTTCGATCTGAAATTCACGAACTATGCCGACCGGACGGAAATCTATCATGCCGGTCTGACGCGCCTCTTCAACGACGGACGCGGAAAAATATCTCTGCTCTACAAACATTCGCGGAGCAGGAATCCCGGCAACTTTGCCAATGCGGCTCCTTTCATCTACGTAGGCGACGGATCGGTCAAGGAAGTGGAAGGATTCAAGCTGGGTACCAACTCGTATGTTCCGCAAAGCGGTTCTTTCCCATACATGGACGTTATGGACGGAAAGATGAAAACATGGAATCTGAATGACGGCAACGAGAACCGTGCCAATGAAGTGGCCCTGATTGCCGACTATCGTTTCAAGAATGATCTTCTCTGGAAGTTCAACCTGAAATATATGGATGCTCCCCGTGCCAACTATGTGGACTTCGGAGGCACCATCAGTGAAGCAACGGCTGCCGATGGTTATACGCTCGCCAATGGTGACGTGTATGAAGGTTTGGCAGAAGGCCGCCGCACCTGGCTGCATGTAGGAAAAGTAAAGAATTTCCTCGTTACCTCCGAACTAAGCAAACGCTTCGGCACCCACGACCTTCGACTGGGAGTTAATGAGTGGTATTATCATCTGGACTATCATTCTTCTTCCCTGCAATGGATGGCAAGTGTACAGGAATACCCGCAACTGCTCCATTCCACTGCCGTTGACCCGCTGGACCCGACACTCAGCAGCCAGCGTGCGCAGACTTACGGCTATAACGAACTCAGCCCCGAATACACCAAAGGATACGAAAACAAACTCGCCCTTTACTTTACGGACAACTGGCAGGTAACTCCCCGATTCAACGTCTACTATGGCGGTCGTCTTGAATACTACCGGATGAGTGCCGACCAAATCTCCGCATCACGCTTCTCCGGATTTCATATCGGCGACTTCAACACTTATAGTAAAGACGAAGAAACCGGAAACATTATTGCCACACCACACAGCATCCAGCCTGCCAAAGTGGTAAAAAACAAACTAAACTACGCCGCTACCCTCCGCATGACCTATAATATGACGAAGCAATTCGGCCTGACAGCCGACGGAACAGTAGCCACCCGTTTCCCACGCATCAACGAATATGCCGGAACAGGTCCCACCGAAGAACAATACAAACGCGTCACCATACCGTTGATCCGGGGCGGACTGTTCTACAAGAACAACTGGCTCAACCTCACTTCCATGGTCACCTACATCTCCAAATCGAATAATATCGACCAGCAGAATCTGACCAAACCGGGAACCAAAGAAGGGAAAACCGTACTGCTGATCTACAACATCAAAACACTGGGATGGACCACTTCTGCCGAAATCGACCCCTTCAAAGGTTTCCACCTGCACGCACTGTTCACTTATCAGAAACCTGTATACAAGAACTACAATGCCAGCGTGACCTTCGACGACGGTGCCCAAATGTCCGTCAATGCCAACGGAATGATAGTTAAAGAAATTCCACAGGTACTCGTCGAACTGGACCCCAGTTATAATATCACGAAAGATTTACGTCTCTGGCTCAGTTTCCGCTATTTCGGAAAGACGTATGCCAACCTTCAGGAAGCTCTTTACTTCAACGGCCGCTGGGAAACGTTCGGAGGTATCAACTGGAACGTAAACAAGCATCTGTCACTGGGGGCAACGGTGATCAACTTCCTGAACCAGAAAGGAGCCAGCGGCACCATCAACGGTTCGGAACTGATCACCAAAGAAGAAGCGGGCAACTATGCAGGACGCTATATGAGCGGAAACTACCTGCGCCCGTTTACTGTCGAATTTAGTGCCGGCATCAAATTCTGAGATTATTGTACATAACTAAATATGATTATCTTTGTGGCTCTTTATGTCCGCAAACTAACTAATACCAATAAACAATCCATTTTACAACCATGAAAAGACTTTTTGTATTACTAACGGCTTTATTCGCTCTGACGCAAATGAACGCCCAAGAGAAAAAGAACATCCGTATCTCTACGGACAACACCGACTTAATCCTTCAGGTAGCCCCCAACGGACGTCTCTATCAGACTTATCTGGGCGATAAACTACTGAACGAACAGGACATCAACCACTTCTCTTATGCCGTAAAAGGTGGCAGTGACGGCAGCGTATCTACCCGCGGCTGGGAAGTTTATCCGGGCTCCGGAGCCGAAGACTACTTTGAACCTGCTGTGGCCATCACCCACCATGACGGTAATCCGAGTTCCATCTTCCGCTATGTATCTTCCGAGCAGAAAGCGGTGGCAGACGGGACGGAAACTGTCATCCATCTGAAAGATGACCAGTATCCGGTTGAAGTGACTTTATTTTATATCGCTTACCCGAAAGAAAACGTCATCAAGACATGGAGCGAAATAAAGCATAATGAAAAGAAGCCCGTCACCCTGTGGCGTTATGCTTCCACCATGCTTTACTTCTCCGACCACAGTTACTACCTGACCGAGTTCAGCAGCGACTGGGCAAAGGAGGCACAGATGAGTTCTCAACAACTACAATTCGGAAAGAAAGTGATCGACACGAAACTGGGCAGCCGCGCCGCCATGCACACTCATCCGTTCTTCGAACTGGGACTGGAACAACCGGCACAGGAAGCGCAAGGCCGTGTAATGTTGGGTACAATCGGATGGACCGGAAACTTCCAATTCACATTCGAAGTAGACAATGTCGGCAATCTGCGTGTGATTCCCGCCATCAATCCGTATGCCTCCAACTACGAACTGAAGCCCAACGAAGTATTCACAACTCCGGAATTTATATTCACCCTGAGCAACAATGGTACAGGCGAAGCCAGCCGAAACCTGCACGCCTGGGCACGCAACTACCAACTGAAAGATGGACAAGGCGACCGCCTTACCCTACTGAACAACTGGGAAAACACTTACTTCAAATTTAACGAAGAACTGCTTGCCGAACTAATGAAGGAAGCCAAACACCTCGGTGTGGATATGTTTCTGCTGGATGACGGCTGGTTCGGCAACAAGTATCCACGCAACGACGACCACGCCGGACTGGGCGACTGGGATGCCATGAAATCCAAACTGCCCGGCGGTATCCCTGCCCTTGTCAAATCAGCCAAAGAAGCCGGAGTCAAGTTTGGTATCTGGATTGAACCTGAAATGGTGAATCCGAAAAGTGAATTGTTCGAAACGCATCCGGACTGGGCTATCACCCTGCCGAACCGTGAGACATATTACTACCGCAACCAGTTGGTTCTTGACCTCAGCAACCCGAAAGTACAAGACTTCGTATTCGGCGTAGTAGACAAGATTCTGACTGAGAATCCGGAAGTGGCATTCTTCAAATGGGACTGTAACTCTCCTATCACCAACGTCTATTCTCCGTATCTGAAGAACAAGCAAGGACAACTTTACATCGATCATGTACGCGGAATTTACAAAGTGCTGGAACGTGTAAAAGCGAAATACCCGAACGTCCCCATGATGCTTTGCTCCGGCGGCGGCGCACGCTGCGACTACGAAGCACTGAAATACTATACTGAATTTTGGTGCAGCGACAATACCGACCCGATAGAACGCCTGTTCATCCAATGGGGATTCTCGCAAATCTTCCCGGCAAAGGCAATGTGCGCACACGTGACCAGCTGGAACAAAAAGACAAGCGTAAAATTCCGTACCGATGTGGCAAGTATGTGCAAACTGGGCTTTGACCTCGGTCTGAAAGAACTGAGCGCCGACGAACTGGCATACTGTCAGGAAGCAGTTGCCAACTGGACGCGTCTGAAAAAAGTGATTCTGGACGGCGATCAATACAGACTTGTCTCTCCGTATGACGGAAATCATATGTCGATAATGTATGCTTCGCCCGATAAGAATAAGGCTGTGCTTTATACTTATGATATACACCCACGTTTCGGAGAAAAACTGCTGCCTGTAAAATTGCAGGGATTGGATGCCAAGAAAATGTATAAGGTAAAAGAAATCAACTTGATGCCGAACAGTAAATCCGATCTGGCTGCCAACGAGAAAACTTACTCAGGTGATTATCTGATGAAGGTAGGTATGAATGCTTTCACGACTAATCAGGCTTTTAGCCGGGTGATTGAGCTTACGGCAGAATAACTTCCTATTGCCTTACTCATGCCAAGCCTTTGGCACGCTTGTGCCAAGGGCTTGGCATAGCAGTGCCAATGCGGTGGCACAACTGTGCCAAAGGCATGGCACAAGCATTAAGAACAAAAGGGGAAACACCGTTCGTGGTGAATCCCCTTTCTCATACAATAAAACAATCAACTAATCTTCAATCGTTACAGCAGTTCCGTTGGCAGTTACCATCAGCATACTACCGCTGCCTCCTACTGTTTCATAATCCAGATCGACACCGATCACTGCATTGGCTCCTAACTGTGCCGCCTGTGCCTGCATCTCCTGCAAAGCTGTATCTTTTGCCATACGGAGTACTTCTTCATATGCACCGGAACGACCTCCTACAATATCCCGAATACTTGCAAACAAGTCACGGAATACATTAGCACCAATGATTGTCTCTCCGGAAACAATTCCGTAGTACTTTACTATTCGTTTTCCCTCAATGATGGGAGTTGTAGTCACTAACATGATCTTTTTCTTCTTTTTTAGTTGTTTACTATCCTATTAGACGCAGGATATCCCCAAAAGGTTGCAATGTCACCCTAAAAAAATTGCAGCTATACCGCAAATCAATGCGATATAGCTGCCAATTAGAGTTAAAGAGAGAGAGAATTTATAGAAAGCGCGGTCTCACGACCAACTTAATATACCTAAAATGATTTTTATTCTTTCTTATTAGACGCAGGAAACTTCAAATCACTGCACTTCAAAGAGACTTTTTTAGTTAAAGAATAAAAAAAATCGCTATTCTTGCAGGAATAGCGATTAATATCTTTAGAACATCTGGCTGACGCGTTCGATCCCAGCCACTAATGCGTCCACTTCCGATCGTGTATTGTACATGGCAAATGATGCACGTACCGTACCTTCGATTCCGAGCCGTTGCATCAACGGTTGCGCACAATGGTGCCCCGTGCGGACGGCGATACCTAAACGGTCTAACAATGTTCCCAAATCGAAATGGTGAATATCTCCCACCAGAAATGAAATCACCGCTCCCCGATCTGCCGCCTCACCGAAAATACGCATATTGGGTATTTCCTTCAATCGCTTCAGCGCATACATTGTCAGCTCGTGTTCATGAGCAGCGATTTGGTCGAGTCCGATGCCATTAACATAGTCAAGGGCTTTTGCCAGTCCGGTAGTACCGATGTAGTCCGGCGTACCGGCTTCAAACTTGAAAGGCAGTTCGTTGAAGGTAGTCTTTTCAAAAGAGACGTGCTGAATCATTTCTCCTCCTCCTTGATAAGGGGGCATACGGTCCAGCCATTCTTCCTTTCCATAAAGCACACCGACACCTGTTGGGCCGTAAACCTTATGTGCGGAGAACACCAGGAAATCGGCATCCAAGTCTTGCACATCCACCTTCATGTGAGGGATAGACTGTGCAGCATCCACTAGAAAAGGTACTCCATGCGCATGAGCCGTCGCAATCATTTCCTTGACAGGATTTACGGTTCCCAATACGTTCGACACCTGAACTACACTGACTATCTTTGTACGCTCGGTGAATAACTTTTCATATTCATCCAGCAACAGTTCGCCCTTGTCATTCATCGGAATGACCTTGATGGCAATTCCTTTGCGGGCAGCCAGAAGTTGCCAGGGAACGATATTACTGTGATGCTCCATCACCGAAAGGATCACTTCATCGCCTTCCTGCATAAACTCATCTCCAAAACTGGAAACAAGCAAATTGATACTTTCCGTCGTACCCCGTGTAAAGACGACCTCATTCGTACTGCCGGCATTGATAAACTGCCGTACCGTTTCACGGGAAGCCTCATGCAGTTCCGTTGCCTGCTGGGAAAGGTAATGTACCACGATGCACATTCGCATTCACAGAGTAATACTCATCTACCAGCGCATCCACCACCAGACGAGGTTTCTGAGTGGTCGCACCGTTATCGAAATAAACCAATGGTTTACCATACACCGTACGGCTCAATATCGGAAAGTCTTCACGTATCTTTTGAATATCCATTTTACTTATTCATCATTTACATATTGCACATCCCTGGCACTTGTTCAGTTCGCCACGGAAGCGTTTTTCTACCAACAGGTGCAGACGGTCTTTCAGTGCATCCAGACGAATCGTATCGATGACTTCATTGACGAATGCAAACATCAGAAGCAAGCGTGCTTCTTTCTCCGCTATTCCGCGTGCACGCATATAGAACAAAGCATTCTCGTCCAACTGCCCCACAGTTGCCCCGTGAGAGCATTTCACATCGTCCGCATAGATTTCAAGCTGCGGCTGCGTGTACATACGCGCATCGCGTGTGGCACAGAGGTTGCGGTTGGTCTGTTGAGAATTTGTATGCTGGGCATCAGGACGTACCAATACCAGTCCGGCAAAAGCACCGGTCGACTGGTCATCAAGCACGTATTTGAATAATTCATTACTGGTACAATTCGGTACTGCATGATCAATGGAGGTGTTATTGTCCACATGCTGGTTTTTATCAGCGATTGCCATACCGCAAAGATTAATCTCAGCCCCTTCGCCGGCTAGCAGAACTTCCGTTGTATTACGGGTAGTTCCGTTGTGCAGCGTCATGCCATTCAGCAAAACATTGCTGTTTGCTTCCTGCTTCACGTACAGGTTACTGATACGAACCGTACTTGTATGTGTTTCTTCAAGCTCATACATATCGAATACCGCATTCTCTCCGGCAAATACTTCGATCACCTGCGTTGCAAGGAAGTTCACATTATCCATCGCATGATCACAGATCAACAGGCGTGCCTGCGCTCCATCTTCCAGGATGATCAGCATGCGACGGTTCACCATGAAGTTAACATCTGCACGAAGGATATTCACCAGCTGGATGGGCTTCTCTACGATTACGTTCTTCGGAACATAGAAGATGACTCCATCCTGTGCAAAAGTCGTATTGAAAGCTGTTATGCCATCCTTGGAGGTATCAGCCAGCTTGCCGTAGTACTTTTTTACCAGTTCGGGATGTTCCGCAGCAACTTCTTTGAGGCTGCCGAAGATGACTCCTTCCGGCAAATGAGTTTTAGGAAGCACTTTATTATAAAATGCGTCGTTTACCACAAAATACAAGGCTGTGCTCATATTCGGGACATCGCACTTAAACACTTCGTACGGATTGACCGGAATCTGAAGGCGGTTAAGGTTCAGACCGTAATCGGGCTCGAAATACTTGCTTATATCCGTGTATTTATACTTCTCCATCTTACGGGTCGGGAATCCGAGACGCTCAAAATCGGCAAAAGCAGCCGCACGGGGTGCATTCAGCACTTCCGCACTATGCTTGCAGATCATGGCTTCCGTCTGAGAGAAGAGATCTATGTATTGTTGTTCTACATTCATCGTTATTCTCCTACTTCTTTCTTAATCCAATCGTATCCCTTTTCTTCCAGTTCCAAGGCTAGTTCCGGTCCGGCGGTTTTCACAATACGACCTTTATAGAGTACGTGCACTATATCCGGTTTGATATAATCGAGCAGACGCTGATAGTGAGTGATGACGATCGTACTTGTTTCGGGAGTCTTGAGCTTATTCACGCCTTCCGCTACAATACGAAGGGCATCAATATCCAAACCGGAATCTGTCTCGTCAAGAATGCTCAGACGCGGTTCCAGCATTGCCATCTGGAAGATCTCGTTACGCTTCTTCTCACCACCGGAGAAACCTTCATTCACCGAACGGTTGGCAAGTTTATTGTCCAGTTCGACTACGGCACGCTTCTCACGCATCAGTTTCAGAAATTCGCTGGCAGTCAACGCAGGCAGACCTTTATACTTGCGTTGTTCATTGACAGCCGCCCGCATGAAGTTCACCATGCTTACTCCGGGGATTTCTACCGGATACTGGAAACTAAGGAAAATACCTTCATGACTACGGTCTTCCGGACTCAACTCCAGCAGATTCTTGCCATAGAAAGTGACCGAACCTTTTGTCACCTCAAAAGCAGGATTTCCCACCAAAACAGAAGAAAGCGTACTCTTTCCGGAACCGTTCGGCCCCATTATCGCATGTACTTCGCCCGGTTTCACCGTCAGGTTAATACCTTTCAATATCTCTTTGCCATTAATGCTGGCATGCAGGTCTTTTATTTCTAACATGA
>ENA-OPXX01002340-OPXX01002340.1-human-gut-metagenome-genome-assembly--contig:-NODE-2340-length-10631-cov-2.172561_pt1 | contig 10631 bp, 10 predicted proteins | sample MGYA00241771_ERZ502046 | MGnify/ENA primary metagenome ERZ502046 (study PRJEB25962, sample SAMEA2042006) | human gut metagenome | biome: human gut; feature: human-associated habitat; material: faeces...
ACGCGCCAAGTCTCGCGGCTGCTCGACTTGAATATACTTTTTAAAAATGCAATCTATTTATTATTTATTACTTCTTCTCCAGATATGCATCTTCTCTGCTTCTTTAATTAATTCGTCTCTGAAATCAGGATGAGCAATACTGATTAATGCTTCCGCTCTCTGCCATGTAGACATTCCTTTAAGACATACTTTACCAAACTCTGTTACTACATAATGTGTATTAGGACGAGTGTCTGTTACTGTAGAACCTTCTGCCAAAGTAGGTCTGATTCTTGTGTGTTTTACACCGTCTCTTGAAGTAAATGTAGAAGAACAGCAGATAAAGCTCTTACCACCTTTAGATAAATATGCTCCCTGAACAAAATCAAGCTGTCCACCTGCTCCACTAATCTGCTTTACACCTGCACTCTCTGCATTAACCTGACCATATAAGTCAATATCAACTGCATTATTGATAGAAATAAAGTTATCAATCTGTGCAATTGTTTTCGCACTGTTAGTATAGTCAACTGGCGCACTCATACATTCTGGATTATCATCCAAATAATCGTACATTTTCTTTGTACCAGCTCCAAATGCATATACCTGACGTCCTCTATCGATATTCTTCTTTAAACCGTTAATCTTTCCTGCCTTTGCAATATCAACAAATGCATCTACGTACATTTCTGTATGTACACCTAAATCCTTTAAATCAGATTCTGCAATCATAGAACCTACTGTATTAGGCATTCCGCCAATACCAAGCTGGAGACATGCTCCGTCTGGAATCTCCTCTACAATAAGCTGTGCTACCGCTCTGTCTACTTCTGTTGGCGGTGCACCTGCTCCTAATTCTCCAATAGCAGGATTCTGACCTTCTACAATGTAATCTACGCGGGAAATATGGATTCCTTCTTCAAATCCACCTAAGCAACGAGGCATATTCTCATTAACCTCTACAATGATAACATCCGCTGCCTCACAAACAGCCATCATATGTGATGCATTCGGTCCAAAATTAAAAAATCCATGCTTATCCATTGGTGCTACCTGGAACATTGCAACATTAAGATGTCTGATGTTCTCTCTGTAATAACGTGGAAGCTCTGAATACTTTAATGGAGAATAAAAAGCAAAACCTTTACTGATTGCTTTTCTCTCTAATCCACCCATATGCCAGGAATTCCATGTGAAATGGTCTGCTACATTATCTACTTTAAAGATCTCAGGTTCTCTTAATAAAATTCCCCCACGAACCTTTACATCTTCTAATTCATCTGCTCTGGCTGCTAATGCTGCATCTAAGGCAACTGGTGTACCTGTTGTCCAACCATAATCCACCCAATCATGTGATTTTACTACCTTAACTGCTTCTTCTGCCGTAACAAGCTTCTGTGCATATTCTTTAATAAAACTCATGCTTCTCCTCCTAACCACTTTTGCTCTTGTTAAAAAAAAATCATGAGTCTATTTTACCACTGTTACAAACCAGGGTCAACTTAAATCAGCCTTATAATCCCCATGTTTTTGTTTTGATTCCCTCTTTGATACTGATTAAATTTTAGTAAATTTCCCCTGTTTATTGAGACTGAAACAGAAGATTCTCTGTGTTATTTCGTTGAAAAATTTTTACTAACTTCGCTTTGTATTTTTGAGAAATCGGAATAACTGTTTTTTTATCCAAATAAAACACGCTGTTCATTACATCTGCTTTCTGAATAAACATAAAATTTACAATATAACTTCGATGACAACGCACAAAATAATCCGGCAGACTACTTTCTAACTTCTGTAATGAACTATAAAAAGAAAACTCCTGCTTCTGTAAATGCAACATAATCTTTTTATCTCTTGCTTCTAGATAACTAATGTCCGCATAATCAAAATAATAGTACTCTCCTCCTGTCAAAACTTGCAATATATTATTCATCCCCTGTCTTCTATATCGATCCCTGTACATCCAGGAAAAGATTTTATGAATAACTTTGTATGCTTTAGAATATATATAAGGCTTTAGTAACAACATATCCGGTGAAATTTCCGGAATCATATAGTACTCCGGCGAAATCTGAAGACTACTTAAAATCAAAAGCTTTGCATTAGGGGAACACTTTCGTATATGGATCAACTTCCTTAAATCTACAGAACTCATTACTTCCGCTAGAATTAAATCTGCAACTGGTATTCTCTCTATGTCCACCTTCTCATAATCTTCATCACTCAAAATACAACACTGTAAACGCTCGTTATTTATAACTGCCACACACTGGCCGCACAATTTACAAAAAAAATCCGCTTCCCTTTTATCATGGCAGAAAATCACAACCGATACCATCTCTTAGCTATATCAACTGTATCATCAGCTGATAACATTATTCTTTAACGTCGCCGCAACTTGTTTATTCTGTTCTTCTGCTAATATATATTCCTGTGCAATGGAAGTTAAATGCTGCGCTTCTTCTTCTATCATCTTGCACATTTTATTAATGTCTGCTTCTAATCCACTAAACTTGTTAATAAATGAGCTACTCGCCTCACCACTCCAAATAGAACTACTGATTCCCCTCACCAACTGAAGCATATCTGAGGTCGTTCGCTTAACATTCTGACCGGTCTGTTGAAAAGAAACTGCGGTTGACTTTAACTTCTCTGGAGTTACATTAATTAAATCTGTCATAAAATCCTCCTTAACAATTAACTTAAAGAATATCTCGGAATCTTTTTATGCTTAAATTCATCAGAAGACTCCGAGAACACATTAACCAGCTCTAACTTACTGCAGTTGCTTCGTTCTTCTTCTCAGCCTTATTATAGATCATAATAATCTTCTCAAGTATCAGTATAAATTCTAAAATTGTCTTAAGTAAACTCTGCATCTTTACAATATCTGCTTTCAGTTGTTTTGAATACTTCTCTTTTGCAGCTCCTTCCCACATGGAACTAAGACTACTCCCCAGGGTTTCTAAATCATTAAGTTGTGTTTTCAATGAATTACTCAATGTCACCAATGCCTGTTTCTTGTTAGATATCTCTTTCGTAGAAGCAATAATCTGTGCCATAAATGCCTCCTCTCATATCTTTGTTAAGTGCTGCAAGAGTATTATAACATACTTTGGACTAATTTCCACCTTTTTTGACGAATTATGTAAACTTAGTGATAGGTAGATTGCTTTTATATTTATTTAAAATTATATATAAATTACATAGTGTTTGTTTCACAAGGAGCGAAGTGGAGGAAGTGGGAGTCTTCTCGACTGAGATAAAAAAAAAGACCACAGTTATAAACTGCAGTCTTATTATTTCATCTAAACAGGGAATCTATAAAAAGATTCCCTGTTTCAATACATTTTATAGAGTTAAGTAAAAAATCGCGTATACTTTTCTTTTAATAATGAATCGCCAATAAACAAAACATCTGAGACAAAATATATTTAACTTTTACCTAACATCTAAAGTTAAATTATTATTTAACCTGTGCCTTGATTGCTTCTGTTAACTTAGGAACAATCTTTAATGCATCACCAACGATACCGTAATCAGCTACATCAAAAATAGGTGCATCTGGATCTTTATTAATAGCGATGATGATATCAGATTCTTCCATACCAGCTACGTGCTGGATAGCTCCGGAAATACCAATTGCAAAGTAAACATTAGGACGAACTGTCTTACCAGTCTGACCAACCTGTAAATCTTTTGGTTTCCATCCGTTATCTACAACTGCACGAGAGCAGGAAACTGTTCCGCCAAGTGCCTCTGCTAAATCGTCTAATAATGCAAAGTTTTCAGCAGAACCAACTCCACGTCCGCCAGATACAAGAATCTTAGCAGCCTGGATATCAACTGTTTCTGTAACAGATTTCACAATATCAAGAATCTCAACATATTTGTCATTTGGAGTAAATCCTGGATTATATTCGATAACTTCTGCCTTTGCTCCTGCAACAGGCTCTTTCTTCTGCATAACACCAGGACGAACTGTAGCCATCTGTGGACGATGGTTAGGACAAGCGATTGTAGCGATTGTGTTACCACCGAATGCAGGACGAGTCATTAATAACTGACCCTGACGAGGTTCTTTATCTCCACGAGCTTTGAATTCACCAATTTCAAGAACAGTACAGTCTGCTGTAAGACCTGTTGCAACTCTTGCGGAAACACGAGGTCCTAAGTCACGACCGATTGCTGTTGCTCCAACCAGAAGAATGTCCGGTTTGTATTCATTGATAACAGATGCCAGTGCATGTGTATATGGCTCTGTTCTGTATTCTTTTAATTCAGGGTCATCAACTACGATAACTTTATCTGCGCCGTATTCAGCAAGTTCATCAACTAAGCCTTTTACGTCAGAACCGATTAAAACTGCTGTTACGTCTGTTCCTAAATCTGCAGCAAGGTCATTTGCTTTTCCAAGTAATTCTAAAGCAATGGCATCAATCTTATTGTCAACCTGCTGAGCATAGATAAATACACCTTTATATTGTTCTAAATTCATTCTATTCACCACATTTCCTTTACAATTAGATAACATGCTTTGTTAACAGTTTGTCCATGATGTACTCAACGCCTTCTTCTGCTGTTTCAGCTGTCATCATGACACCTTTACCTTTACGTACCTTATCAGAAGCTTTTGCGATCTGAGTTGGAGAACCTGCAAGACCTAAGTTACTGTCATCAACATCTTTAAGGTCTTTTCTTCCCCATGTAGTAATCTCTGTATCATATGCATCAAAGATTCCGCCTGGAGTCATATAACGTGGCTCATTTAATTCGGAAAGTGCTGTGATAACACATGGTAATTTAGCTTTTAAAACATGATATCTGTCATCGTACTGTCTCTGGACGATTACACTGTCTCCTTCGATTTTAATATCCTGTGCATAGGAAATTAAAGGAAGGTCTAAGTGTTCTGCAATCTGAGGTCCTACCTGTGCAGTATCACCATCGATAGCCTGACGACCTGTGATGATTAAATCATAATCAATATTTCTAAGTGCTCCGGCGATTGTTGTAGATGTTGCCCATGTATCAGCTCCACCTAAAACACGATCTGTGACAAGAATTCCCTTATCAGCACCCATTGCCATAGCTTCACGCAGAACTTCTTCTGCTTTTGGAAGACCCATAGTAACTACAGTTACTTCTGCGCCTGTTTCATCTTTTATTCTAAGGGCAGCTTCAAGACCTGCCTTATCATCCGGATTCATGATAGTAAGCATAGCTGCTCTATCAAGAGTTCCGTCTGGTTTAAACTTAACTCCACCTTTTGTATCAGGTACCTGTTTAATACATACTACGATTTTCACAGTATTTTCCCTCCTTATCTTAATAAGTTACCAGAAATAACCATACGCTGAACTTCTGATGTTCCTTCGTAGATTTCTGTGATCTTAGCATCATACGTTCTACGTCGTACTCTCTGATGTAACCATAACCACCAAGTAACTGAACACACTTAGTTGTTACATCCATAGCTGTTTCTGCTGCAAATAATTTAGCTTTTGCAGCTTCTACGGAGTATACTCTCTGTGTTGCTTTTGCCATTGCTGCTTTATAAACAAGTAACTTAGCAGCTTCTACCTGTGTAGCCATATTAGCAAGCTGGAACTGTGTATTCTGCTGTGCAGCAATTGCTCTGCCAAACTGTTTTCTTTCTTTAACATAAGCAATTGTAGCATCTAAAGCACCTTCTGCGATACCAAGAGCCTGAGCTGCAATACCGATACGTCCACCATCTAATGTGTGCATAGCGATTGCGAAACCTTTGCCCATAGGTCCAAGAAGATTTTCTTTAGGAATACGACAATCCTGGAAAATCAATTCATATGTAGCTGAACCACGGATACCCATTTTCTTTTCTTTTGTACCAAATGTAAATCCTGGAGTTCCTTTTTCTACGATAAATGCGGAGAATTTCTTTTTCTTTCTTCCTCTTGCATCTGTATCAACACTTGTGATAGCGATGATAATATAGTAATCAGCATAAGAACCATTAGTGATGAAACATTTAGATCCATTTAATACCCATTCGTCACCATCTAAAACAGCCTTTGTCTGAACACCCTGAGCGTCAGTACCAGCACCTGGCTCTGTAAGACCGAAAGCACCTAACTTTTCACCCTTTGCAAGTGGAACAAGATATTTCTGTTTCTGTTCTTCAGTACCATAAGTAAGAATTGGATCTGCACATAATGATGTATGTGCGGATACAATAACACCTGTTGTACCACAAACTTTAGATAACTCTTCAACACACATAATGTATGTTAAAGGATCACAGCCCTGTCCGCCATATTCTTTTGGCACAGGAATTCCCATGAAACCTAATTTTTGCATTTTTGCAACGGTTTCTTCTGGAAAATGTTCTGTCTCGTCAACCTCCTGAGCAAGAGGTTTAACTTCGTTTTCAGCGAACTCTTTAAAGAGCTGTCTAGCCATTTCATGCTTTTTGCTTAATGTGAAATCCATTTTCATTCCTCCATAATAAATTGGTTATTGGGGTGGAGAACCACCTTAAAAGCCGTGGAGACGCAGAGCATAGTCCCCACGGCCGTATTCACTTTTTTAATTATTTGCTGTAATCGTAGAATCCAATACCAGTCTTCTGACCTAATTTTCCACCACGAACCATCTTTCTTAATAATGGATGTGGACGATACTTAGGATCTCCTGTTTCATTGTATAATACTTCCATGATTGCAAGGCAGATATCAAGACCAACTAAATCGCCTAAAGCGAGAGGTCCCATTGGATGGTTAGCACCTAACTTCATAGCTGTGTCGATACCTTCAACAGAAGCAACACCATCAGCATAAATGCCAACTGCTTCGTTGATCATTGGGATTAAGATTCTGTTAACTACGAATCCTGCAGCTTCTTCTACCTGTACAGGTGTTTTGCCGATTTCTACAGAAATAGCTTTAATCTTTTCAACCATTTCATCTGGTGTATTAAGACCAGCGATAACTTCAATTAATTTCATAACTGGAGCTGGGTTGAAGAAATGCATTCCGATAACTGGTCTGTCAAGTCCTGCACCGATCTGTGTAATAGATAAAGAAGATGTATTTGTTGCAAACATACATGTTGCAGGAACGATATCCTGTAATTCTTTAAATGTCTGCTGTTTAACTTCCATAACCTCAAGAGCTGCCTCTACTACTAAATCTACATCTGTACAGATATCTTTTGTACCAGTAGTAATCTTAGCAAGGATTGCATCAGCTTTAGCCTGATCCATTTTTCCTCTTGCTACTCTCTTTTCAAATCCTTTAGCGATTTTCTTTTTACCGTTTGCGGCAAATTCATCGTTAATATCACATAAGTATACTTCGTATCCTTCTGTCTGTGCGAATGCCTGAGCAATACCTGATCCCATTGTACCTGCGCCAATAACTCCAACTTTCATTGTCTGAAACCTCCTATAAAATGTATTATCTTCTGACAATTAATATTATCAATATATGTAATAGATTAATTAGCAGTTTTTAAATGGTTCTTTTACCTTTTCTTTGTTTTTATCAAGGAAGAATGCCATTCCGTATTTCTGGTCTTCTGTCTCGAAGCAGCTACCAAATAACTTCTCTTCGATTACGATAGCTTCATCCATTCCTACTTCTAAACCTTCATTGATGGCTTTCTTACATGCACGAACTGCGATAGGTGCGTTCTTTGCAATACCTTTTGCCATCTTTTTAGCCTGAGGCATTAACTCTTCAAGTGGATAAACTTCGTTAACCAGTCCGATTCTATATGCTTCTGCTGCTTTAATATTACGAGCAGTATAGATTAACTGTTTTGCTTTTCCAGGTCCTACGATACGAGCAAGTCTCTGTGTTCCACCAAAACCAGGTGTAATTCCAAGACCAGCTTCCGGCTGTCCAAATACTGCGTTCTCAGAACAAAGTCTAATATCACAGCTCATAGAAATCTCACAGCCACCGCCTAATGCAAATCCGTTGATTGCTGCGATAACAGGAATAGGAAGAGTTTCAATCTTTCTAAATACATCATTACCTGCTTTACCAAAAGCTTCACCTTCTGCTTTTGTAAGAGTGCTCATTTCTCCGATATCAGCACCAGCTACGAAAGATTTCTCTCCTGCACCAGTAATGATAAGACATCTGATTGCATCTAAATCTACTGCATCAATAGTTGCATCTAAATCTTTTAATACTTCACTGTTTAAAGCATTTAAAGCCTTTGGACGATTGATGGTGATAATACCAACCTGACCATCTACTTCATAATCGATAAATCCCATTGTATGTATCTCCTTTCAGATTACATTATTATAACTGTCTAAAGCTGTAGAAATCAGTTATAAACTATGTAATTGATATAACCGGATTCGAAAACCGAACCCGGATATATGTAATCATTCTATACGTGATTAGTCTCTTTCAACGATTGTTGAGCAGCCCATACCACCACCGATACACAGTGTAGCAAGACCCTTCTTAGCATCACGTTTCTGCATCTCATGTAATAATGTAACAAGGATACGGCATCCTGATGCTCCAACTGGATGTCCAAGAGCAATAGCTCCACCATTAACATTTAACTTCTCTGGGTTGATTCCTAATTCTCTTCCTACTGCTAATGACTGAGCTGCGAAAGCTTCGTTAGCTTCAATTAAGTCAAAGTCATCAATGCTCATGCCTGTTTTAGCAAGAACTTTCTTAGTAGAAGCAACTGGTCCAACACCCATGATAGAAGGATCAACTCCACCTAATGCTCCTGCTACCCATGTAGCCATTGGAGTTACACCTAATTCTTTAGCTTTTTCTTCGCTCATAACAACAACACAAGCAGCACCATCGTTAATACCTGAAGAGTTAGCAGCTGTTACGATACCATCTTTCTTGAAAGCAGGACGTAATTTAGAAATACTTTCTGCTGTTGTTCCAGGACGTGGTCCCTCATCTGTATCTACAACAACTGTTTTCTTTTTAAGTTTAACTTCTACAGGAACGATCTCATCTTTGAACTTACCAGCTTCGATAGCTGCTGTAGCTTTCTGCTGTGAATTAGCGGAGAACTCATCTAACTCTTCTCTTGTTAAATGCCACTGTTCTGCAACGTTTTCAGCTGTAATACCCATATGGTACTGATTGAAAGCATCTGTTAATGCATCGTTAACCATACAGTCTTTTAATACGCCATTGTTCATTCTGTATCCAAAACGAGCTTTGTCTAAGCAGAATGGAGCTAATGACATGTTTTCCATACCACCAGCGATAACGATATCAGCCTCACCTGCTAAAATCTTTGTAGCAGCAAGGTTAACACAGTTAAGACCAGAACCACAAACTACGTTAATTGTTACAGCAGGTACTTCGATTGGGAGTCCCGCATTAATGGAAGCCTGGCGAGCAACGTTCTGTCCAAGACCAGCCTGGATAACACATCCCATTAATACTTCGTCTACCTGATCAGCAGGTACGTTAGTTCTCTTTAATGCTTCTTTGATTACGATGCTTCCTAAATCTGCAGCTGGTACTGTGCTTAATCCACCACCCATTGTTCCGATTGCGGTACGACAAGCACCTGCTAATACAACTTTCTTTGCCATAGTTTCATTCCTCCATTTAAGTTATCAATATTATTTGATATAGTTGCTTTGCTAGAGCATTTCTAGTACGATATGTGTTAATGCTATCACAATCTTCCGATATTTGCAACAAGATTATAAATTATTTTTTAATTAATATTCTCATTTATGAGAATTTCACAATTTATTCACTTTTATACGTAAAATCCTTTATATTTTTCGTTCTTTTTTCTTATCATTCCACTTTCATTTATGGATAATCTCTATTGATTATTTTTTGAATTTTGCGAAAAAAGGGAACAAAATACAAAAAAATGCCTAAATATGTGAAAAAATAGACACTGTTTTTTAATTAAAGATACAAAAGTTGGAAATAGCACATCAGGAATTTAGAAAATCCTAAGCAAATAAACCGTAACTACTCATTTTGGAACAACGATATATCTCTAGTTTCCATTCAAGAATGTCCCGGCATTTTTGCCGCTTTATCTTTATCCAGATTAGATTGAAAATTTATATACTCTTTTATTTTTAGTAACTGCAAAAAATTAGAATGAATTTCAGCTCGTACTATTTAGCTTTCTATTTATAATTTTCTTGAATACAATGACAAAATTTTAGCATTATATGAATATTTTTTTATCATTATTTAGTCTGGCAGTTAAAATAATAATACAAAATATTTGGTATCACGTTGGTTTGATTTCATCTATCCACAAAGATTTAAAAAACAAAAAATATGACTTAGCATATCTTCACAGAGCTTTTTTGTTTTACAAAACAAAGTTTTAGTAAAACAAAAAAGCACCAATATCGATATATTGATGCTTCAGAAATTGCGGGGGAAGGATTTGAACCAACGACCTCCGGGTTATGAGCCCGACGAGCTACCAGACTGCTCTACCCCGCGATATTCAATTAAACATAAATGCCAAAAAGAGACTAATTACTTAGTCTCTTTAAGAGGCGTCGACCAGATTTGAACTGGTGATGAAGGTGTTGCAGACCTCTGCCTTACCACTTGGCTACGACGCCACAACATGACTCCTACGGGATTTGAACCCATGTTACCGCCGTGAAAGGGCGGGGTCTTAAC
>ENA-OPXX01002349-OPXX01002349.1-human-gut-metagenome-genome-assembly--contig:-NODE-2349-length-10596-cov-14.851437_pt1 | contig 10596 bp, 7 predicted proteins | sample MGYA00241771_ERZ502046 | MGnify/ENA primary metagenome ERZ502046 (study PRJEB25962, sample SAMEA2042006) | human gut metagenome | biome: human gut; feature: human-associated habitat; material: faeces...
AAATTCCGAGATGGTAAAAAAAGAAGTATCACAGACTGCCGAGGAGCGAATCCGATGCCTTGATGAAATCAGACAGATAACAAGAGAGCTGATTGATATCCAGATGGATGGCTGCAGCGAGGAGGAGCTTTCTGATAAGCAGAGACTTCTTAATGTAAAATATGATGCCTTCGTAAAGCAGTATGGAGCCATTACTTCAAAAGCAAACAGAATAGCATTCAGGGATGACAGCGATTATCCACTTCTTTGCAGTCTTGAGGAAGTAAACGAAGATGGGGAGGTGAAAAAAGCGGATATGTTTTATAAGCAGACGATTAAGGCAAAGACAGTCATAGACAGAGTGGAGACCGCTGTGGAAGCATTAAATGTATCCGTCAATGAATTTGGATATGTAAATCTTGCCTATATGCTTTCTATCTATGAGCCGGATATTACAAATGCAAAGGAAGAACTTGCAGAAAAGTCTGGACAGACAGTGGATGAGATAACGCTAAGTGATGATGCATTAGCAGAGCTTAGAAGGGCAGTTCTTGTGGAAGAACTGGATGGACTGATTTTCCTTAATCCCGACCGCTACAACGAGAACAATCCCGATATCGGCTGGGAGACAGCAGACGAGTATCTTTCCGGAAATGTGAGAGACAAGCTTCGTGTAGCAAAGGCTATGGCAGCGGATACAGACAATCCACAGTCAGAAAGATTTGCAGGCAATGTGGCAGCACTTGAAAAGGTGCAGCCGGAGTGGATTGAAGCCTCGGATATTGATGTAAAGATTGGCACGACATGGATTGAGCCGCTTGATTATGAGCAGTTTATCTATGAACTTCTCAATACGCCAAGGCGTGCAAGGGAAGTCAGAAGCCAGTTTTACAATACAGGCATTCAGGTACACTTAAATAAGATGAGCATGGAATGGTTCATTGAGAATAAAAGCATGGATAAGCATTCAGTGGCAGCTACTAAGACTTATGGTACAAGCCGCATGGATGCTTATTCTATTTTTGAGGATACGCTGAATCTTAAAACTGTAACAGTAAGGGACAGGATTGATGACGGTGATGGCAAATATCATTACGAAGTCAATAAGAACGAGACAATGCTTGCAAGGGAAAAGCAGAACATGATCAAGGAGAAGTTCAAGGAATGGCTGTTTGCAGAGCCGGAGCGAAGACAGAAATATGTGGAGTATTACAACGAGACATTCAATAACATCCGTCTGCGTGAGTATGACGGAAGTCACTTACAGTTTCCGGGAATGAATCCGGCGATTGAGTTAAAGCCACATCAGAAGAATGCGGTGGCAAGAATCCTTCTTGGAGGAAACACCCTGTTGGCACACTGCGTTGGTGCCGGAAAGTCCTTTGAGATGATGGCTGCCTGTATGGAGCAGAAGAGACTCGGACTTGCCAATAAGACGATCATGGTTGTTCCAAAGCCGCTTATCGGTCAGACGGCATCAGAGTTTTTAAGGCTTTATCCGTCAGCAAATATCCTGGTTGCCACAGAGCGTGATTTTGAAAAGAGCCGCAGGAAGCAGTTCGTATCAAGGATTGCAACAGGTGACTATGACTGTATCATCATGTCGCACTCGCAGTTTGAAAAAATCCCGATCTCAGCAGAGAGAAAGGAAAGAATGCTCAATGAGCAGATAGATGAAATCAGCTATGCGATTGATGAAATGAAAGAGCGTAATGGAGAGCGTTGGACTGTAAAACAGATGGAAAGCCAGAAGAAAAAGCTGGAGGAGCAGCTTAAATCACTATCAGATGAGAGCAGGAAGGATGACCTTATTACCTTTGAGGAGCTGGGTGTGGACTCTATCATGGTTGACGAAGCGCACAATTTTAAGAACCTTGCGATTTTTTCCAAGATGAATAATGTGTCAGGTATCAGCAGCAGTGGAGCGAAGAAGTCAACGGATATGCAGCTTAAATGCCAGTATTTGTCTGAGATAAATGATGGCAGAGGCATTGTGTTTGCGACAGGTACGCCAATATCCAATACCATGTGTGAGATGTATGTCATGCAGCTTTACTTACAGAAAGCGGCACTTGAAGAGATGGGGATTTATCACTTTGATTCCTGGGCAGCGAACTTTGGTGAAGTGACAACAGCACTGGAGCTTACTGTAGAGGGAAGCGGTTTCCGTTTTAAAAGCAGATTCAATAAGTTTACGAATCTGCCGGAGCTTATGAATATCTTTCGTGAAGTAGCAGATGTGCAGACCGCAGACATGCTTGACCTTGATGTGCCGGCTCTTCGTGGCGGCAAGCCTATCATAGTGGAGTCAGAGCCTGACTGGTATGTAAAGCAGGTTATGGAAGACTTTGTTGTGAGGGCAGAGCGTATCAGAGGTGGTGGAGTTGATCCAAGTGTGGACAACTTCCTAAAGATTACTCATGAGGCAAGATTACTCGGAACAGATGCAAGGCTGATTGATAAGGACGCACCAAATAATCCAGATGGAAAGCTCAATAAGGTAGCGGAGAATGTATGGAAAGAATATGAGAAAGGAAATGCCAACGGTCATATAGGCTGCCAGCTTATTTTTTCGGATATCGGCACACCGGGACCGGATAAGGATTTTACCATCTACGATTATCTGAAGGAAACACTGATACAGTATGGTATTCCGGCAGAGGAGATAGCATTTATCCATGATGCAAAGACCGACGCACAGAGGGATGCACTATTTAAGGAAATGAGAACAGGTAAGAAAAAAGTGCTTATAGGTTCTACAGATAAATGTGGTACTGGCGTTAATGTTCAGACACATCTGGTTGCAATGCATCATGTGGACTGTCCTTGGAAGCCAAGCTCCATTGAACAGAGGGAAGGACGAGGCATCAGGCAGGGCAACGAAAATGAAGAGGTGGCAATCTACAGATATGTCACCAAAGGAACTTTTGATGCATACAACTGGTCGCTTGTTGAAAATAAGCAGCGATTCATCAGTCAGGTCATGACAAGCAAGGCTGTAAGCCGAAGCTGTGAGGATATCGATGAGGCAACACTTTCCTATGCAGAGATTAAAGCGGTTGCCACAGGCAATCCTTTAATCAAGGAAAAGATGGAGATTGACAATGATGTCCAGAGATTAAAGCTCTTAAAGGCATCCTATGACAATCAGAGATATGGATTGCAGGATAACTTTATGATTAAGTACCCGAAGCTTATTAAGACAGCAACAGAAAAGCTTGCCAATGTAAGAGAAGATGTAAAGGCAAGGGATAAAGAACTGATTGATAATCCGGAATTTGCCATTACCATAGGCAAAGCAACCTACACAGAGCGTGTGGATGGAGGAACGATGATGCTTGAAGCAATCAGCAAATGTAAGACCGGAGAGACAACTGCAATCGGCAAGTTCCATGGATTTGAGCTGCTTGTGGAAAAGAACTTCCTTGGTATCAATTATATGGTGCTTCGTGGAAAGACTGAGTACAAGGCAGAACTTTCCACAAGTCCGGTCGGCAGCATGGTAAAGCTGGAAAACCTGTTCAATGGACTCCATGAGAACATTGATTTCTTAGAAAAGAAGATTGAGCAGTACCAGAATGACCTTGAAGCATCAAAGGCAGAGTATGACAAGCCATTTGCATACAGCAAGGAACTGGAAGAAAAGCTGTCAAGGCAGTGTGAACTGAATGCCCAGCTTGACCTTGAGAACGCAAAGGCTGTGGATGCAGACCTGAGCGGACCGGAGGAAGAAAGAGAAGCTGATGACAGAATGGAATCTGCAGCAATTGTAGCAGAGGATAAAGGTGCTTATCAAGCGGACAGAGAGGGCAGAACACGATAGGAGAGTGAATAATATGAGCATAAGAAAAGTGGTCGCAGGACTACTGATTACAGCAGGGATTGCCATTATGGCAGTCCCTTTTTTCTGGCGGGCAACCGGAGAAAAACAGACAGAACAGCTCATAAGTGAATTTGAGCAGACATTGGAGGATGATTACGATGAAGAAACAGATGTGGAGGAAGAGCAAACCTCCATTAGTAAAGAGGATGAAGCCATTCTTAAAGAAGGCGGTGTTATCGGCATCATTGAGATACCGGGCTTAGATATCAGGTATCCGGTAATGGAAGGAACCACAAGTAAAGTGCTTAATGCCGGGATTGGTCATATAGAAGAGACTGCAGGAATCGGAGAAAGTGGCAACTGTGTGTTATGCGGTCACAATGGCAGCAGATATGGCACATTTTTTACACCACTAAATCAGATTTCCATAGGAGATGATGTGACAATTATCGACAAAAACGGACAGACTCATATCTATGAAGTAACAGACACAGAGGTGGTAAATCCTTATGACAACAGCATTAAGACACAGGGAGAGGAAAAGGAATTAACTCTTTTTACCTGTTCACAGAAGGGTACTATGCGTTTTGTGGTCAGATGCAGATATAAGGAGGCAGGTGTGGATGAATAAAAGATACCGGTTAGGTGAGATAGAAGAGGCAGTAGCAGAAATGGAAGAGCGAATTGACATCGAGGATGATATTGCTGAGATTGATGATGACTTTCAGATAGTCGTAAGCGGCTGGTCTGTGTATGTCGAAAGCCTGAATCTGACACTCAGACAGGGAATAGCCTGTGTATGGGATGCAGAGGAAGGATTATTTATGCCTGATTTTGATGTGACCATCGTGTATGAGGGGAACATTGAAACACAGGAGTGGCTCTACTATGAGCAGGACGGAATGGTCGTTACACTTGGCAACTGGTTAAATGGCAGATTGTCTTGTGAACAGATAGAACAGCTTTGGTGTGAGTTTATCATACCGGAGCAAAACAAAGAACAAAAAGAAAGCGAGGAATAGCATATGAAGTATTCAATTAAGGTAAACGAAGTAAGGGCAAAAGAGGGCAGCAATATCAAAGGATTTGCAACAGTGGTATTCGGTGATTCATTTAAGATCACCAATATTGCAATCCTTGAGAATAAGGACAAGGGAGAGCTTTTCGTATCAATGCCAAGATACCGCTCCAATGAGCGTGATGAAAGCAACGGTGTGATCTATAAGGATGTGTGCAATCCTATTACAGCAGAGTTTCGTGAGGAACTCTATACCAATATTCTTGATGCCTATGCAAGAATCAAGGAACCGGAGAAAGAGGAGACACAGAAGCAGGAGTGTACACAGGAAATGCCGGAGTTTTCAGTAACTGTGACACCTTATGAGAGGGAAGGCAGTAACATCAAGGGACTTGCCCGTATTTACTTTGAAAACAGTTTCATTGTAAATAACATCAATATCGTGCAGGGCAAAGAGAAAATATTTGTATCAATGCCTTCTTATAAGACAAAGCAGGTGGACGAGCAGGGCAAGCCAATCTATCAGGATGTCTGCTATCCGGTTACAAAGGATTTCAGGGAAAAACTCTATAATGAGATTATCTCTGAATATGAGAAAGCAAAGGATAAGAGCAACGAAAAGGCAAGAGAAAGTGCAGAGAAACATCATGGCAATCCCGATAAAGAGAAGGACAAAGAGGCGACGCCCTTTCGATAATCAGTAATCAGAGTACAGGGGCGGCCAAGGCTGCCCCTTTTACAGAATGGAGGAAACAGAATGGATATGGAAGCAGGAAAAACACTTACCAATGAGGAGGTCATAAGAGAACTTCTCGACTTATTAAAGAAAAATGCCATGAAAGAGCAGGCAAACGATGTATTTGAGATATGCAGCTATGTGGATGGACTGGAGAAAAAGATTGATTCCATGACGGAAGAACTCACCAATATGCAGAACCAGATCAAAGAAATGCAGGAAGATACACTTGTCAATAATGCTAAAAAGGCATTGTCGGAAGCACAGGAGCGACTTAATACCAGACGTGAGCAGATAAAGTCGCAGGTATTGGAAGTGAAAGCACAGGTCAAATCTACAGCAAAAAGCATAGTTGATGAAGCAAAGGAAAAGGGAAGAGCGGCACTTTACAGGGTGACAGAATTTGTAGGAATCAAGAAAAGACTTCTCAATGTCAGAACAGCGGTAAAAGATATGATTGTATCTACAGACAGGGATATTGCAAGGACAGCACTTCTTGCAAAGGGACTCCGTGAAGCTGGTCAGACCATAAACAATGCGTTCCATACCTTTGCAGATAAGCCGGAGGTGGATTATTCGCAGAAGGAACAGAAACACCCTTTCACAAAGGCGGTACTTGCCCCTATGAAAGCAGTGAAAAAACTGCTTGTATCAATGGAGCTGCAGCTGGATGCCTCGATTGATAAGCTGGATAATCTGGCTATGAATGTGCAGTTTGATAAGGAAAAGCGTATGGAGCACACAAAGGATAAGGATCAGAAAGCACCGGATACAGAAAGAGAGATCATCTACTCACCGATGGTAGCTGAACCACAGGAGTACAAGTATAATGCAGATGCTTTTGAGGCAAGAAAAACATCGGAGGCAAAGCAGGAAACGGCAGGGAAGGAGCTGCCAAAAGTCAGGGAAGATAAAGCCAGATAAGTTTAGGGGCGTGGGAGTAAAATCCTGCGTCCTTTTTATTTGTCTGAAACAGTTTATGATCTGGAGGATGTTTCAAGAAATAACCAGAATGGACTAAAAACAATAGATTTATTTGCTTTGTAAAAAATACCTTGATTGAACTTTAGGTTTGATTTATGAGGACCTCAATAGTTTTTTGAAATTCCCGTGTGAGGGGGAAAGTTGATTACAAACAGAATAAATTACAGCAGTGAAAGTGACGATACAAATGCAGGAAGAGCAGAAATGTTCTTCCTGTTTTTTAACAGAACTTCAGCAGCTGGCGGGGGAAAGGAGACAGTATGGCAAAGTTCTTAAATTATGAGGACCGGCTGGAGATAGAAAGCGGACTAAAGGAGCACATGACTTTCACAGAGCTTGGAGAGAAACTGGGAAGGGACAGGACTACCATCACAAAGGAGATCAGGAACTATTCCATCGAACAGGACACCGGTTATGGAAGTTACCCGCATAATACCTGCAAGTACAGAAAAGCATGTAAGAGGAAAAAAGTATGTGGGACAAATGACTGCAGGCATCCACTGGTAGCTGTCTGTAAACAGTGTGAACTCATATGCAACCGTTACTGCGAGCATTATGAAGAAGAAATATGTACCCATCGCTTTAAACCGCCATATGTATGCAACGGATGCAGTGAAGTAAAGAAGTGTACGCTGACAAAAACTGTTTACGATGCTCTGGGAGCCCAGAGGCGGGCAACGGATAAGATATCGGAATCCCGAAGCGGGATCCTTGCTACGGAAGGGGAAATCGCCAGACTCAATGAAATCCTGGTGCCGTTGGTAAAACAGGGGCAGTCTATCCATCAGATCTACCTGACACATAAGGATGAACTGATGTGCAGTGAAAAGACCCTCTACAACTACGTGGATGGATGCCTGTTTGATATCAGGAACATAGACCTGCCAAGAAAGGTAAAGTACCGTCCGAGATATAAAAAACCGGAGCTGAAAGTAGACCGTGGATGCCGTGTGGGAAGGAATTATCATGATTACGAAGTATATATGGAACAGCATCCGGACACAGCAGTGGTGCAGATGGATTCCGTGATCGGCAGCAAGGGAGGGAAAGTCCTGCTGACGATATATTTTGTAAATGTGTCACTGATGCTGGGGTTCCTGCGGGAAGCGAACACCTCAAAGTCAGTGATAGATATTTATGATGAACTGTACCACCGGCTGGGAGGGCAGGATTTTAGGAAGCTGTTTCCGGTCATCCTGACGGATAACGGAAGTGAGTTTTCCAATCCCAGGTGTATAGAGAACGGACCGGATGGAAAAGGATTTCAAAGGACGAGGATCTATTACTGCAATCCAAGTGCGCCGTACCAGAAAGCAGAGATCGAGGTGGGACATGAATTTATACGCAGGATCCTGCCGAAAGGAAGAAGCTTTGATGAACTGACGCAGGCAGACGTAGAGCTGATGATGAACCATATCAATTCCTACCGGAGAAAGAAACTGAACGGAAAAAGTCCGTATGAAGCGTTCAGCTTTTATTATGGAGAAGACCTGGCGGAGAGGCTTAGATGCCACGAGGTTGCAGCCAAAGACATCAACCTCACCGCAAGACTTCTCAAAAAGTAACCAGAAGACAGAATAAAGCACAGACCGCCGGCTGAAATAGGAACAGCAGAAGACGTGAATTATGGCTTGCAAAATTTGTAAGCCAAAACTGACGTCCGGTTTTTGTGCAAAAAAATACTCTGCCATAAGGTGATTATATCATAAAAGCAAGGGAAAAAACGGGAAAGTCATTACAAAAGTGGAAAGTCGGGTACAAAATTTGCAGGTCGCTTTCAAAATGTGAAACTCGTTTACAAAACGGGAATCTCGGATGACTATTGAACTTTACAAATTTGTTAACATAAATTGATGACCTTTTCACAACAAAAAAAGGTCAATTCACAACATTCCAGATAGATATTGCATGAACTTATCCGATATAATAGCTATAAATATATGTAAGCAAGGAAGTGACAATATGCAAATAGCTATCTGTGATGATGAAGTATCTATGGTTCAGATACTGGAAGAAAAGATAAAAAAGTTATTGCCGGATGCGGTTATAGATAAATATTTATCGGGTGATGAACTGATCGCAAGTGGCAGTAAGCCGGATATTCTTTTTCTGGATATTCAGATGCCGGGAATGGATGGGATGGAAACGGCAAAGGTGCTTCGTCAGGACAATGAGGATATGATACTCATTTTTGTGACAGCAGCAGAGGAGTATGTTTTTCAGGCATTTGATGTCGGAGCATTTCATTATCTGGTTAAGCCATTTTCCGATGAGAAATTTAAAGAGGTTGTGACAAAGGCAGTCCATAACATAAAAAGGAGTTCCAGACTTGAAAAAGACGAAAAATATATCATGGTACAGACCGCCGGAAGTCATATAAAAATTTTTCTGCGTGATATTGTGTATGCCGAGGTGTATAACCGGAAAGTTATTATCCATACACGAAGTACGGATATTGAATACTATGGTAAATTACAGGAATTAAGTGATATGGCAGGAACAGATTTTTTCCGAACACACAGAGCCTATCTTGTACATTTTAAATATGTAGAAAAATATGATGCAACTTGTGTAACTATGAAAAATGGAACTGCATTGATTGCAAAAAAGAATTATCCGGAGTTTGTGAAGCAATATCTGAAGTATAACCAGAGGAAAGGAAATGAAGTCAGATGAGTTTAGTGGAAAGATGTTGGATGATCACATCGAAGTTTTCTGTTATTGCAATTTTGATTATTACAGGAATCTGTTTTGGTGTTTTTGTATATCCATATATGAAAAAGAAAAGGGAAGCTGCTCTGGTCAGTATTGTTTATATTGGAATTATGTCTGTGCTGTATCTGATACCGCAGCAGATTGGCAATTTTTCTGCATATATGCTGGGAGTTGTGGCTGCATTTCTTGTGATGTATGTACAGGACAGAAGAAACATTTATCAGAAAATATTTCTTGCAGTGACATTTTTTTCTATCCGTTGGCTTGCGGTTGCAATGGCAGGCAGAATGGATGATTTTATCACAAAAGCTCTGGTTTTTGGGAATACGATTGCAGGAAGACAATGGCTGCAATATGTACTTTATGCTGGAACGAGAATTCTGGATATTGTGCTTTGTATCGTTTTCCTTGCAGTTGCAATCGGTCTGATCAATAAAGCATATGTATACAAAAATGATGAAATGAGCGTTAAAGAGCTGGTAATGCTTATCATACCTTCTCTTGTGGGAGTTACAGGGTATGGCATTCTACAATATTATCTGAATATTTATGAAAAAGATACAGGAAAGAGCCTGACAGATACCTATGGATTTTATGGAGCTTTAAGCTTCGTGCATTATTTTATCTCTATCATAGCAATTCTTGTTATGACTACGATGTTTCAAAACTGGAAGGTGGCACAGGAAGAACAGACAGGTCAGGAGCTGGTATTAAATCAGGTCAGTGATATGAAAAAGCATATCGGGGAAGTGGAAAAGCTGTATCAGGATATCCGCAGCCTGCGTCATGACATGGGGAATCATATACAGATGCTGGAACATCTTGTGGCAGAGAATCATATGGATGATGCAGCAGAATATATGGAGCATTTGAAAAAGGAGTGGAATGAAATATCTCCTGAGATAAAAACGGGGAGTCCTGTCATTGATGTGATTCTGATGGAAAAGTTAAGAGAAGCAAAGGAAAAGCAGATTCGTTTTATATCAGATTTTCATTATCCGGGGGATACGAAATTAAATGCATTTGATTTAAGCGTGATCTTAAACAATGCACTGGATAATTGCATGGAAAATGTAAGTGGAGAAAATCCTTATATCAGTATCTCTTCTTTTCGGAAAAACAGTATTTTTATGATAACCATAAAGAACAGATATGAGGGAGAGTTAAATTATAAGGACAGTGATCTGCCGGAAACAACGAAATTCGGGAAGGAGCATGGAATTGGACTGCATAATATCCGGAGGGTTGCAAGGATGTATATGGGAGATATATCTTTAGAGCAGGAGAATCAGGAAGTGGTTCTAAGTATTATGTTACAGGTAGAATAAGGACAAAAAGCAC
>ENA-OPXX01002363-OPXX01002363.1-human-gut-metagenome-genome-assembly--contig:-NODE-2363-length-10520-cov-6.184902_pt1 | contig 10520 bp, 11 predicted proteins | sample MGYA00241771_ERZ502046 | MGnify/ENA primary metagenome ERZ502046 (study PRJEB25962, sample SAMEA2042006) | human gut metagenome | biome: human gut; feature: human-associated habitat; material: faeces...
TGTGCCGAAGATAGTTAGCTGGAAACGGCTTGTGAAAATAGGTAGTCGCCGACTTAGAGAAACGCTTCAGGAGCTTTCCTGAAGCGTTTTTTAGTATGTAAAAGATGAAATTGCTACAAATAGAGCAAGATATAACTGAAAATTCATATTTTGTTAAAATACTTTATAGGAATTAGTTGCAGCTAAGGGATGCTTATGATACAATAATAATATGATACTGTGATGAAAAATGGGATTTGATAGAGATGTATTACAGAACGGAAGGAAGTAGTTACGTTGAAGGTGGCGATGATCGGGCACAAGGATTTTCCAAGTCGCTCGGGCGGTGTAGAGGTCATGGTCGGCGGGCTGGCCAGAAGTCTGGTGGAACGCGGCTATGACGTTACCGTGTATAACCGCGGCTTGGAAAAGCACCATAATGTGTACGATGTGGACGGCGTTCACGCACGGCGGGTATTTACCCTGCAAAAGCCTTCGCTGAATGCCACGATCTACTCCTTTCTGGCTACCTTTGACGCGCTGTTCCGGGGCTACGATGTGATCCATTACCACGCCATCGGACCCAGCGTACCGCTGCTGATCGCTAAACTGTTCGGTAAGCACACCGTATGTACGGTGCACGGTTTGAACTGGAAGGTGGACAAGTGGCGCGGCTTTGCAAGCCGTTACATGAAGCTGGGAGAGAGGATCGCCGCAAAATATGCGGATGATCTGGTGGTGCTTTCGGAGACGGAATGGAACTATTTTTTGCAGAAATATGACCGCGCGTCTATTCTGATCCCCAATGCCATCCGCTTTTATGAAAGGCACGATTGCAGTTTGATCCGGGAAAAATATGGGCTGGAACAGGGAGAGTACATCCTATATGTGGGACGCATCTCGCCGGAAAAGGGCACGATGGATCTGGTGGAGGGCTACCGCAAGGCCAAGACAGGGAAAAAGCTTGTGCTGGTCGGCCCGCTGGACGACAGCGAATATTGCAGGACAGTACAGCAGCAGGCACAAAATGACCCCAATATCATCATGACAGACTATGTGGTGGGCGACCCGCTGAAGGAGCTTTACAGCAACTGCGGACTGTTTGTTCTGCCCAGCCACACCGAGGGACTTTCCCTTTCTTTGCTGGAGGCGCTGTCCATCGGTGCACGGTGTCTGGTGAGCGATATCCCTGAGAATACGGTCGTGGCCGACATTTATGGTGCGGCCTTTACGCCGGAGGATACGGACGACCTTGCACGGGCGCTGGAGCGGGAATGCGCACAGGAGTACCCGGACGCAATGCGGCAGCAGCAGATCCAGTACATCCATACAAATTTCGAGTACGAGGTGATGCTGGACCGTTACGAGGAGGTCTATCATCATGTGGTGGGCGACCCGCTGAAGGCGATGCCCTCCACCCTGAAAAAAAAGAAAGTGCCGGCAGGCGCAAAAGCATAAGCAAAGAACGCCCCGGAAACGTTTGAAAGCGTTTCCGGGGCGTTTTTTCGTTTAGATCAGCGGGGCGATGAACTTGAGTACCATGCCCACCAGATGCAGCAGTTTTTTGCCCTGCCAGACGCTCTGGCGGGTAGGCTCTACTGTGCGGCACTGTGCCAGCGTATCCTGAAAATCAGCTTCAATACGGGGCAGGCAGTCCACGCCGCGCATCCAGACCGCGTTTTCAAAGTGGTGGTACAAGCTGCGGTAATCCAGATTGATGGTGCCCACGACCGCCTCCTGCCCGTCCATGATCATCACCTTGGCGTGGGTGAAGCCGGGCACCCACTCGCTGATCTTTACACCAGAGGACAGCAGCGGCAGGTAATGGGTCTTAGCCAGCGCATAAGCAAACCACTTGTCCGGCTTGCCGGGTAAAATCAGGTGCACATCTACGCCGCGCTCTGCGGCAAAGCGCAGGGCGGTCTCCAGCTCGCCGTCCAGAATGAGGTAGGGCGTGATGATATGTACGCTGCGCCGGGCGCGGTTGAGCAGGTCGATGTACACCATCTCGCCCACCCGCTCGCCATCCAGCGGGCAGTCGCCGTAGGGGATGACAAAGCCGTTGGCCTGCGTTTCCGGGAGGGGGCGGGTGAGGAACTGCGCAAACTCCGGCTCGCGCTGGATGCTCCACATCTGCAAAAACAGAGCAGTCATGGTGCGCACGCCCTCGCCCTCCAGCATGACAGCGGCGTCCTTCCAGCGGCCATATTTTTCAACGTGGTTGATGTACTCATCGGCCAGATTCACGCCGCCGGTAAAGCCTACGCGGCCATCTACGACAAGGATCTTGCGGTGGTCGCGGTAGTTGTAGTGGGTGGAAACAAAGGGCGTGACCGGCGCAAACACCTTGCAGCGGATACCCAGCGCCTCCAGCCGTCTGGGGTAGTCCCGGGGCAGGGTGGAGAACTCGCAGGTGCCGTCATACATCACCCGCACATCCACGCCCTGCGCGGCCTTGCGTGCCAGTATCTCCAAAATGCGCCCCCACATCAGGCCCTCGTCGATGATGAAGTATTCCAGAAAAATGTACTGGGTGGCGCTTTCCAGCTGGGGCAGCAGCGCAGCAAACTTGGCTTCTCCGCTGGGGAAATAGGTCACCTGCGTGTTTTCGTACACCGGGAAGCCGCCGCCCCGTCCGCGCAGATACTGCGCCAGAGAGGCTGCGCCGGGGCAGTCTGCGTCCAGCGCTGCGCCTGCCTTTTGGGGCTGCGGCAGCTGACTGCGGGTCTGCCCCTCCAGCTCCAGCAGGCGCTTTTTGAGCACTCGGTGGCCTACGTCCTCCTTGGTGTAGCAGAACAGCAGCACGCCCAGCACCGGGGCAAGCGCCGTGACCACCAGCCACGGAATGCGCACGCTGTTGTTCATGTCCTGATTGAGCAGGTAGACCATCATGGCCGCCGTGACCAGCAAGGTGCCGCCCAAGTAATGGGGCAGCAGGCCGCTGAACCAGCGCATCAGGCTGAAGAGCGCCCCGAATTGCAGAACCAGCAGCACCAGCACCAGCCCAAAGCGGCTGAAGATGGCGTGGATGAGCCCTTTCTGGCCTTTACGGAGCAGACGGATGCCGCCGTCCTCAAATACCCGGACCTTGCTTCTCATGGTGTGCTGCAATGTTTCTTTTGACATTTTGACCGTCCTTTTTTTGGAATGTGTCGGAGGATAGCCTGCAAGCCCTGTCCAAACGACACATTTTGTGCTATGATAAAAGGGAAGAACTGCTGCCGGGTGGCAACAGCCCCGGGGCAGCAGAATATATACAAATCTATTATAATCCATTCCGGCCGGTTTTTCCACAGAAACCGGCAGATTTTGTACAGAAGGAGTTTGCATCATGAACAACCTGATCATTGGCATCGCAGGCGGCTCGGGCAGCGGCAAGACCACCCTGGCCCTGCGGCTGAAGGAGCGCTTTGGAGAGGACGAGGTGCGGCTGATCTCCCACGACAGCTACTACAAGCGTCACGATGAGCTGCCCTTTGAAGAGCGCTGCAAGCTGAATTACGACCACCCGGACGCCTTCGACAACGCCCTGCTCATCTACCATTTGCAGGAGCTGAAGGCCGGACGCGCCATCGACTGCCCGGTGTACGATTACTCCAACCACAACCGCAGCAACGAAGTGCAGCACATCGAGCCCGCCCCGGTGCTGATCGTGGAGGGCATTCTGCCCTTTGTAGAGCCGGAGCTGTGCGCCCTGTTCGACTACAAGATCTTTGTGGATACGGATGCGGACGAGCGCATCCTGCGGCGCATTCTGCGGGACGTAAAGGAGCGCGGGCGCAGCCTGGATAGCGTGATAAACCAGTACCTTACCACGGTCAAGCCGATGCACGAAGCCTTTGTAGAGCCCAGCAAGCGCAATGCAGACATCATTGTGCCCAACGGCGGCGAGAACAGCACCGCCGTGGAGATGCTGGCGCACCACATCCGCACCCTGATCGAGAAGGCGAACCGGGGGTAAAACGATTTGGAATGCGCGCCGCGAGGGCAGGAGGATACAGCCAAGAGACGTTCTCTTTTGACACCAAAAGAAAACCAGAAAAGTGCGTGCTCCGTGGGGAAAGTTTCTGCTTGCTTTCAGCGCGCAAAGACGCTCCGCTGGGCCAGAGGCAGGGAGGGGTGTTCCGACTCCCCCCTCCCTACCTCTGGACTCCACCCACCCCACAACGGGCCAAGGGCTGCTCGCCCTTGACAATCCTAAAGAAGAAGTCGAAGCACAAAAAAGCTAGCGCTGCGCCAGTCGGCGCTATCGCTTTAACGCTTTTTTCGCTTCTCCATTTATAGCCCCTCAGTCGCTGCGCGACAGCTCCCCCGAGGGGGAGCGAGCACACCCGGAAACTTTGCAGTTTAACCGCAAACTTTCCCGCTATGCCAAAGGCTCCCTCCCAGAGGGAGCTGTCAAAGCCATCAGGCTTTGACTGAGGGAGTTCCCTTACCATCCTATGCAGCGCCATTACTCCTCATGCGGTGCGGGGGTCTTTTCGGGGTCGGGGGCGGGAAGGGGTTCCAGCGTCAGCCAGAAATCCTCCTGCTCCTCACGGTCTTTTTCGTTGGATTTTTCTGTTTGACCCATACAGCATCCCTGCCTTTCTGCATAAAGGGTCGCCCGCCGGGTCATGCTTTATGCACAAAAAGGAGGAAAGAGCCATGAAACACGCAAAACGCAGCGGCTGGCGTCCCTTCTGGGCGGCGCTGTGCGCCGCCCTGCTGGTGCTGCTGCCGCTGGTGGGCGGCACAGTGCTGCTCAGCCGCGCCCAGCTGCGCAGCAGTCTGCGGCAGGCCGCAAAAAGCCAGAGCGGGGTGCCCATCCGTCTGCCCAAAGCCACAGACCGGTGCACTGTGCTGCTGTGCGTGGCAGACGAGACTCCGGGCTTTGTGCTGGCCTACCTGAACGCCGGGCAGAACTGCATCCATCTGCTGGCGGTGCCCGCCGCGCTGGAAGTGCCCTTTGGGGGCAAAAACGTCCCCCTTGCGGATTGTTACGCAGCCGCAGGACCCGCCCGCTGCCGGGAAGCGCTGGGCGAGGTATTCGCCCTGCCGGAGGATACCGACTATCTTGCCATCGCCCCGGCGGTGCTGACAAAACTTGCGGCGCGGTACGGCGCAGTGCGGGTGGGGTTTACTGGGGCGCTCACACCGGAGCAGCTGGCGCGGTACGGCAAGGGCACCGGGGTGCAGGGTATCTCCGCCGCCGATGCTCACAGCTTTTTGGCAGCGCTGGATGCCGACACTTCTCTTTCGCCCCGGCGCAGCGCCGCCGCCCGGGCGGCGGTGTGGGATGCATTTTTCCGGCAGGCGCTGGAGCTGCTGCCCACCACCCTGCCGCAGGGTCTGCGGGAGGTGAGCAGCAGCCTGCTGACCAGCCTGACTGCCGTAGACCTTGCAACGTTGGAGCGCACACTGGAATTTTTAGCCACCAGCGCCGAGCCGGTGGACATCACCGCCGATGCCCTGCCCGGGGAGTGGGCGGGCGGGCACTATACGGTGTCCGATGCTTCCCGGGCGGCGGTGCAGAGCTTTTTTAACCTCTCCCCGGCGGCGGCGCAGTCCGCGTCCGGCAGCGAGCCGTAACCCAGCACCAGTGTCCCGGCGGCAGAGTGTGCCGTGCCGGTCAGGTCGTAGTCGCTCAGCAGGGAACAGCGCACCCCGTACTGCCGGGCAGCCGCCCGCAGGGCGGCGTCCGGCGGCGGGTCTTTCAGCTGTGCCAACAGGTGCAGACCGGTGTGCAGCCCCGCAAGGGTCAGCTCTTCCGGTGCAAAGGAACTGCGCAGCGCCGCCGCCAGTGCATCCCGCCGGGCTTTGTAGGCGGTGCGCTCCCGCGCTAAGTGCCGGGTGAAATAGCCCCCGGTGATAAAGCGCGCCAGCGTCTGCTGCTCAAACCGCCCTACCGTGCCGGAGTACAGCCGGTATTTTTCTTGCCACGCGCCCAGCAGCGGCCGGGGCAGTACCATGTAGGCGATGCGGATGCCCGGGGCAAGGCTGCGGGAGCAGGTGGACAGGTACACCACCGGGCCGTCTGCGCCCGCCATGCCCTGCAAGCTGGGCAGCGGGCGGGTGTCGAAGCGGAACTCGGAATCGTAGTCGTCCTCTATGATGTACCGCCGCCCCGGGGCGCGGGCCGCCCAGTGCAGCAGTTCTGCCCGGCGTCCGGCGGGCATGGTGACCCCGGTGGGAAACTGGTGGCTGGGGGTGACATAGCACACCGCCGCATCGCTGGCGGAAAGGGCGGTCAGCGACAGCCCGTCCGCGTCCACCGGCAGACAGCGGCAGGGCACGCCGTTGTTTTCCAGCACCTGCCGGGCGCGGGGATAGCCGGGGGTCTCCACGGCGGCGGGGCCGGGCAGCAGCGGTGCCAGCAGCCCCAGCAGATATTCCAGCCCTGCACCCACCACCAGTTGCTCCGGGTCGCACTGCACGCCCCGGTACTCGGCCAGATACCCTGCCAGCGCCTGCCGCAGGGCGGCATCGCCCCGGGCATCCCCGGGGGTGAGCAGTTCCGGCGCGGAGTAAAGCAGCTCCTTTTGCAGCCGTGCCCATGTGCGGAAGGGGAACAGCCCCGGGTCCACGCCCCGGGTGGATAGATCGAACTGCACCGGCGGGGCAGTGTCAGCGGGGTGCGCTGCCGCCGGTGCAGAGGGTGCGGCGGGCGGCTGCGTCCCCTGCGGCAGGGCAAGATACTCCTGCACCGTAAAGCCGCTGCGCTCCCGGGCAGTCAGGTAGCCCTCGGCTGCCAGCATCTGGTAGGCGGTGTCCACCGTGTTCACCGACACCGACAGCTCCGCCGCCAGCCGCCGCTTGCCGGGCATCCGGGTGCCCGCCGTCAGGGTGCCCGCCCGCATCTCGGCGGCAAGGCTGCGGTAAAGCTGCTCGTACAGCGGCACCGCCGAAGCCGGGTCCAGTGCCGTGGTCAGATGTACCATAGAATGTCCCTCCCGTGTAGGCATTTTGTCAAACTGACCCCATAAAAAAACTTTATTCTGGGTATTTTCATAGGGTCAGTTCTGCGTATAATAGGAGCATACCCGCCGGACACCCAAATGTCAAGTAGTTTTGTGGGGTTATCGGCGTGATTGGAGGGAAAGTATCATGTCTACTACTGCAATGTGGCTGCTGCTGGCAGTCGTCGTTATCCTGATCCTGTTTTTCAGTGTGCTGTACAAGCGCCGCTTTACGGTGCACGAGCTGGCGCTTACCGGCGTGATGGCTGCGCTGAGCCTTGTGGCTTACCTGTTCTTCCGCATCCCGTTCTACGGCGGCTCCTCGTTCCATCTGGGCAACACCTTTACCGCCCTGACGGCGCTGCTGCTGGACGGCGTGTCCGGCGGTCTGGCGGGTGCCATCGGTCTGGCACTGGCAGATATCCTTGCCGGTGACCCGGGCTACGCCATTACCACCTTCGTGCTCAAGTTTATCATCGGCATCACCTGCGGTGCCGTGGCACATAAGGTGTTCAAGCTGCGGGATCAGGACCGTCACAGCGCCGGGTATCTGGTCAAGGTGATCGTCTCTGCGGGTTCCGGCCTGCTGCTGAACGTGTTCACCGACCCCTTCCTTGGCTACTTCCGCAATGTGTACATCTTTGGGCAGGAGTACACCGTGGCACAGGCGCTGACCAAGATCGCCGGCGGCGTCACCTTTGTAAACAGTGTGGCTTCCACTGCCTGCGCCGTGGTGCTGTATCTGGCACTGCGCCCTGCACTGGAGCGTGCAAAGTTGCTTTCCAAGGGCGAGTAAAAATAAAAAGGGCTCCTGAAGCGCCAGCTGGCGCTTCAGGAGCCCTTTTTTTGTTACCGTTTTCGGCTGCAAAGGTGCTTTGCGGCGTCCCGCCCGGCGGCAAGGCCGCTGCCGAACGCCCAGTGCAGGTTGAAGCCGCCGCAGCTTCCGGCGCAGTCCAACGTTTCCCCCACGAAGTACAGCCCCGGACAGCCCTTGAACTGGAAGGTCGGTTCCACCTCGGTCAGGGCAAGCCCGCCGCCGGTGGTCTGCGCCTGCCGCCAGCCGCAGGGGGTAAGCCCCTCACCGCCAGTGCTTGGCGGTGCGGGCAAGCTTCTGCCAGCTGCCTGCAGGCAGGGCGTGGGGGGCAGTGTCCGGCAGGGCGGCGGCAGCCCAGAGGGCACGGCCAATCTTGCCGTGCAAAAGCCCCAGCCAGAACGCCGCCGCCGTGTCCTCGGCAAGCAGCGGCGTCCGCGCCGCAAACAGGGCGGCAAGCTCTGTCTCCGGCACAGCGGGGAAGAGATCAAGTTCTACCGCCGGGTGCTTCGGGCTGCGCCCGGGGGCAAGCAGGCCGGACAGCTGCATGATGCAGATGCCGGAAAGCCCGTAGTCGGTAAACTGCACCTCGCCCATCTCTTCTGCCAGCATCCGGTCGCCGTCCAGCAGGCGGGCAGCGGCCTTGGCGCGGATGCCCGCAAGGCTCTTGTTCGGCTTTGCGCATTGCAGGGCGGTCAGGCAGGGGTAAAGCGGGCGCATCTGCCCGCCGCAGGCGGCGGCAAAGCGGGTGCCGAAGCCGTCCGTGCCGAACTGCGGCCCGGCAGCACCGCCCATGGCGCAGATAACGGCATCTGCCCGCAGGCTTTCCATATCGCCCTCGGGGTTTGCAAATTGTACGGCGTAGCCGCCCTTGCTCTGCCGCAGGGTGCTTACCGTGCAGCCGGTGCGCAGCTGTACCTTGTGCCGCTGCAAATGCAGCTCCAGCAGCGCCAGCACGTCGGCGGCCTGATTGGAATAGGGGTACACCCGCCCGGCGTCATCGGTGCGGGTGTACAGCCCCAGCTGCTCGAACCACGCCAGCGGCGCGGCGGCATCCACCGCCGCCAGCAAAGGCCGCAGCGCGGCGGGGTCGGCGGTGAAGTATTTTTCCGGCGCAATGGCGGTGTTGTCCAGATTGCAGCGGCCGTTGCCGGTAGCCAGCAGCTTTTTGCCCACCTTGGGGTTGCGCTCCAGCACCGTGATGCGGGCAGAGGGCGCGGCCTGTGCAGCCGCCAGCGCAGCGGCCAGTCCGGCGGCACCGCCGCCCAGAATAAGGATGTGTGCCATGCGGACACCTGCTTTCTTTGGGTTTATTCCTATTTATTGTAACAGAACCCCGCCCGGAACGCAATGCGGCGGGCAAAGCAAAAAATGCGCTGCCGGTATAATTTGCCGCCGCTGACAGATACTACATACAAAGGAAACCAAAAGGAGGACACTATAAATGAAAGCAACCGGTATCGTGCGCCGCATTGACGAGCTTGGCAGGGTGGTGATCCCCAAGGAGATCCGCCGCACCCAGCGCATCCGGCGGGGCGACCCGCTGGAGATCTTTACCACCGGCGACGGGGAAGTGATCTTTAAAAAGTATTCGCCTATGGGCGAGGTGAACACCCTTGCCGCTCAGCTGGCAGAGGTGCTCAGCCGCCAGTTTGCGCTGACCGCCTTTGTGTGCGACAGGGACCGCATTCTGGCGGTCAGCGGCAGCGGGCAGACCGCAGCATCAGCCAGCCGCTGGAAAAGCTGATGGAAGCCCGCAAGCCCTACCAGAGCCCGGGCAACCCGGAAAAGACCATGCTGCCCTGCGAGGGCGCACCCCGGGTGCTGCTATGCGCCGCGCCGGTGCTGGCGGGCGGGGACGTGACCGGCGCGGTGGGGCTGCTGACCGAGGACCGCACCGCCTGCCCGGAGGACGCCCAGTGCAAGGCAGTGGCGGTGGCAGCGGCCTTTCTGGCAAAGCAGATGGAGGAGTAAGGCGGGACGATTTGGAATGCGCGCCGCGCTGCTTTGCGCATAAATAGCGGAAAGAATAGTTTTATTGGTAGTTCCGAAACGTCTGCGGGCGTTTCGGAACTACTTTTTCACGGGAGGGGGGCGTGGGAAACAAACTCCCCCAGTCATCGCTGCGCGATGCCAGCCCCCTCTGAGATGGGGCCTTTGGCATAGAGGTACAGTTCCCGGCTCAAGCGTAAAGCTTGCGGGCGCGCCAGAGGCTCCCTCCCCGAGGGAGCTGGCAAAACCGTCAGGTTTTGACTGAGGGAGTTAGCCCCGCTCCCACCTAGGGCGCACACCCCCTTTATGACAGAATTATGAATCTTTATAAACATTTTTGCAAAGGGCTTGACAGCAGGGCAAAAACGATTATAATGGTCTTAGCACTCAGGAACAAGGAGTGCTAAACAAACAAAAGCGATACAAAAAGGAGGCAGGCGCTATGACGATGGATGCACGCAAGCAACGGGTCTTGCAGGCGATCGTGGCGCTGTATGGCCTTGAGGGCGAGCCGGTGGGCAGCAGCGTGCTGGCAAACTACTTTGACATGGCAGTGTCCAGCGCAACGCTGCGCAACGAGATGGCGGCGCTGACAAAGCTGGGTCTGCTGGAGCAGCCCCACACCAGCGCGGGGCGTGTGCCCAGCGCCAAGGGCTACCGGTATTATCTGGACAACCTGCTGACCGATGATCAGCCGCTGGACCGCGTTACCCGCGCCCGGGTGGATGCGGTGTTCGCCAGCCTTGACCACGAGCCGGAAAAGCTGGCACAGGGCGCTGCCAAGGCGCTGGCCGCCATCA
>ENA-OPXX01002390-OPXX01002390.1-human-gut-metagenome-genome-assembly--contig:-NODE-2390-length-10410-cov-2.357798_pt1 | contig 10410 bp, 10 predicted proteins | sample MGYA00241771_ERZ502046 | MGnify/ENA primary metagenome ERZ502046 (study PRJEB25962, sample SAMEA2042006) | human gut metagenome | biome: human gut; feature: human-associated habitat; material: faeces...
GAAGCCGGTACAGGAGCCACATCCACTTTCATGCCAGCCTGGCGGAATATCTCGCAGGCAAATTCATACCAGTTACAGATACCTTCGTTGGTAGCATGATAGATACCGTATTTATCCGTCAGGATCATATCCACCAGAAGCCTTGCCAGATCATAAGTATAGGTAGGAGATCCGAACTGGTCATTCACCACTGTGAGATGATCATGGGTCTTGCACAGATTCAGCATGGTCTTGATGAAGTTCTTGCCGTTGACTCCGAATACCCAGGAGATTCTTACGATAAAATATTTCTCCAGTGTCTTCTGTACTGCCAGTTCTCCTTCGTATTTGGTCTGTCCGTATACATTCAGCGGATGACGCTCGTCCTCTGGCTCCCAGGGTCTGGTGCCCTCGCCGTCAAACACATAATCGGTACTGATATAGACCATCTTGCAGTCCAGCTTCTTGCAGACATTCGCAATGTTCTGTGTGCCGTCCGCATTGACCTTACGGCAGATTTCCACGTTATCCTCCGCTGCATCCACTGCGGTATAGGCTGCACAGTGTACCACAGCGTCCGGTGCCGCCTCTCCGATCACCTTTTCCACGCTGGCCGCATCTGTGATATCCATCTCCTGAATATCCACGCCGACAGCCTCAATTCCGCGCTTTGTCAACTCATTTACCACATCATATCCCAACTGGCCTTTTACGCCTGTTACCAAGACTTTCATAGATTGCCTTCCTTTTCTTTCCTATGCTTGTGGCGCAGGTCTCTGAACCGGCCACATACATGATTATAACATTCCCGGCAGACATCAGCAACGAAATACTTCACTTTTATAAATCTGGTGTAAAAAATCCGGGGATGATCCCCGGATCTTTCTGATTAAATTTAAACAGTCATATAGCTTTGCGCTGCCCGCCGGATATCCTCGACAATTCCTTCTGCCTTTTTATCCTCCAGTTCGGTTACCTGCTTTCTAAGTTTCCACCAGTTCCAGCCGGGATGTGCATTTTCCTGCAATTCTATGATTCTTTTCTGGTATTTTCTGCATAATATAAAATAAATCACCAAGAGTAATAAAACACCAATGCCCAGCATTCCGGCTACTGTGTCACCGTAATATCCACTCTTTGCTGCCTGTGCAAGCGGTGTCGCTTCATCTTCAATTTGTACGATTCGATAACCTGTCAAAATCACAGGTATGGAATATAGCATGCCGCTCATCTCGACCGCCTCCGTTATTTCTTAGTCTCTATCTATAAAGACTACTTATCCATGAAAAACGGCTCACATTTTTCGATATTTTTTTCAGGAATTCCTACCGGTCTGCTTCCGGAAATTTTTATCGCATAAATTTACTTTCTATGGGAAATCCGATATAATGGTGATATAGATTTTTACACGGCTATTTGTGCTGCAGGCGTCACAAAGCAGCCCTTATCGCAGAATCAAATTTGAAATTTGATTCGCGATTTCTCCGACGGAAGGAATCGTCTGCAGAATGGAGATTATTATGAAAAAAAGTTTCATACGACATATTTTTGCTGTAAGTATATTGTCCTGTTGTCTGTTATTCGGAGGATGCAGTCAGAATTCTGACGGAGAGGATACATCCTCCGCCACGACTGCTTCCACCTCCCCGTCTGAGACTGTTGCCGCCCAGCCTGCCGATGTTTCCCCGGATTCCGATTCGCCTGCCATAGAATCCACTTCGGAGGATACCAGGGCACTCACTCTGTCAGTAGTCAATATGTGCGGCATCGAAATCGGTATGGTAGCGGTCATTGATCCCGTGACCGGGGAACAGGTAAATCTGGATTCCCTGTCGGATCAGGAATCGATCTCTATGGAAGCAGACTGGCCCTCCTCTGTCAATGAGTTCCAATGGGCTCTCTACAATACTGACGGTGAATTATGCGTTGAGGGGACAACCGATATCAGCAGTGCCCAGGCCACAGTGACTCTTCTTCTGACCGGAGACGGTGATCTGGAAAAAGTCGAAGAGCTCTTCGAGTAATTTTCTTTCCAAGGTCTAAAAAACGACATCCACCGGGGAAATCCCAATGGATGTCGTTTTTGTTATCTTTTATTCTTCGATATCTCCTGCATTTTCTGCCTGAGCCTTCAGCTTCTTCTCATTGTGCTTCTTATACATTTCATATCCGGTTGCACCGAGGATCAGAATGATCAGCCACCACCAGGACATCTTTGCATGTTCGCTTTCCACAGCTACATCTGCCAGGGGAACAGCCTCTTCTTCGATATTTACGGCTTCCTTGGTCTCTTCCTTATCGGAACCTGCCTGAACGGTTTCCTGTGTATTTGCAGGAGCTGCTTCTGCAAGAGGTGCTGCTTCGTCAGCGATCTGTACAACGGGTGCTGCTGCCTGGTTCTGTGCAACTACGGTTGCCTGTGCTGCGGGTGCTGCTGCCAGTGCAACAGGTGTAACAACTGTTTCTGCCTCTCCGGCGCCGCCTTCCTCTGTATCACCAGCACCCCCGGTCTCACCTTCTCCACCTGCAGGTGTTCCGGGTGTAGGTGCAGGAGTCAGACGCTCGATCGCCTTATCCAGCTCTCCGCCTGCCTCATCCAGGCTGTCCAGAATCTCCTTCAGAGTATCTTCTGCATCCTTTTTGTTCTGTTCAGCCACGGTCAGCTTTCCTTCCAGTTCCTCCAGAGCTCCAAGGTTACTGGTTCTGTCACTCTTCAGAGCTTCGATCTCTTTCTTCAGTTCCTCTACCTTGCCCTGTGCTGCTACCACATCTTTCTGTGCTTCCTGTGCATCATTTAACAGTTTCTGATACTTTTCGGTCAGAGCCTTGGCATCATCTACAAATTGACGATATGCTTCATCCTTCTGGGTCAGCTTAATGTTGCCCTGAATATAGTTCAGGTTCTGGATGATCTGACCGGTCAGCACCTCTGCATTTGCATAAGTCTCAGTTCTGACAGCAGTATTGGTTGTGGTCTCTCCGGTTTTCTCCAGATAATCAATCTCATAGGAATAGCTGGTATGAGCAATGGTATCGGTATCTGTAGTCTTCACATTGTACACACCGGTTGCGCCACTTGCTTTTGCCTGTGCCAGTGCTGCATCCTGTACCGCATTCTGTGCAGCCTCTTCGGTGGTCTTCTCATCGGTCTTGACACTGACACCTGCTACATAGCGGATGGTTGCCTTGCCAAGCTTCCAGTCATCCCAGTTAGCGCTGACGAAAATACCGCCATCTGCCTCGACTGCCTTTCTGGCTGCATCTTCCAGTTTCTTGTTCGTAGTTTCTCCATTACCAAACAGTGCCTTGATGTCATTCCAGAGGGAGCCGAAGGTACTCTGGTCTACTGTCTTCTTAGTGACCTTTGCATAAGTTGCGGATACGGTACCGGATACCTCATATTTATCTTTAAGTAATACGTTATCCTCGGTCTTATTGGTCGTTAACGTACTGCTTTCACTTATTAAATATAATTCATCACAATCCGTTTCTTTTTTAATCTGATCTTTAATATCGTTTATTTTGTCATCCTTAACATCATTTTGAACTTCACTCGCGCTGTCCCAAGAACGAACAGTTTTCTTCACATCCACAGTCTTCGTAAAGGTAGGAATGTAGGTTCCGTTACCGGTATAAGTATAATCCGTTTTTTCTGTTCCTGTAACGGTTGCTTCCTTACCGTTATTGGCATTTTCCAATTCCTTTTCCTTTTCAGCAGCTGCAGCATCTCTCTCTGCCACTGTCTGATACTGTTCGGAAGAAGTGAATTTTGCATCGGTATAGGTGATGGTGGTCACATCAGCGGTCACGGTCTTGATCAGGTTGCCGTTCTCATCCAGTTTCCAGGAATCCTTCTCGGTAGCCTCATTTACATCAGTATCAACCTCGCCGTTTTCGGTCTTCTGGTTATTGTCAGAAATAATGATACTCTCGGTTCCGTCGTTCTTGATCACTTTCTTTCCATCTACTGCAATAATGGTTCCGTCTTCCAGACCTTTTTCCACTTCGGAAACACTGATAGTATCCCCGTTTTCCTTCACATACTGATCCGGATTGGTCTCCTGTTCCTTTTCCCAGTCGATCTCTTCAAGTCTCTTCTCGAAGATCACGATATTATCCTGATCCTTCTGGTCACCCTTTGCATCTTTGTCATCCATCAGGAAGTTGTAGTATTTATGCTGCGTTACTCCGTTTTCATCCGTGTAGGTTACTTCGAAGTAATTCATCGTATTGTTGTCTTTACCCTGTTTACGAACAACAGTGGTATCACCCTTAATGTTCAGTACCTCGGGCAGATAGTAGTTCTGCATAATGGAAATGAAAAGCTTATCCTCATTTTTCCAGTTAAGTCCCTGATCTCCCTGTGTCAGAGCTTCCTTATCTGCAATATCCATGGCACCTGCTGCGGAGGTATCCACTGCGCTCTTGGCAGCTTCCAGAGCCTTTGCCAGTGCTTCTGCATTTTCCTGCGCTGCTTTCAACTCAGTAGCTGCGGCATCTGCATTGGCATCTGCACTGTTTACCGCATCCTCATATGCCTTTTCATAATCCGCCAGTTTCTTTGCGGCTTCTTCATAAGCTGCCTTGGCGGTATTGTACTCCCCGAGCTTTGCGTCAAAATCTGCCTGTGCCTGATCCACGGTAGTCTTTACTTCTTCATAGGCAGCATTGGCATCGGTGATAGAAGCAGCATTCTTGATATTCTCGATCTGTCCATTTACCTTATCCTGGGAAGCCTGCATGGCATCCTTTGCTTCTGCCGCAGTCTGTCCTGCATTTGCCGCAGCATCAGCTGCCTTATTCAGTTCTGCGTCGGACAGCTTGTCATTGGCTTCCGCAACCCCCAGCGCAGTATCTGCATTCTCTACGGCAGACTCTGCGTCCTTCAGGGATGAACCGTCTTTAACAGTCTTATCCTCTACTTTGGCATTGGCATCCAGAATGTCCTGAGACAGATCCTTTCCCCCGGCATCCTTCACATCTCCGGCTGCCACCTTGTCAACCACTTCCGCCTTCACATCAGCGGCACTCTTTTCGGCGCCCTCTACAGCCTTGTCAGCATCTTTTGCGACTGCTTCCGCCTGATCGCATACACCGGCTTCCGGTGTCACTGTAATGTTCTTATCCTCGTTTCCTTCGGAAGAATTCCCCTCTCCTTCTGCTGCCAGTGCAGTCAACGGTGAAGATGCCATCAGCATTGCGGAAATGCCGATCGCCATAGCACGAATCACTTTTTCGTTCTTACTGTTTTTTCTCATATGATTTTTCCTCTCCATTCTATTTTTCAACAATATGTTCAAATAAATACTGCAGCACCTCCGGCGTGAACTTCTTTGCCGAAATAGCTACTTTAAAATTTCCGTCTTCTTGCTCCTCCTGTCTGGTGACATCTGCATACATGATCATCGTATCCGCTACGATTATGATGTCTTTCCCCTTAAGGTCAGGAGATCCTGCCGGCATCGTAAAGGCTATGCCCAGCGGACTGACATTCCGGGTCTCCACAAAAATGCTTTCCCCGGTATCACATACCACGATAACACTCTTTGCCTGGTAGCCCACACGGTCGATCCGTCTTCGTTCTTCCATGTCCCCTTTTGCTCCTTTCTTCCAGAGATGCCTGTTAAAACGCCCCTTTTATTCTGTCTTATCTATTAAGACTCTCCGTCTCAGAAAAAAGGTTCAGAAAAACAGAAATATTTTTCTTTTTTTTTACATTTTTTTCAAAACATTGTATTCTTAGCATTTTTCCCATCCCTTTTCCTTACACTCACCTCCATGGCCAGCAGATCCGCAAGCAGGATCATCCCTCCCAGCACCGCCGCCAACGGTTCTCTCCACCATCCATATCCAAACAATACCACAGCACCGGTCATTCCTACCCAGTTCACCCGGGTTCCATGCATCTTCATTCCACCTCTTCTGCCTCTCTTTCTAATACGCATCCGCATGCTTTAACAACACTGTCACCGTCTTGCACAAAATCCGGATATCCTCCATCAGTGACCAGTTATCAATATATTCCACATCCAGCTCCACAATCTTTTCGAAATCCGTCACCAGACTCCTGCCGTTCACCTGCCACATGCCCGTCAAGCCCGGCTTGATACTGATCCGCCGCCACTGCCTTGTGCCGTATTTCTCCACCTCGTCCGGGGTCGGCGGTCTCGTTCCCACCAGACTCATGGAACCTCCCAACACATTAAAAAACTGTGGCAGCTCATCAATGCTTAAATTCCGCAGGATCCTGCCCACCCGGGTGATCCGGGGATCCTCCCGGATCTTGAACATTACGCCCCCCGCGATCTCATTTTGCGACAGCAGCTCTGACTTTCTCTCTTCCGCATCCACATACATGCTACGGAATTTATAGATCTGAAATGTCCTGCCGTTTTTCCCGACCCGGGTCTGCCGGAAGATCACAGGACCGGGGGAATCCAGCTTAATGGCCAGCGCCGCCAATAACATCACCGGAGAAAACAAAACGATCCCTGCCAGGCCTCCTGCCACATCCATGATCCGTTTTATCACCTGTTCTCCAGTATTCAACGTCACCGTATGGTAGGTGATGACCGGATAGGTTCCCACACAGCTTACATAACTGTCGGCTCTGCGCCTCTTATAGAAATCCACCACCATCCGTACCGTCACCCCCATATCAATGCACAGATCCACATATTTCTGCATGGAAAAAAGCTGTTCCTCGCGCTTTTGCAGAATATAGATCTGATCCAGATGGTACCGGCGGATCAGCATTTCCAGATCTTCCAGACTTCCCAGATATTCTCCTGCATCTCCTTCTGAAATCTGTACCAGTTCCTGTGCCGATGCCGCAATATACCCCACAAGCTCCATGGGGATGCTGGTCTTCTTCAAAAAATACCGAAACTTGTTGTACTGCGCCCTTCTTCCCACAAATGCGGTACGCGGCACTTCCCCGCGATTTCTTTCCATGTCTCTGCAGCATCTGCCGTGTCGCAGCAACGGTACGCTTTCCAGACTGTACGCCAGGATCAGAAACAGAAAATATCCCCTCTGATCCTCTGTAATATATGGCAGCAGGACCACGGTTGCCGCTGTTGCCACCAGAAACGATCCTGTTCTGCGCCGCTGTATCCTGTCCGGATAACCGAACAGGGTCACATTATACAGATATTGCTCTTCCTTTCCCAATACATAAAGCAGCACGAATATCGCTGCCAGCCCTGTCATACCCCCAAGTGTCCGAAGGCTCCATGCTCTTCCCATAAATAACACAGCCACTCCATAAGCCACCAGAAGCCGCAGCATATCCTTTACTATGTGTCCGATATCCTTATTTGCACTCGTATTTGACCGATTCATTTTTCTCCCCCTTCTCGTGTCACTTTTTCATCCGGTCTGTCGTTTTCCGCTGTCCCTTGTCTCTCTCTGTCGACCTTCCTTTGGTGACAATCGTTTTTCCCCCATGCTAAAATAGCACCAGCAAAGGAGGTAAGATAATACTATGTTCAAGCTTGTACTGATCGATGATGATGCCGAAGTGCTGGCGATCAATCAGAAATATCTCACCGGTGCGGGATTCACCGTGTATACTGCCATCTCCCCCCGGGAAGGCGTCTTATCCATTCGAAAGAATCTTCCGGATTGTATCTTACTGGATGTTATGCTGCCCGAAGCCGACGGTTACCGGGTGTGCCGTTACATCCGCTCTTTTTCCTCTGTGCCGATCCTGTTTCTCACTGCCAGAAGTTCCGAGGAAGATGTGATCCGGGGACTTACCTGCGGCGGGGACGATTATCTGGTCAAACCCTACAGTCTCCGGGAGCTGAAAGCCCGGGTGGACCTCCTGATCCGCAGGCGCAGACAACTGGCGCAGGCTTCTTCCGATCTGGTACTGACGATCGGAAATCTTTCCATCGACAGGGTAGCCCACACGGCCTTCTACCGGGAACAGGATCTGTGTCTCGCCAACCGGGAATATGAAGTCCTGCTGTATCTGGCAGAACACCCGGATCGGGACATCACCTTCGAGGAACTGGGAACGGCTCTCTTCGGTGTCTACCGGGAAAGTGACAGACGCAGCGTTATGGTCAATGTCAGCCGTCTCCGCAAACGTTTCGAGGGCAATTACGAATTGGAGAACCGCATCGAGACCGTCTGGTCCAAAGGGTATCGTTTTGTGAAAGGAGGTATCTGACCATGGCACAAAATTCCCGCCCCGTTTTCCGTTCTCCCTCTCTCGAACAGGAGACCGTGGAAGAACTGTCCCGCAGGCTGCTGGAAATCACCGCACAGTTAAATGCCAGCAATCGCTCCCTGCAGCACCTGCAACAGGAACGTACGGAAATGCTGGCCAATCTCTCCCATGATCTGCGGGCTCCCCTCACTGCCATCCGCAGTGCCGTGGATTATCTTACTTCCGGACAGTCTCTGTCTGCACAGGATATCGAAGGTGCCCTCACCCTGATCGATCACCGGACTGGGACACTGGAACATCTGATCCGGGATATGTACGAGTTGTTCACTCTGGAGGATCCTTCCCACGCCTTTTCCTTTCAGGAACTGGATGCCCCGGCCTTTCTGGAAGAATATTTCTATACCGCACTTCCGGACAGCCACTATGCCGGTCATCTTCTCTGTTTATCTGTATCGCAGGATCTCCATGCCACCCTTTTTGCAGATCCCGGAAAACTGATACGGATTCTGGACAATCTGCTCGGCAATGCCGCAAAATATGCTCCCGCCGGAACGAAAATCACTCTGTCTGCCGCGCCTTCCGCTGACCTTACTTCTCTCCGGATCTCCGTGACCGATGAGGGGCCCGGCATTCCGCCGGAGGACCTCGAGCGGATCTTTAACCGCACCTACACCGTCTCCTCCGCCAGAACTCCCGGTTCTGCCACCGGCAGTGGTCTGGGACTGGCCATTGTAAAGACGATCACAGAACGTCACGGCGGAACCGTGTCCTGCGAAAATGCCTCCGGTGCAGGCAGTATCTTTTCTGTGACACTTCCTGCAAAATTCTTACAATCATGATACATTTCTTTACTTCCGCCCCTGTGTTCCCTATGCTGTAGTCACACAGGGACTTTCCCCGTGTACATCTCTGCATAAGGCAGACGGAAAGGAGAATTCTTATGAAGCATTGGACACAACCTGAACTGATGGAACTGAAGGTATCCGAGACCGCCTGTGGATGGTTTCCCTGGTACCCCGGATATCCCGGCGGAGGAGGACATCATCCCGGACACCATCCCGGTGGCGGCGACTGTCAGCCCCCGCAGCCTTCTGAGGAACCGGAAGAGTTCTTAAGCTGACACGACGTTTCGCAGTGCGTGTACTTCCGCTGCCACCTCGGCAGTGGAATCACCTGCTGCCGGTCTCCTTATCCAAAAGACCGGTATCTGCTCCGCTATTTTCAGGCAGTTCTGCCAGATTTCCATTCCCGGATCCTGTTTTTTCCACAGATGTCTTAAGAACAGATTGTCTTTATACACGATCATGCTGTCGGGGCCTGTGATTTTTTCTGCTTTTATCTTCCCGGACTTATCTTCCGCCTCTTTTTTCCATCGGATTCCCAGAAAAACAAATCGTTCCAGTCTGGCCTTTTCCCTTTGAAATACCCCGGTACAGGGCACCAGAAATTTGTCCTTTTTTTCATCAATATACAAAAGTTCTTCCGGGGGATATCCCTGCCTCAGCACCACATCCCTGCACAGCTTCATATAAGGAAAAGCCGGGTACACCCACACCCCTTCTTTTCCGGAAATGTCCACCACTGCCATATCGTCTGCCAGAAAACGATACCCCCGTTTCAGCAGTTCTGCCGTCAGTGTGGACTTACCCGCGCCACTCTCTCCAGCGATCAGGATCGCACCACCTTCCGGAGTTGCCAGCGCACTGCAATGGATGGGAAGTTTTCCCTGCTGAAGGCTGAGCATTGCTATTCCAAAGCCCAGCAGATAGGTTCGTACCGCTCCGGGATCTCCTCCCTTCCGGATGTGATACCGGATCACCTGTCCCCGCTCCACACTCATGGCCAGCGTACGATTACACAACCAGCCTTTTTCTGTACCCAAAAAACTTCCGCAGACGCAGTCTCCGTGTTCTTTCCGAAACTGTGCTTCCTCCTCCTCGTCCATCGCCCGGATCCGGACCTTTTCCCGTCCGAAGTCCCTGTCATCCTCCGGTAAACGCACCGGATCCAGCTGTACAAAGTCCAGATCCGCTGTTACCCTCATGCCGTACAGATAGTAGTGGTACTGCATTCTTCCGTCACACTCCCTTCCCGGATGCAAAGTTCTCTGTCACAATATTTTAAAACACCCTTCCTGTGGGTGATAAGCAGGCAGGTGGGTCTCGGTTCTAATGCCCGGAGCCCCTGCAATACAGCGACCTCCGTAGCTTCATCCAGCGCCGAGGTGGCTTCATCCAGGATCAGAAACGGTG
>ENA-OPXX01002414-OPXX01002414.1-human-gut-metagenome-genome-assembly--contig:-NODE-2414-length-10296-cov-1.871009_pt1 | contig 10296 bp, 7 predicted proteins | sample MGYA00241771_ERZ502046 | MGnify/ENA primary metagenome ERZ502046 (study PRJEB25962, sample SAMEA2042006) | human gut metagenome | biome: human gut; feature: human-associated habitat; material: faeces...
GTAAATAAAAATAGGGATTTTGGGGACGTTCCTTAAAATCCCTATTTTATTCTCTTATGCAACAAAAAATAGAGCTTCTCCAAAGCATACTTATAGTGTACTTTTAAAAAACTCTATCCCCATATTAAATTTTAATATAAACAAGTTTAATCTAAGCTTTAAATGCTAAATTATTAAGAATAATTTAAACTTCATCTTCAATAGATAATTTTGCATAATAATCTTTGTTAAACCCTGTATCATATTGTACATCATCAAATATTTCTGGCATTTCTTCTTTAAAATATAATAAAAGTGGTATTAATACTTGTCTTATAGCTGGATGAACGTGACTTGTTGTTCTTAATTCTAATATATGTTTCCATTCACGAATATTTGCAGTCATTGTATATTCTGCAGCTGTAGAGTGTGGTAAAAGTTCTCTTACCATATCTGTAGAAGCTCCTAATTCTTTCATTTTTATGTAATTTTTTTCTATATTTTGCATTGAATCTTTCCAAGTGTTATACATTTCTTCATTTTCTATATAAACAGGATTTATAAATGTTATTTCGTTACCATATTTATCTTTGTTATAGCTACAATATCTAGTAGATTCTATAGAAAAACTTGCAAATCTATGTCTAGTTAAATCTTTATAAGAGCCAATATCATTATAAATTCTAACTGTAACTTTTTCGTGCTCTAACACAGATTCATGACCTCTTGTTATACAATTAGTTAATAACTTTTTATAACTGTTTTCTGTAATACTCCCTTCTGAACGATAACAAGTTCTACAAGCCCTTTCTAATCTTTTCATTATTTTTTTTCCATCAACTTTTTCAACTTTTATCCAAGGTTCTACAACTTTCATAATACATCTCCTAAAAAATATTTGCAATCTCAAAATAGAAGTGAAATACATTAATTAGAAATTGCATAAAGAATTAATGTATTTATTTGTTTTAAATATATCAAACATGAAAAAAATTTACAAGAAATTTTAAATAATTGACTATAAAAAATAATTGTGATAATATTTTTAGACTACTTGTAGAAGAATTTTTTTCATAGTAAAGGAGGTCATAACTATGCAAAGAACTATGGAAACAATGTTTTTGAACCTGTACGAGGAAATCTTCAAGGAGGAGGGAAAGGTAGACGTATATTCTAGTAAAGAAAAACGGAAAGAACTTATAGAAGTCTGCTTTAAACTAAGGAAGGGAATTAACTTTGGAAATGCGAAAACCGGTGGAATTCGTGTAGACGAAGTAAAAGCTTTAAGAAAGGAAATCTTAACTATTGCATTAGTAGAAACATATGAGGAGGTCTTTACTCCGAAAGGCGAAATAAAGCCTTGTGGAAGAGAAAAGTGTATAGAACTTATAAAAGTATGTTCTATGATAGATCCAAATACAGACTATGGAAGTGAACAAACGGGTTTTCTGAATAAGCGAAATGTTTTAAAATTAAGATGGCGAGTCTAAGGACTCGCTTTTTAATTTAGAAAATCAAGAAGTGCTTTTTGTATCGGGATTTTAAGGACTGTCCACAAATCCCAATATTTTTATGTGCACATAAATTTACATAATGTATTTGACAAAAGTAGTTGAATTATAGTATAATACAAAGCAGTGGTTATCCAAAATAAGGATACAATAAAGAGATTTAAGTTTTATATATGTAAGAAGATAGCTATTAACTATATATGTCCGGAAATATAATATATAGTAAAAAGAAATAGTTATAAAATTATTAAGAGAGTTTTTACAATTATTGTATATGATGTTAAAATCTTGTGTATATTAAAATAAAGAGAAATTTATTTATAAAAAAATTGAAGAATAGGACGGAAAATAAATATAAGAAATAATTTTATTATAGCATACAAGTGTAATTGAAACGATATTCATTTATATAGCAAGTAATAAAATGAATTTTTTGTGTAATAAAACATCAATTAATAAAAAGAAAAAGAGAATATCTTAAATAATAAAATAGGGACAAGTTAATAATTTCTTCTAATCATAGATAAGTTTAAATTAAAATTAGAAAGAAGGAGTAGATAAAATAATGACGGAAGAAAACAAAAAAGTAGAAAATGAGAAAAAGATGAATACAGAAACAAAAAGAAGAAGAAAAAATTATTCACCAAGAACAAAAACAGAAGCTTCAAAGCAAGCTAATACAGAAAATACAAAAACAACAAGAAGTAAAACAACTAGAAAGCCAAGAAAAACAGCATCAAAGCAAGAAGATTTTAAGTTTAAATCTGGTAAGCTAAAAATAATTCCATTAGGTGGTTTACATGAAATTGGAAAAAATATAACAGTATTCGAATATGAAAATGATATTATTATAGTAGACTGTGGTTTAGCGTTCCCAGAAGACGACATGCTTGGTGTAGATTTAGTTATACCAGATATAACATATTTAGAGAAGAACAAAGATAAAATAAGAGGTTTAATTGTTACACATGGTCACGAAGATCATATTGGTGCAATACCATATTTATTAAAAAAGATAAATGTACCAATTTATGCAACAAGGCTAACTTGTGGTCTTATAAGAAATAAACTAGAAGAACATAAATTATTAAAAACAACAAAACTAGTAGAAGTAAAACAAGGAGAAACAGTAAAAGCTGGTAAATTTAATGTAGTAATGCAAGGTCAAACTATTAAACTAGGAAAAAACTTTAAAGTTGAATTTATAAGAAGTTCACATAGTATTCCAGATTCAGTTGCATTAGCAATTAAATCACCAGCAGGAACAGTAATTCATACAGGAGACTTTAAAATAGACTATACTCCAATAGATGGAGAAATAATGGACTTTGGTCGTTTAGCAGAACTTGGAAATGAAGGAGTTTTAGCTCTTATGTCAGATAGTACAAACTCAGAAAGAAAAGGCTACACAATGTCTGAAAAAACTGTAGGAGACGTTTTCGAAAGACTATTCCAAGGTTGTAGAAAAAGAATAGTTGTTGCAACTTTTGCTTCAAATGTTCACAGAGTTCAACAAATAGTAAATTGTGCTGTAAGATACAACAGGAAAATTGCAGTTTGTGGTAGAAGTATGATAAATATGATAAATACAGCAAGGGAATTAGATTATATTAAAGTTCCAGACAATGTATTTATAGACATAGACATGATAAAGAATTATACAGATGACCAACTTGTAATTATAACAACAGGAAGCCAAGGAGAGCCAATGTCAGCTCTTACAAGAATGGCTTCAGGGGACCATAGGAAAGTTCAAATTACACCAAATGATTTAATTATAATATCTGCAAATCCAATACCAGGAAATGAAAAACTAGTTTCTAAAGTAATAGATGACTTAATGCAAATAGGTGCAGAAGTTGTTTATAGTTCTTTAGCAGATGTACACGTTTCTGGTCATGCTTGCCAAGAAGAACAAAGATTAATGTTATCTTTAGTAAAACCAAAATATTTCTTACCAGTACATGGTGAATACAGACAATTAAAAGCTCATGCAGAAACAGCAGAAGAAATGGGAGTAGAAAAAGATAATATATTTATGCTTACAAATGGTAGAGTATTAGAAATGAACGAAGAAGAAGCTAAATTTACTACATCAGTACAATCTGGAAGAGTACTAGTAGACGGTCTAGGAGTAGGAGATGTTGGAAATATAGTACTTCGCGACAGACAACATTTATCTCAAGATGGATTAATTATAATTGTAATGACAATGGATTCTTCAACAGGAGAAATAATTGCAGGTCCAGATGTTATATCTAGAGGATTTGTGTATGTTAGAGAATCTGAGAACTTAATGGAAAATGTAAAAGCAGTTATAAGAAATGAAATTACAAAATGCGAAAAGAAACATATTACAGATTGGTCTACAATTAAATCTAATTTAAGAGATAATTTAAAAGACTACATTGCACAAAAAACAAAGAGAAATCCAATGATTTTACCAATTATTATGGAAGTATAGGAAAATATAGTAATACCAAGCTTTTGCTAGCTTGGTATTTTACATTTGTGACCCACGTGTGACCCACCGATTAATTTGCAACAAGATTTGTCTTATTATTTTGAATTAAAATATATAATCTTTTTTCTTTATAAGGAACTAATTAATTACAGAAGACCAAAACACTTTACATTTTTGCAAAAATATGTTAATATAACAATATAGGAAGTAATACTAATTGTATTACATTTAGATTACATTTTTATGTATAATATTGACACTAAAGATAGATTATAATATAAATTAGTTACAAAGGATATAAATAAATAGAGAGGATTGCTCCTCTCAAAAACGGTTATTCATCTAGATTGGAGTTCGTTGCCTGAACTTCAATTTTTTTATTGCCATCTGTTACTGTTGCTTTAGAATTGTAGCCTTTAGATATTGCAAAGCAAAATCCTATGCCTACAATTGCCACAACAACAATTCCGGCGATTATTAAAGCTATACTCGTGATGTCATTAACATTGCTCATAGCTTCACCCTCCTTTATAAAATATTCTACTAACAGTTGAAAACTGTAGTTTTTCTAGCAGTTAAACTGTTCAACTGCTAGTTCATATCATATAATGTAAGATGAATAACTAGGCATATTTTATCAAAAAAAGAAACAATATGCAATAAAAAATAGAAAAAGCTGGAAGAAAATGAGGAAGACAGTTTATTAAATAAATTATTATAATTTGTTATTCAATGTATAGAATTTAGAAGTACTGTGTAAGTTAATATAATAGATTAAAAATATTGACACATCAAGTATAAATGGTAATGACAAATTAAACTCAAGAGATATATAGCACTAAAATTTTTTGAAATTTATTATGGAAGTATATAAAAAACAATCGGGATTTTAAGGATCGCTCCCGGATCCTGAATCCCGATTTTAGTTTAGCTAATATAATTTTAAAGTATCTTCAATAACATATGAAACAGGTAAAACATCGTCATTATCTGTATTAATCTCGAATGCAATTCTGTCATTAGTATCTTTTAATACATTAATAGTAACAGTACCTATATTCAAAATAATCATCTTCCATCCCCATATAGTGTAGAGCATGGTAGCACATTTATATTAAAAAGTCTGTCGAAACTTGTCGACAAACTAAAATAATTTTATTTTTTTATAATTTATATAAGCTTTTTAAAGTAAAATATGAAAACAAGCTGAAAAAGTGAATTTTAAGTTATAGGATGAAAATAAAAAATTAAATGCTAAAAATAGTAGATATTTGTGAGCATTGAAAAAGTTTACATAAATTCTAGTTGACAATAATTAAAACTGTTGTTATAATATTATTGTACATATAAAGCGCGAATAAAATAAATCGATGATTAAGAGAGTAATTTTATATGAAACGACAGCGAGTTAGGTAGAGTGAGAGCTAACATGTGTAATATAAAATGAAAAGAACTTATGAGTGGTTATGGGAAAAGTAAAAACTTAGTATCATAACTCGCAGACTCGGCGTTACAGAGGTTAAGTGATTTATATAGAATTTAAAGAAAAAATTTATATAGATAATTAGAGTGGTACCACGTTTATAGCGTCTCTTTAAGAGGCGCTATTTTTGTTTTTAAATTAGAAAAATTTAAATATAAATCACTAAATAAAAAAGATAGGAGGAAGTAAAATGAGTTTTAAGAAAATAATTTTATCATATTCAGGAGGATTAGATACATCTATAATTATTACATGGCTAAAAGAAAATTATAATAATTGTGAAGTAATAGCAGTTACAGGAGATGTTGGTCAAGGAGAAGATGAATTAGAGGGATTAGAAGAAAAAGCAATAAAAACAGGAGCATCTAAAGCATATATTTTAGATTTAAAAGAAGAACTTGTAAACGAATATATTGCACCAGCAATAAAAGCAAATGCAATGTATGAAGGTCAATATTTATTAGGTACACCATTTACTAGACCTCTACTTGCTAAAAAATTAGTTGAAATAGCAAAAAAAGAAAATGCAGATGCAATTTGTCATGGTTCTACAGGAAAGGGGAATGACCAAGTTAGATTTGAACTGGCAATAAAATCTATGGCACCAGATATGCCTGTTATAGCACCATGGAGAATATGGGATATAAAAGGAAGAGAAGATGCAATTTGCTATGCAGAAGAGCATAAAATTCCATTAAAAATAAATAGAGAAACTAACTATTCTAAAGATAAAAATTTATGGCATTTATCACATGAAGGATTAGATTTAGAAGACATAGCAAATGTTCCAAACTATGACAAGATATTAGAAATGGGTGTTACACCTCAAAAAGCTAAGAATGAAGAAACTGTAATAGAAATAGAATTTGAAAAAGGTATACCAGTTGCATTAAATGGAGAAAAGTTAAATTTGGTAGATTTAATAGAAAAGCTAAATAAAATTGGTGGAGAAAATGGTATTGGAATATTAGATATGGTAGAAAATAGGCTGGTAGGCATGAAATCAAGAGGAGTATACGAAACACCAGGAGGAACAATAATATATAAAGCGCATACATTATTAGAATCAATTTGCTTAGACAAAGATACAATGCATTTTAAACAAATAGTGGGAAATAAATTAGGAGAATTACTATATGATGCTAAATGGTATACACCACTTAAAAGTGCTATAAATAGTTTTGTAGATAAAACACAAGAAACAGTAACAGGTAAAGTAGGTTTAAAATTATATAAAGGAAATATAATTCCAAATGGATTAGAAAGTAAATATTCGTTATATTCTATAGAAACAGCTTCATTTGATGAAGACAATAATTATAACCAAAAAGATGCAGAAGGTTTTATAAATTTATATGGTTTACAAACTAAAATGATTTCAAAAGTTTTAAACGGAGGTGATTAAAATGCCTATGTGGGAAGGAAGATTCTCTAAAAACTTAGATAAAAGAACAAATGACTTTAATTCTTCTATAAAATTTGACTATAAACTTTATAAAGAAGATATAGCAGGGAGTATAGCTCATGCAAAAATGCTTGCAAAACAAAATATAATACAAAAAGAAGATGAAGATAAAATAATATTTGGTTTAAACTCTATTTTAAAAGATATTGAAAGCGGTAATTTAGAATTTGATCCAAATGCCGAAGATATACATATGTTTATAGAGTCAGAATTAACTAAAAGAATTGGAAATAGCGGAAAAAAATTACATACAGCAAGAAGTAGAAATGATCAAGTAGCCTTAGACGTTAGAATGTATTTAAAAAAGCAAAACTTAGAAATAATAAAAAATTTGAAGAAATTAATAACTACTTTAATTTTTAAAGCAAAAGAAAATACAGAAACAATTATGCCAGGGTATACACATATGCAAAGGGCACAACCTATAACTTTTGCACATCATTTAATGGCATATGCTGAAATGTTTAAAAGAGATATAGAAAGATTAAATGAAACATATACAAGAACAGATATATGCCCAATCGGAAGTTGTGCACTAGCTGGAACAACTTATAATTTAGATAGAGAATTTGAGGCAAAAGAACTTGGATTTTCTAAAGTTTCTGCCAATAGCTTAGATGGAGTTTCAGATAGAGATTTTGTAATAGAATTATTATCAGATATTTCTATTATAATGATGCACTTATCAAGAATAAGTGAAGAAATAATACTATGGAGTTCGTGGGAATTTAAATTTATAGAATTAGATGATAGCTTCTCTACAGGTTCTTCTATTATGCCACAGAAAAAGAATCCAGATATTACAGAATTAATTAGAGGAAAAACAGGAAGAGTATATGGTAATTTAATGGGTATGTTAACAGTTATGAAGGGAACACCACTTGCATATAATAAAGATATGCAAGAAGATAAAGAATTAATATTTGATGCGATAGATACAGTAAATTTAAGTCTTTCTACAATAAACCCTTTAATAGATACTATGTTAGTACTTAAAGAGAATATGAAAGCAGGTGCTGAAAAAGGATTTATTAATGCCACAGACTGTGCAGACTATCTAGTAGAAAAAGGAATACCTTTTCGTGATGCATACAAAATTGTTGGAAACATTGTAAAATACTGCATTCAAAATAATATAACTTTAGAAAAATTAGATATAAAAAAATATAAAGAATTCAATGATTGTTTTGAAGAAGATATTTTTAATGCTGTAGATTTAATGAATTGTGTAAACAAACGTGATGTTATTGGTGGACCTTCCAAAAGACAAGTGGAATTCCAAATAGCTAAATTTGAAAAATGGCTAAAAATGTGATAAAATAGAAGTTGTAAACAAAATAAAATTATGATGCCAGAATTTGGCAAAAGGAGGACAACAAAATGAAAAGATACGACATAACAATTATATTTGATGGAGAAATTTTGAAGTTTGAAGGTATATAAGATATTAGAGAAGACAGTACCAATATTCGTTTTAAAGACAAAGACGAGCACCAACATAATTTTCATATGGTATCTTACCATATAGAAAGTTATTATCCACCACTTCCGAAAAAAATCTTCCGTCAGATGTTCTTTAAAATAGAAACAAGCCAGCAAAGTTAGTAACAGCTGGCTTGTTTCTACGTATATAAGTATAAAAGTTAAACCAACTTAAAGTATTGATATAAAAGTAAAAATATTGTATAATGTATAGGATTTTAGACTATAAGCTATAAGTAAGTTTTAATATAAAAATAAAGGAGAGATAAAAATGGACTATAAAGATTTAGCAGACTTAATATTTCCAGATGTAAAACCAATAGAATATTATGAAGAAAAATATCCAAAAAGAAATTTAAAAGAAGGAGCAATAGTAAGCAGATTTGCACCAAGCCCAACAGGATTTGTACATATTGGTGGGTTATACCAAGCATTAGTTGCAAGAAAAGTTTCAAGTCAAACAGAAGGTGTATTTTTCCTAAGAATAGAAGATACAGACCAAAAAAGAGAAATAGAAAATGGTATTACAGATATTGTTAGCTCTTTAAAAGACTTCGGAATAGAAGAAGATGAAGGAATGGTAAACGAAACAGAAGGAAAGGGTAATTATGGTCCATATAAACAATCTTTAAGAGGAGAAATATATAGGTCATATGCTAAACATATGATAGAATTAGGAAAAGCATATCCTTGTTTTTGTTCACAAGAAGAAGTAGACGAAATAAGAAAAAAACAAGAAGCAGCAAAAGTTAGACCAGGTTATTATGGTGTTTGGGCAAAATGTAGAAACTTAACAGTAGAAGAAATGGCAGAGAAAATAAAAGCTGGAGAAAAATATATAATTAGATTTAAGTCACCAGGAAGAGAAGATAGAAAAATAAAACATCATGATGTTATAAAAGGAAATGTAACTTTTCCAGAAAATGACCAAGATATAGTAATAATTAAAGCAGATGGTCTTCCAACATACCATTTTGCACATATTGTAGATGATCACTTAATGGGTACAACACATGTAATAAGAAGTGACGAATGGCTTTCTTCAGTTCCATTACACTTACAACTATTCCAAGAAATTGGGTTTAAAGCACCAAAATATGTACATATTTCCCCAATTATGAAAAACGATAATGGAAATAAAAGAAAATTAAGTAAAAGAAAAGATCCAGAAGCTGCAGTTAGTTATTATGCAGAACAAGGAATTCCAGCAGAAGCTGTAAAAGAATATTTATTAAATATTGCAAATTCAAATTTTGAAACTTGGAGAAGAGCAAATCCAACAGAAGACATGGAAAAATTCGAATTACAACTAAATAAAATGAGTGTAAGTGGAGCTCTTTTTGATATGGTAAAATTATTAGATGTATCAAAAACAGTTATATCAAGATTTACAGCAGAAAAAGTATATAATGAATCTTTAAAATGGGCAGAAAAATATGATAAAGAATTAGAAGATATGCTAAAAGGAAATAAAGAATACGCATTAAAGGTATTTGGAATAGAAAGAGGAAATAAGAAACCACGTAAAGATATATCAAAATGGTCAGATGTAAAAAATGAAATTTCATATATGTATGATGAAAAATTTAATAATCAAAATATTAATTATGAATATCAAAAAATATCAAATAGTGATAAAATAAAAACAATATTAGAAGAATATATAAATAATTATTTTGATGAAAAAGATGATAAACAACAATGGTTTGACAAAATAAAAGACTTATCTGGAAAATTAGGATATGCAAGTGAAGTTAAAGAATTTAAAGCAAATCCAGATAAATACGAAGCACATGTTGGAGATGTAAGCACTGTTTTAAGAATAGCATTAACAGGAAGAACAAATACACCAGACATGTACGAAATAATGAATATAATGGGCAAAGATAGAATAAAGGAAAGATTTGAAAAA
>ENA-OPXX01002415-OPXX01002415.1-human-gut-metagenome-genome-assembly--contig:-NODE-2415-length-10295-cov-2.317285_pt1 | contig 10295 bp, 10 predicted proteins | sample MGYA00241771_ERZ502046 | MGnify/ENA primary metagenome ERZ502046 (study PRJEB25962, sample SAMEA2042006) | human gut metagenome | biome: human gut; feature: human-associated habitat; material: faeces...
TCGCATACATTCGACGGTACCGCCCCTTCTTCGCATCTGGCTGAATGACACGGAATATCGTATGGGGGTGTGACAATGTTTCACGTGAAACATAACGTCATCATTATCGGTTCTGGTCCCGCTGGCTACACGGCCGCCATCTATCTTGGCCGCGCAGGTCTCAATCCTGTTATGGTCACTGGTGCGTTGTCGCCAGGTGGACAGTTGGTCAACACCACTGAGGTGGAGAACTTCCCCGGATTCCCGGAAGGTATTCTTGGCCCGGATCTTATGGATCGCATGAAGGAACAGGCCAAGCGCTTCGGTACAACCTATATCGCAGACGATGTCTCTTCCATCGAGGCGTGTGAGAGTGATTCGGTCAAGCCGACCTATCGTGTAACACTCTCCGATGACTCCCAATTGGAGGCATCGTCGCTTATCATCGCCACAGGGTCGTCATTCCGTAAGCTTGGGGTGCCCGGCGAACAGGAGCTGTCCGGACATGGCGTCTCGTACTGCGCCACCTGCGATGGCTTCTTCTTCAGGAACAAGCCTATCGTGGTCGTAGGCGGTGGCGATTCGGCTTTTGAAGAGGCATTATTCCTGACCCGGTTCGGTTCTTCGGTCACCTTGATTCACCGACGCGATAGCTTCCGCGCCTCGCAGATCATGGTGGACCGAGCCAAAGCCAATCCGACCATCACTCTGATGACCAACACAGTGGTGACCTCCATTACCGGCACCTCCTCCCCCACACAGAACACCGGTGCACCTATTGCCATTCCTGGCTTGACGCTCAAACGACCGGCTGTAGCACCGGCCAGTGTCAGCAGCATCGCCGTACGTAATGTGGTGACCGGAGAAGAAAGCACGCTGGACACCAACGCCGTATTCGTGGCTATCGGTCATACGCCAGCCACTGATTTTGCGGCCGGTGTTGTGGACCGTGACGATGATGGATATGTCGTGGTGCAGGGTGCCAGCACGGTGACCAGTGCGCCAGGCATCTTTGCTGCAGGCGATTGCGTGGATCGTACTTATCGTCAAGCGATCAGCGCAGCGGGCATGGGCTGCCGTGCAGCGCTGGATACGCAGGCCTATCTTACGGACTGATGGTGGCGGACTGATGGTGGCTTGCTGTTCTGGCTGCTGCCTGTGACATAGGAGCAACGCTAGGTCAGTGTTACAGCATGCCGCCCTTGGATAGTACGTATCGGTCAAAGGCATAGAAAGACCCCTCAGGCGACGGAGAATCACGATGTGTGATTGTCCCTCCAGCCTGAGGGGTTTTCTATTGCGACAGGGGCTACAGCGCGGGCATACGCCCCTGCCAGGAATCACGCAGAGGCTATAACGTCTTGCGCATACAACGCACTGCACAGCAATAATGCCGGCGACAACACGAATGTTCTTATCGTGTTACACCCATTTGGAATCGGCATCGCCTTGGCTCGGCACCAGCAGCTGCAGGATGCGATCCATATCCTCTGGTGACGAAAAGACGATTTCGATGCGACCATGCTTGGTGCTGCCCTTAATCGACACCTTGGTATCGAAATGATTTTCCAAACTCTGCTGGATGGCGGAACCAACCCAAGGATTGGTCTTAGACGTCTTAGGCTTCTTCGGCTGCTCCCCCGACGCAATCTTCATGGCGACGATTTCTTCGGTGCTGCGTACAGAAAGACCTTCCGCAATAATACGAGAAGCCAGCTTGTCCATTTCCTCCGGATCGCTCAGGCCCAATAGCGCACGCGCATGACCGGACGATAGCACACCGGCAGCCACTCTCTTTTGCACAGAAGCCGGCAGGTTCAGCAGTCGCAAGGTATTGGCGATTTGCGGGCGAGACTTGGACACCGACTTGGACAGTTGTACTTGTGTCAACCCGAACTCTTCAATCATCTGCTGGTAGGCAGCCGCCTCTTCCAGCGGATTCAAGGCCACACGGTGCAAGTTTTCCAGCAATGCATCGCGGAGCATATCATCATCCGCAGTGGTTTTGACGATGGCGGGAATCGTCTCCAACCCAGCCAACTGAGAAGCACGCCAACGGCGTTCACCCATAATGAGCTCATACGGGCTGTCCAAATGACCGGCAAACGGATTCGTGCTGGATTCCGTCTCGTCGTGCTTGGCGGCTTTGGCCGCAGCAATCTGGCTTGCCGGACGCTTGCGCACGACTATCGGTTGCAGCACACCAACTTCCTTAATGGAAGCAGACAGCTCATTCAACTCATCCTCGTCGAAGATGGTACGAGGCTGATGTGCATTGGGCCCGATATCAGACAGTTTGAGTTCAGCCAGATAACCACCGGCTACCGGCTTCTTATCTGTGTCAGCGGTCTTTGCCGCCGATGCAGTCAAAGATGTTTCACGTGAAACATCTTTGACAGTGACGGATGTACGATGTGCCGTCTGAGACGCAGACGACTTGCCGCCCTGCTGAGGTGCGGCGACCTTACCGGTTTGAGGTTTCTCCGTACCGAAAAACAGGTCGCTAGGATGAGTAATGGTGTCCAATGCGGGCATGGATGCGCGTTTACCGGCGGCTTTCTTGACTGCCTTGCTGGACGATATCGTCTGAGGCACGGCAGGTTTTGATTCCTGCTGGGCAGTAGCCTTCTTGGCGGGGGTTATGTCAGCAGTGGCCTCCGGAGTAGACGAATCCTCCGCAATCATTGCGGGCTGCTCCGCCACCGGCTCCTCCCCTGGCAATGTGGGGAACAAAGCGCCAAGGCCCTTACCAAGTCGTGATTTTGATGCCATTACTTGTTCCTCCTCGCATCAATGGTGTCAAGGACTTGTTGCGAACGCTGTGCGATTTCCAAAGCTGCTTCACCATACGATATGGCACCTATGCCACGAGGATCATAGGCAATCACCGATTGGGAGAAACTCGGCGCTTCGGAGATCTTGACTGAACGCGGGATGGTGGTATTCAGCACAATGCTGGGATAGTGTCCCTTAACCTCGTTATATACTTCACGGCTCAATAACGTTCGGCGATCGAACATCGTGACGAGCATGGTGGACACCAGCAGTACGGGATTGAAATGCTCTTGCACCAAACCAATCGTGTTAATCAGCTGGCCAAGACCCTCCAATGCGTAATACTCAGCCTGGATAGGAATCAGCATCTCGGTCACTGCACACATGGCGTTGATGACCAAGAGGCCCAAGCTGGGCGGGCAATCAATGAACACGTAATCATAGTGTTTATCTGATTGACGTAGGTAGAGGTCTAGGGCCTCCTTCAGCAACGTGTTTCGGTTGGGCAGATCAGCCACTTCCAACTCAGCACCGCTGAGATCGATTGATGCAGGCACAACATCAAGTGTGGGAAAATCAGGACAGACCGTGATAACATCACCCAGATCGGAACGCCCCTCGATAACGTCATAGACCGAGGGCTCTCCCGATGCATGAGATACACCCAACGCCGTAGAGGCATTGCCCTGCGGGTCCATATCGATGACCAACACCTGCGCGCCCTTGTTCGCCAGCGCCGCAGCGGTGTTTACCGTGGATGTGGTTTTACCCACTCCCCCCTTCTGGTTGGCCACGGCGATACGACGAGTCCGTTGAGGCTTTGGGAAATCGGTTTTCTTGAGTACATCGTAGCGTGAGCTTTCATCAGCCATTTGGCTACCAAGCACTGAACCGTGACCATCGAATATTCGCTGAAGCGTTTCGGAAGCCGATTCTATAGGTTCCGACTGATGATCCTTGGTGGCCATCGCTCCTCCTTGCACAGACGTAAGTTCCAGTGTTCTCATTCGTATGGACATGATGCTCGTTATCCACAATTGCGATATGCAATGTGGATAAGTGTGGATAAGTGTGAATGACGTTGAGTGTTAGATTGTGTATTCACAGACGAAAAACATTGAAAAATCAATGTTTTCATCATTATGCACATCGTCCCGTAAAAATGTGGATAACTTTTACGCACATATGGAAATGTGGATAACTCAATCAGTACTCCACTCATCGCTTATCCACAATCACCACGTGGGTAGGCTCAAGATCCGGCCCGACAGCCGCCTCAACGACACGTGGACGACGACCACCGAATTTTGCAATCTCCTTGCCAGCCTTGTCGATTTCAGCCTGAGCAGACCGTCCCTTCAGTGCGATCAACTGTCCTGACGGTTTCAGCAACGGCAACGTCCAGCCAGAGAGTTTGGTCATAGGAGCAACCGCACGACACGTGACAACAGCGAACGGATGAATTTCCCGCTTCCGTACCTGCTGGATGACGGCATCGGAGCGTCCACGAATAATCTCAACGTTCTGCAGTTGCATCAGGCCAACACATTCATGCAACCATTCGATTCGCCGCTCCATCGGTTCAATCAGCGTGAAGTCATGATCCGGCAAACACGCGGCAGCCACCAATCCAGGAAAACCACCACCACTGCCGACGTCGGCAACTGTTTTGAAGCGAATACCATTCGTCGCATTCCGAACGTACGGCACAATCGCAGCGGAATTCAGAATATGCCGTTCCCAAATGATATCGACGTCACGGGGGCCGATCAATCCACGAGGTTCACCCTCTTCGGCAATCTTGGCATGGAAACGCTCCAACTTCGGCAACGCATCACCCAAGACCTCAGCAAGTACAGGTGACCCCTGCAGCTGATCCGTCATAGCCATCTCCCTCACCATGTTTCACGTGAAACAATCAACATGGAGAATGGCGCCGCTCATTACGACGCCATTCTCCATGCGGTCACTTTAGTTTGTTCAAAGACGACATCCGTCGAACGTCCCTGTCATCTCAAAAAAACTCGCCGAGCAATTACTCCTGATCAAGCTCGTCGTCTTCGGCGGTATCCTCGACTCTATTCTTGAGATACACCGTCACGTAACGATGAGGCTCCTCACCGTGCGAGCGAGACTTCAGCCCCTCTTCCCGAACCACATCGTGAACGACTTTACGTTCGAAGGAATTCATCGGCTTCAAGTCATACGGCTCGCCGGAATCCTTCACTGCGTCAATGGCATCCAAGGCGATATCACGGAGGTGCTGACGCTTGCGCTTCAGGAAACCGTCGACATCCACAATCAGATGAGAACGCTCGCCGGTCTTCTGCTGTACAGCCAGACGAGTCAATTGCTGCAGAGCATCAACGACTTCACCATTACGGCCAATAAGATGTTTGATGTCAGTATCGTCATCAGCAACGATTTGCACGGTGGGGCGGTCATTACGCACGCCCATCTCAATGTCGCCCTCATAGTCGGCGATATCCAGTAGGCCTTCAAGGTAATCCGCGGCGATGTCAGCCTCTTCGTTGAGCTGGTCGATCGACTTCACGTCATCCTGTGCCATACGCTACTCCTTCATGTCGTGTTTGAATTCCAAGTCTAAGCCCTGCTCCCCCGAACAGAGAAAGTAATGTCGGTGCGTGTTGAATGTTTCACGTGAAACATCGAACTCGCACCGACATAGTCGTCACTTCTTTTTGCGCTTACGCACGGGCTGTTGACGCTGATAGCCCTGAGTGGCCTTACGCTCGGCCTCTTCCTTGGCCTTGGCCAATGCTTCTTCTTCCAGAGAGGGCAGGCCGGCCTTTGCGCGGCGAGCATTCTCATTACGATGATCGCGCTTCTCCTTGTCCGCCGCAGCCGGAGAGCCAGGGGTCGGGAATGCGTACACCTGCCACAATGTGCGGCAGAGGTTGCACACGTTGTTGGTCAGCCAGTAGACCAGCACGGCGAACGGCATGGCGACACCGGAGAAGATGTACATCACCGGGAAGAGCCACAGCATAGCCTTCTGCATGGTCTCGGTCTGCTTGTTCATCGAAGCAGCTGCCATGTTGCGCTTCATGCTGAAGTACTGCATAAACCACAGGCAGAAACACATCAGGAACACGAAGATACCGATGACCGCCTTGCCACTAGCGGCAGCACTGGTGAAGTTATCGGTCACGCTGACAATGCCGAACACATCGGTTTGGGTGAATTGCTTGGCGGTTGCTACGTCGAACGCGCCCAACGCATCGCGTTTACCGTTGGCAATGTATGGAATGGCGGACAGCGTGTAGAACATGGACATGAACACCGGGCCCTGAATGAGCATAGGCAAGCAGGAGCCAGCCGGATTGGCGTCATTGTCTTGATACAGTTTCATGGTTTCACGACTCATGGCTTCCTTGGAAGCCTGATCCGTCTTACCTTTGTACTTGTTCTGAATACGCTGCATCTTCGGCGCCAATGCCTGCATCTTGCGCATCGACTTCATCTGCTTGTAGAACAGCGGGAAGATACAAGCCTGCACCACCAGCACCAGGATGATAATGGCAAGCACCCATGAGACACCAATCGGGCTCACGCCCAGCATCACGAAGAAGTCATGCACGATCTTCATGATCCAGGTCTGCAACCACTCAACGGGAGTCAGGATTTTATATAGAAATCCCCAAAACCCGCTATCAAGCAGAAATTCATTTGAGTTCATCGTTGGGCCTCTCTTTGGGTTGTGGCCAATGGTGTCAGTCGAGGCTCTTCATGAGCCTTCGACCACGAAAATCTGTAAAAAATGGAATACCGTTGTGGAACATCGTCGATTCCCCCACGACTCCACGGCCGGCAACGCAGTAATCTCAGCACGGCGAGCACTCCCCCTTTGAACGCGCCATACCGTTCCAATGCCTCAATGGCATAATTCGAGCACGTTGGATAATACTTGCAACAAGGCGGTGTGTTTGCCGAGATGTGCTGTTGATACCAGCGCACCCCACCAATCATCACCGCCTTGAAAGAAGCTGTCATGCCTCAGCCACCTTATGCGCCACCGTGGCAAAAGCCTTCGCGATCTGCTGATCTAGCGAAGCGAACGATGCGGTCGCTGCACTGGGCTTGGCGCGCAAAACGATATCGCAATGCGCGGGCAGCAGATCCTCATGGGCTCTGGCCAATACACGAAACCTACGCTTCACCGTATTACGGGTGACCGCATGTCCTACCGATTTGGAGACAGCTAATCCCAAACGGCGATGCACCGTCCGGTCGTCATCATCATGATGGTCGTCGGGCACCAAATAGTGTACGACGATATCCTTGCCACCTGCTTTGCGCCGGCGTTTCAGCACGGTGACGAAATCACGATGGCTTTGAAGCCTCTCCACCTCGACTATGCCTGTGGCACTGATCGGAATGATCAGGCGGAGAGGGACTTGCGGCCCTTGGCACGGCGACGGTTAATCACCGCACGGCCAGAACGGGTGCGCATGCGCAGGCGGAAGCCGTGCTTCATGTGGCGACGACGGTTGTTCGGCTGGAACGTCCTCTTCATAATCCATTGCTCCTAGGTCTATTCGGCAACGCTTCGCGCTGCCCTCACGTGAGTCAAGCTATACCAAAGTACTCTCACCCCTACCCTCAAGTCAAAACGGACGGAGTATTTTCACATTTCGACACGTTGCGAGACACGCCCCAAATCTCTTATAATCGGCGGAATACCAACCATTCACGGCCAAAAGTTATCCACAAATTACATGTTTGTTATTCACAATCCAGTTATTTCAACACGCGACACGGTGGATAACTTGTCTAAACCAGAGTAAATATTATCTGTTGTACGTATTTCGCCACAGCGACAGAAGGGGCCACCATGGTTAACGCTTCCGGCGACCCCGTAATCGAGGCCGCCCACATCTGGTCAGACACGCTGACGGTGCTCAAACACAGCGCTTCGCTCAGCCCACGAGAAAAAGGCTGGTTGGAAGGCGTTGTTCCTGAAGGCGTCTTCGGTTCGACCATCGTGCTGTGTGTGGACAACAACGACACGCTTCAAGCCATTCAGGGTGATTTGAACGATTCCCTGCTTCAGGCATTGCGTACGGTAACCGGCGAAAATATGTTTCCCGCGTTCAAGGTCGTGCCGAAAACCGAGCCCGAACCGCTTTCGGAGGCAAAGCCGGCGCAGCCATATCCTTCGGAAATTTCTCCGACTGTCGCCGAATTCGGTAAAGAATCCTATGGTGCAAAGCCGGCAGCCGCACCGCGGGAACCGATGCCCGCCACCGAGCCGCAGTTCCCGGTCGGTCAGCAGAAGATGAATCGCGATCCCGAGACTCATCTCAATAAGAACTTCACGTTTGATTCCTTCGTGCCCGGCGATTCCAACCGTTTTGCCCGTACGGTCGCACTGGCCGTGGCCGAAGGTTCCGGGCAGGATTTCAACCCGTTGTGTATCTATGGCGGATCGGGCCTGGGCAAAACCCACTTGCTGAACGCCATCGGCAACTATGCACTGGTCAAGGATCCCGGGCTGAAGGTTCGATACGTCACGTCTGAGGAATTCACGAACGAATTCATTGACGCGCTGCAAAACCCGAACCAAAGCCAGGGTCAGATTGCTGAATTCAACCGTCGATACCGACAGGTTGATGTGTTGCTTATTGACGATATCCAGTTCCTCGGCGGCAAGGAAGCCACCTTGGATCAGTTCTTCCATACGTTCAATGCACTGCATCAGGCAAATAAGCGTATTGTCATTGCTTCCGATGTAGCGCCCAAGAATTTGAAGGGTTTCGAGGCTCGACTCATCTCGCGCTTCGAATCCGGCCTGACCGTAGACGTCAAGCCGCCGGATCTGGAGACCCGAATCGCCATTCTTCGCATGATCGCCTCGATGAACGGCTCGAAAATCCCCAGCGATGTGTTGGACCTCATCGCCGAACGCTTCACCGAGAACATTCGTGAACTCGAAGGCGCGCTAACCCGTGTTACGGCCGTGGCCTCGCTGAGTAATCAGCCGGTGACCCGCGCCTTGGCCGAGCAGACGTTGCAGGACTTCTTCACCACCGATGTGGAAATCAAGCCCACGGACATCATCAGTCAGGTGGCGAAGTACTTCCACCTGACGTTTGAGGATCTTGTCGGTAAATCACGAACCAAAAACGTGGCTGTTCCTCGTCAGATCGCCATGTATCTGGCTCGCGAAATGACCAGTATGAGCCTGATGGATATTGGCCAGGTCTTTGGCGGACGCGATCACACCACAGTAATGCATGCCTGCACTCGAATCAGTGACCGAATGCAGCAAAAACAGGAGATCTATAACTACGTTATGGAGCTCACGGTTCGCCTCAAGCAAAGCAACACCAACTGACACAACGCTTCTGAGAGACGAAAAACGGCACTTTTTGGACTGACTTTCCGAAAAGTGCCGTTTTTGGTTGCTCAGGCGGATTCTGGTGGATACGTCGAGGCAACGGATTCGAGACATTAGATTCCTCATGGCTCCCCTTTGTGAGGGGATCTGTCGGCGCAGACGACTGAGGGGAGTTTCGAAGGGGAACACGCAAAAAAACCATGAAACGAGAGAATCGATTCTGAGGACCGATTTTGCGGGTTTGGGCGAGCGAGACGGAAAAAGTGCCGAAAACGGTCTCCAGAATCGATTCTCCTCGACGAAAAACAGTCTTCAACACGCCGTGCGAAAGTGCGAAAACCAAAAAAGTTATCCACATAGTTGTGCACAGATGTGGGTAAACTCGGCGGATAACTCGTGGATTACCCACTATTTTGTTGTGGAAAACTCGTGCATAACCGCGACCTCGATGTGGAAAACTCAAATTCGACGAACTGGCTGTGGAAAACTCGCCCACTTATCCACAAGCCATGCAGAATTTGTCCACAATTTTCAGGGACTTATGAACCGTTGCAGTTGTAGGGCTCAGCCCTACTTATCCACACTATCCACCGGCCTTATTATGGCGATTACTTACTCAGTTACGTGAAAAGCATCATCGCCATAGTAACAGCCGGTCATCCAGCGTACGTAAGTTCGCCACCTAACGGCTAGAATATTCCTCAGCCAATCCGACGAAGGGAACAATCACACATGAAAGTCGAAATCGATACCGCAGCCCTGGCCGACGCCGTAGCCTGGACCTCCCGAGTCATCGACGCACGTCCCTCCAACCCGATTCTCGCTGGCGTCAAGCTGGAAGCCATTGACGGAACGCTGCAATTCTCCGCCTTCAACTACGAGATTTCCGCTCGCCACCACATCGAAGCCGGCGTTGACGAAGCCGGTTCCGTACTGGTTCAGGGCAAGCTGCTGGCCGATATCACCAAATCGCTGCGTTCGGAGAAAACGTACCTGGTCACCGACGGCTCCACGCTGACCATCACGTCCGGCAAGTCGAAGTTCACCTTGCAGCTCATGCCCGACACCGAGTACCCGGATCTGCCCGTGGTACCGGCCATGCTCGGCCAAGTCGATGCCCCGACTTTCGTTCAGGCCGTGAACCAGGCGTGCGTTGCCGTCTCCCGCGAAGAAAACCGCC
>ENA-OPXX01002423-OPXX01002423.1-human-gut-metagenome-genome-assembly--contig:-NODE-2423-length-10251-cov-7.423794_pt1 | contig 10251 bp, 7 predicted proteins | sample MGYA00241771_ERZ502046 | MGnify/ENA primary metagenome ERZ502046 (study PRJEB25962, sample SAMEA2042006) | human gut metagenome | biome: human gut; feature: human-associated habitat; material: faeces...
TTCAGGCTATTTCGCCTATTCTTGCATTGTTGAGCGAAAAAAGAGCATCTGCGATCCGTCAATACCTGAAATACCGTATGCACTACCTGAAATCTGCCATGGGGTGATAAAATGGCCTATCTGAAATTGATGATGGATGAAAAAGAAATCGCACACCTAAGCGAAGATGGGCAGTCTCTTTGCGCAAATGAGGGTGTGCCGCAGTATGACCTCCCACTGAACCTTTTCATCGGTGACAAACGTGAAGTTCCATTGGTCGATGTGGTGGTTTGGGCAAAGAAACGAATCTTTCCGAAAAATCGGATGGACTGCAAGGAAATTCTGAAAATGATGGGTCTGCCGGACTACAATGCATGGGAAATCGTCAAACGCACCAACGCCTGCCTGATGGAAGACCCCTATTGGCTGCGATTCAGCGAGGATGAAACCTTTGAGGACACCACGCGCGGACGAGCCAGAAGAATTATGAACGAAAATCAAAAGAGCAGCTGATACCAAAAAGCCAAACCTCACCGTACATCCTGTACAGCTTGAGGTTTGGCTTTTCTCTTATCATCCTTCACCAGCGCGAGCGATGGTTGATTATTTTATCAGCTTAATCCAGAGAGTGACCGCATTACAAGGTCGATGTCCTGATTTTCCAGTTCCTGAATGATGTGCAGGTAGGTTTTCTGCGTGGTTGTCATGCTGGAATGCCCCAGCCTCCTTGCTACGCTTGCAATGGATACCCCTGCAAACAAAAGCACCGAAGCGTGGGTATGCCGCAGACCATGTACCGAGATGACCGGGATCTTGGCCCGGTCGCAGTGCCGTTCCAGAACATCGTTAACAGTGGAATTGTAGGCGTGTTCCTTGAACACGAAAATCGGCTTATCTTCAGGAACGTCTTTTACCAGTGCTGCGAACTGAATCACCGTCTGCCAGTCAATTTGAATTTTACGGACAGACGATTTATTTTTTGTCGGCAGAAATCCGCCGTTCCCCTTATAATCCCATGTTTTATTGATGGAAAGCATCTGGTGCGAAAAGTCAAAATCCGCAGGAGTGATCGCCAAAGCTTCGGAAAAGCGGATGCCGGTTTTGGCAATCAGCAAAATCATCCAGTCCCAGTTGAGTTTTCCTTGTAGATCCAAGTCGCTCAACAAAAGATGCAGTTCAAACTGGTTCAGATATTTCACCTTTTTAGGCACCGGGGGCTTGCCTTTGATGATCGCTTTCCGGGTCGGGTCTTTCACAATCAGACCATCATCCACGGCATCCATGATAGCCCCTTTCAGCTGATGGTGGAAATCCATCGTGGTCTGACGCTCATGGCCTACGGCATAATCGTTCAAAAGCTGCTGATAGGTCACTCTGGAAACCTCACAGAGTTTCAAAGTAGGAGCGAGTTTTTTTACCCAAGAAAGGGTCATTTTGTACTTATCCAATGTAACCGGGCGAACTGCACCCTCTTTGTATACAGCAACCCACTGCTCATAATAATCGCAGAACAGGTTGTTTTCATTCATTTCGTTTAACACGTTTTACCTCCAAAATCGGTTTTATATGCTCACGCTGATGAAGGGTGATAAGGGTGTCGAGATGCTTAAAAAATTTTGCGATCCAGTCTTGCTCTTCTTTTTTGGGGAGCTGAACGGTCACTTCTGTATACTCGCTGTAAGCAATATTAAGAAGTCCGTCCATTCGAGCACCAGAAGATACTATTTTTCGCAATTGATTTTCAACATTTGCACCGTTCAGCTCAATAGATAAAAATTTCGGATTGCTTTTCTCTACTGAGAAGCAATGATAAACAAAGGGAATACGCGCTTTTTCAACTGTTGTCAATGCAAAGCAGGAACCATACGGACGCAACTTGGATGCTCCGTGGTTATATGCCAGCTCGCCACGTTCCAAAAGAATATACTTCTTTAGGCTTTCGCCGGCATTATTAAAGGCATACCTATCAGACTGCTCTATAAATCCGTTGCCCGCCGTTATCATCATAATTGGTGCATCAGATGCAGGGTCATTTCTGACTACCTCTTTTGCAATTTCACCCAGCTTACGCTGTTCCCAAGTAGGTGTGTTTTGGGATTTTGGCGCGAAAAAAGAGCCGAGGACGCGCCTCGGCTCTTGGTCAGCAGGGTGATTTTGCACCCATTTTATGATTCTTTTGGCATTTTCAAATCAAATCCGCCACTTACGATGAACTCGCGCAAGAGTTTATCATACTTGACAGGCACCTTGGGCGGAATAAGCTTTGTGCCCTCGATTGCTTCAAAATATGCCTTTGCTTTTGCCTTATCTACGGTAGCTTTCAGGTCATCGAAACGGCCAAATTCGTTAATGTTGGCTTCGGTAATGTTTGCACGCATGAATGCCCGCAGCTTCTTTTCGTCCAAGCCGAAAACTTCAGCTACTTTGTGGATCTGGTCGTTCTGCTTTTGGGCGATGTACTCGGCAATGTACTCCCGCAAGGTCTTTCCCGGCTGCGGAACCACTGCGCCGCTTTGAATGTCGTGCAGGAAAATATTAGCGTACTTCTGCTCTTCCTGCGAGAGGGTGGCAAAGGTCTTGTGCAGCTCCGTTTCGGCCTGATGGATGGCTTCCGCTTCTGCACCCTCCTGATAGAAAATTTTCAGGTACTTTTCAAAGCGGGAGTTCATATAGTCCGTGTCGATGTCAGCAGTATCAATGGTGGTCAGATAGCTGTTCACCGCATAGGGAACGTCATCGTCCGGGTCATTTTCACCGCCATCTGGATTCGGCGTGAACAGCTCTTTATAGCGGAGTGCCAAAACTTTGAACGCTCTCTCGTCAAAGTCTGCATGAAGTTCTGTTTTCTCATCTGTATCCTCGTTGACGATCACAATGGGCTTATCCCACTCGAAGCCCTGCACCTTAGCTGCTTCCAGATTTTCGTTGAAGGACTGGAACAGGTCGGCAAACTTTTTGCGCTCTGCCATATCCGCAGGGATCTGCGAAAACTCTTCAATGCCCACCGACACAAACAGATCTTTGATCTCCACATAGAGGGCATTCAGTTTTTCCACGTTCTTGTCCAGTTTATCTACAAACAGGCCAAACGGTTTATCGCCGGAATACTCTTTTACCGCATCTGCGATATTTTTCTCCATCGTGTGCGGACGGCGGTAATACTTGATGGTGCCAAACTGTTTGTCATCGCCAAACAGTCGGTTGGTGCGGGAGAACGCCTGAATCAGATTTTCGTATTGCAGCATTTTATCCAGATACAGGGTGTTGATCCACTTGGAGTCAAAGCCTGTCAGCATCTGATCCACCACGATCAGCAGATCAAGCTGCTTTTCCGGGGTACGCTCGATGCGCTGGTAGGGTGATTTGTGCGCCAGCCGTGCCGCAATGTCCTTTTTCATCTTGGCAAAGGTCGGAATGCTGAAGTCCTGTCCATAGCGGGCGTTATAGTCTTCTATGATCTCTTTTAGCCCTTCTTCTTTGGTGATGCCTTTGCCGTTGTTGTCAATGTTGGGGTCAAATAGTGCGGTGACTTTCAGCCATGGTGCGGCTTCTCTGAACCTCTTGTAATATTGGATGGCTTCCGGGATGCTGGAGGTTGCAAAAATGGCATGAAATTTGCTGTTGCGGCTCTGGGTCTGCCAGTTCTCGCAAATGTCCTCCACCACGGCTTTCTGGTGTTCTTCGCCCTCATACTGGGTGTTGGGAATATAATCCTCGATGCCCTTTATCTCCTCACCGAGCGCATCTTTTCCGCCTGCCATCGGCAGATTCAGATACTTATAAAACACCTTGCTTTTCTGCGGGTCGGCCAGAGCTTCGTCCACAGAATATGCCTTTGCTTTTTCCAGTGCGACCGCTTTCCGCAAGTCGCTGTCCTTGAAGGTCAGCACCTTGTAAGGGTCAAAGCCCAGCACGTTGTGATCCCGGATGCCGTCTGCAATACTGTACCGATGCAGTTCGTTGCCGAAAACGGTGGCGGTGGTGCTCATTTTCTTCTGGTTTTCGCCTTGGATCGGCGTACCGGTAAAACCAAAGAACAGTGCTTTCGGGAATGTATGTTTGATGGTCTGCATCATATCGCCAAAGGTGGAACGGTGGCACTCGTCCACGATAAAAACCAACCGCTTTGCGTTGATCAGCGCAATGTCGTTGGGGTTCAGCTTGTTTTGTGCATCATCCTTGATGTTGCTCATCTTCTGGATGGAAGTCACGATGAGCGTATCGGACGGCGAAGTACTTTTCAGCTTGTCCACAAGAACATCCGTGTTCTCGGTAGCCTGCACCTCCTCGTTTTCCCCTGCAAAGTTGCGGTATTCTTTCAGGCTCTGAGTGCCCAACTCGATTCGGTCCATCAGAAAAATCACTTTGTCCGCATCCTTGGAAGATGCAATCAGTTGAGCGGACTTGAAAGAAGTCATAGTCTTGCCGGAACCTGTGGTGTGCCAGATGTAGCCGCCGCGCTGCTGGTCATTCTCCCATTTCGCCTTGGAAACGGCATCCGAAATTTTGCTGGCAGCGTAGTACTGATAGCTGCGCATCACCTTCAAAATGCCATCAGAACCATCGGCAACGGTATAAAAGCCCACCAACATATGCGCCATCGGGATAGACAAAAGTGCCGTCGTAACGTCTTTCCAGTCGTTCATCGGCTCGTTGTAGAAGTCCGCCCAATGGAAATAGTAGCTGGGGTTGAATTGTCCTTCCGGGCCGGGATTGGCAAAGTAGACCGTTTCTTCCGGGTTCATGGCCACAAAAATCTGCACCAGCGAGAACAGTCCCGTAAAAATGCCCTCTGCCGCGTATTTTTCAATCTGGTTGCAAGCCTTTATGATGGAAACACCGCTCTTTTTCAGTTCCATGTGAATGACCGGCATACCATTGATGAGCAGCATCAAATCGCCGCGGCGGTCATTCAAAATTTTGGACTTGGTGGGGAACTTTGGCTGCTCTGCGATCTGGTAGCGGCTAAGTCCGGCTGCAATTTCCAGACGGTCATAGATTTTCAGGGACACTTCTTTGCCGAAATTCAGCTTATCGTCAGGATTGTCACGCTTGATAAGCACACTTTTGCCGTTGATAAATTTATTCAGCTTCATCGGCGTTTTCGCGTTCGTGACCTGTTCCATGATCTGCTGCATCTCGCCATCCGTCAGCGGATAATCGTTCAGTCGGTCAATGCTGCGGTTGTTCTCAAAAAGGATGTTCGCCCAGTTCTGGATCAGTTGCTGTTCGGTGTAGTTTTTCAGCACACCATCTTTCCAGCCGCGTTCTATCAGGAGCTTTACCACCGCCTCTTCAAAATCGGCTTCTTTTGTAAACGCCATAACGAACTCCTTTCGACTTTGCAAAAAGCACCTCTCTGCGAAGGCTTTTCTAATTTGTACAAGCTTTTCCAGCTTACGCTGATGAAGGGTGATAAGGGTGTCGAGATGCTTAAAAAATTTTGCGATCCAGTCTTGCTCTTCTTTTTTGGGGAGCTGAACGGTCACTTCTGTATACTCGCTGTAAGCAATATTAAGAAGTCCGTCCATTCGAGCACCAGAAGATACTATTTTTCGCAATTGATTTTCAACATTTGCACCGTTCAGCTCAATAGATAAAAATTTCGGATTGCTTTTCTCTACTGAGAAGCAATGATAAACAAAGGGAATACGCGCTTTTTCAACTGTTGTCAATGCAAAGCAGGAACCATACGGACGCAACTTGGATGCTCCGTGGTTATATGCCAGCTCGCCACGTTCCAAAAGAATATACTTCTTTAGGCTTTCGCCGGCATTATTAAAGGCATACCTATCAGACTGCTCTATAAATCCGTTGCCCGCCGTTATCATCATAATTGGTGCATCAGATGCAGGGTCATTTCTGACTACCTCTTTTGCAATTTCACCCAGCTTACGCTGTTCCCAAGTAGGAGGAAACGCACACTTTCAGCTGTCATTTTCCGTCATCTGCCGAATAGTCGTTGAAAAATCCACTCTCATTTTCGCATTTGCGGATCAAATTTTGCTTTTTGACCATCGATAGCCTTAAAACGCAGCTGTTCCAAGCGTCTGACATTGCTCTGCTTTTCGCTTCTCGTCCACTTTTGCATGTTCTGAACGAACAGAACAAATTGCATTGCAACTCAATTAGAAAACAATCGCCAATACGTTTATCTTTTGATTATGAATAAATCCGGTTGCTTATTTTTATACAAACATCTTTTCAAGACAGGATTTCTTGATGTTTTGCAGCTTTTCCAACTTACGTTGATGAAGGGTGATAAGGGTATCTAATGCCGTTAGAACCCCGGAAATCTTCTCTTGTTCTTGTTTATCCGGCAAAGTGCTTTTTAACTCAACAAGATTTCCAACTGCCAATCCCGGTTGAGCAGATTGTCCAGAATACTGCCCCAAATCCATCGTTGAAAACAGATAGTACAGAAAGCGAGTTTGGTTTTTTTTATCTGCTCTTACAGCGATAGCGTGTTCAGTGAAATATGATTTTCCTACGGCAAAATTCACGTTCCCACAAAGAGCCCCTTGACGACCAATCAAAGTATATTCTCCATCATGGTTAAAGCGATCTGTAAAACCGCGCAATCCGTTTCCTCCAAAAACAGGGTATTCTCCAGTCTCTGTAATATCTGATGCACTAATAAACTCACCGCTTCTGAATTCTACACATAAATCTCCTAACTTACGCTGTTCCCAAAGGTCAGTAAAACCCTTAAAGCGAATTTCTGGCACCGATGCGCCATTTTTCGGGAACATCTTGTCCAACATGGACTTTTTGATATTCACCAGCTTCTCATACTTACGCTGATGAAGGGTGATAAGAGTGTCGAGCTGAGCGAAGAAAGAACCGATTTGTTTTTGCTCTGAATATACAGGCACCGATATTGTCTTTGCTAAAAGCTCATCTTTGGTTATGCCTTTAATTGATGTGCCTTGTACCGTGTTAAGTTCCGACTGCAATTTCTTATAGCAAGCATAAACTGTAAAAAACGGCTCCGTATTCAACTTGCTCAACGACAAGAAATCCTGACTTGTGGAATAGGAAAACGGCATATATGCGAGTTTTCCAACACCGACGCGCGTGATAATTGCGATTGAATTTTTTGGTACAAGTTGTGTTGCAGAACTATTCAAACCGGTCTGTGTTATATACTTTCGTGGCTCTACACCCATCAGCTTGCCGTCAACGATATCCGAAGATTGTATCCACGGAATATTACCGTTCCAGAATGCTTCATTGGATGTTGTAGGCGTTCCCCCACCATAGGTTTTCTCAGCCAATTCAGAAATCTTACGCTGTTCCCAAGGGTCAGTGAAGCCCTTGAACCGGAGGGCAGGTTTCTTCTCGTTATCCTGCATAATCATTCACCTCCCAGCAACTTTTTGAGTTCTGCAATGCCCTTCATGTCAAATTCATTTCCCTGCAAATCGTCCAGCAGCCCCAGCAATTCGTGCTCGGTATTGGTGATCTGGCTCTCTACGTCCTCAAAGGTGGTTTCATATTTCTTGCAGACGGCATCCAGCTGCTTTACAAAATCGTCCAGAACGGCATCCGGCAGGCTGTTCAGATTTTCCATCAGGGGCAGGATCCACTTGCGATGCAGCAGGTCACGCACTTCTTCATCGGTCAGGCGTTCAATCACGCCTTTGGTACGCTGGTGGAGGGCGGCACTGTCGTCCTTGACCTGCTTTTTCAGGGTCTTTTCCTCGGCGAACAGCGCGTCCACATCTTTCAGGATGCTCAAGGTAGCTGGCTCTACCTCCCGCGCCTTGATGGCCTTTTTGACCTCAGCCGCAACAAAGGCACCATCGTTGACAAAATCCTGTTCCTTGTCCTCCTCGCTCAGTTCGTCCAGATAGCTTTCATACTCGCCTGCAATTTCGGCAAGGCGAGTTTCTTTTGCCCGCAGTGCTGCCACTTCCTCATGCATTTTAACGCTCTGCACCAGCTCAAAGGGCAGCACATGACCCACCCAGCCGTCCTGTACCTCGGCATCCTTTTTCAGCACCATGTTGGGGTCTACCTGCTTGGTTGCGGCAAAACCCTCGGTCTGGATGATTTCAAGGTCGATGGCAATTTTCTTCCAGTCGTCGTCCAAAAGCTGGTATGCTGCATAGCGGTCAACCAGCGGAATCTCTGCCAGCCGTGCAAAGATTTCCCGGCTCAGGCGTTCTTCCTCGCTGGCTGCATTCAGCTGCGTCATGCCATCGATCAGCGCAGACTTCAAGTAGGCATCAAAGTCACTGAAAGCATTCTGGAAAGCGGTCTTGAACGCCACCACATCCGGGTGGGACAGAACAGCGTTCTTCAAATTGGCCACAGTCAGATGGCAATAGGCTTCGTTGTCCGGGCTGAACAGAGCCGCTTTCAGGTGCGGGAATGCTGTCCAGTAGGCAGACAGGTCTTGCAGTTCGGCCTCGGGAATGCCGCCAAACATAGAAGCGTAAATGTCCCAGCTCTCAGCCTTTTCGGAAGAGTCCACATAGCGGGGAATGTTCAGGTTGTAATCGTTCTGAACGATCTCCGCACGGGATACTCTGCGTGCGAACTTTTCGATTTTCTCCGGGCGTTCCTTGTAAGCATCCACAATGCGTTTGATGTCACAGGCACGCAGCTTGTTGTTTTTGCCGTCCTTCTCAAAGCCCTTAGACGCATCAATAATCAGAACGTCCGAATCCTTTTTATTCTTCCGCAGCACCATGATGATGGTGGGAATGCCTGTGCCGAAGAAAATATTGGCGGGCAGACCGATGATTGCATCAATGTTGTTGTGGTCAATCAGATTTTTGCGAATCGTACCTTCTTCACCGCCACGGAACAGAACGCCGTGAGGCAGAACGATGGTCACAATACCATCATTACGGATGTGGTACAGGTCGTGCAGCAAAAAGGCGTAGTCTGCCTTGCCTTTGGGGGCAAGGCCGTAATCCGAAAAGCGCGGGTTGTTCTCTTTGTCGTTCGGATTCCACGCCTGCGAATATGGGGGATTTGATACCACCGCATCCACAAACAGCGGGTCGTAGGTGTTGACCGGATCGTTTTCTTCAAAGTACGGCCAATCTTCCTCCAGCGTATCGCCGTTGCGCGTTACAATGTTGTCGGGCAGAATGCCGCGCATGACAAGGTTCATGCGGGTCAGGTTGTAGGTGTTTTCCTTCAACTCCTGTGCGTAGTATTTGATGTTGTTGCCATTGCCCATATACCGTGCAGCACACTGACCAATGTTGATCAGCAGCGAGCCGGAACCGCTGGTGGGGTCGTAAATTTTGATCTCTTCCCGGTCTTTCAGGTGGTACGCCACGATTTCAGACATGAGCAGCGAAACTTCGTGCGGCGTGTAGAACTCGCCGGCCTTCTTGCCTGCGTTTGCTGCAAAGTTGCTGATCAGATATTCGTAGATAAAGCCGAGAACATCATAATCCTGCTTGCCGTCCATGGGAATGTCTTTGATGAGATAGATCAGGTCGCGAATGGCCTTTGTCCGCGCACCGGAGCTTTCACCCAGTTTGGACAGGCCGGTTTGCAGCGTAGCAAAGACACCGTCAAACACCTTTTTGTGGTGCGGGTCGATCAGTCGACTGAATGCCTGTAATGCCACCGTTACGTCGTCAGCCTTGAAGTCGCTGCCTTTGCTGATCCATGTGGAAAACAGATTTTCATAGGCGATAAAATAGCCGACATTCTTCCGAACGGTATCCAGCGTTTCGGCATCGTCTTCGGTCAAATCCGGCAGATATTCGTCTGTCCAGTCATTCTCTTTCAGCCATTTGACTTCTTTGTCCGACAGAAATTTATAAAACATGAAGCCCAGAATGTAATCCTTGTACTCGTTGGCTTCGATTTTAGAGCGCATCTTGTTGGCAGATTCCCAGATTTTCGATGCGAGTTGCTGCTTGTTCATGCTATTCCTCCCAGTGGCCTGCAATAGCGCATTTTTAGATTTTTTAATCGGACAGCCCCTCCGATTTTATGCGTGTATTCATTGAACCAATTATACAAAACCGCCACCCGGTTTGCAATGCGAATGAAAAGTTTCTCAATCGCATTCGCAGAACCATAACCGTGGCAAGCAGAGCCTTTGTGCGCACAAAGGCTAAATTCGCACGCAGAATTAAAATTCTGCTGTGTTCATTCGCTTGTTGGGATGCAATCCCAATCCCTGTAATCATCACAATTCCGTGATGGCTGCGCATTCCTGTGGTGTGCTGAAAGAGCGTTTTGAAAAAACGCGTAGCCTGCATCCGTCGGATGCAGTTCAAGGGTTTGGGATTTCCC
>ENA-OPXX01002424-OPXX01002424.1-human-gut-metagenome-genome-assembly--contig:-NODE-2424-length-10242-cov-3.290076_pt1 | contig 10242 bp, 9 predicted proteins | sample MGYA00241771_ERZ502046 | MGnify/ENA primary metagenome ERZ502046 (study PRJEB25962, sample SAMEA2042006) | human gut metagenome | biome: human gut; feature: human-associated habitat; material: faeces...
ACTTTAACCACGATCAATATATATTATAGTAGTAATACTATAATATATATTGATCGTGGTTAAAGTAAATTGAAAAGTAAATATTAAAGGAGGAATAATAATTTAATGGAAGAAAAAAAGGATTACAAAAGAAAGGGGCAAACTGCGCCTTTAACAAAAAGAAATAATTCAAATTCTAGAGGTAATAAAGCAACAAGAACAACAAGAACAAATAGAAAAGATAAAAATGATGTATTAAATAATAAGGAGTTAGTAAAGGATACGAAGAAGAAATTATTAAAAAAAGGGCCAAATGTTGAATTCTTAAATATGGATACAAGGCCTGTTGTATCTAGATCATCTAAACCTACTGTATTTGCAGATGCTAAACTTAAAGTAATTCCACTAGGTGGTATGAATGAAATTGGTAAAAATATGACTGTTTTTGAATATAAAGATGAAATAATAGTTGTAGACTGCGGACTTGCATTTCCAGAGGATGATATGTTAGGTGTTGATTTAGTAATTCAAGATATAACATACTTAGAAAGAAATAAAGATAAAGTAAAAGCTTTATTTATAACTCATGGGCATGAGGATCATATAGGTGCAATACCATATTTCTTAAAGAAAATAAATGTACCAATTTATGGAACAAAATTAACATTAGGTCTAATCAAAGCAAAATTGATAGAACATCACTTAGAAAAAAGTACAAAGCTAAAATGTGTAAAACCACGTGACGTTATAGCTTTAAAACACTTTAAGGTAGAGTTTATAAGAATGACACACTCAATTGCAGATGCAGCAGGACTTGCAATAAAGACACCTGTTGGAACAGTAGTGCATACAGGAGATTTCAAGGTAGATTATACGCCAATAGATGGAAAACCAATGGATTTTGCAAGACTTGCAGAACTTGGTGAAGAAGGTGTAACGCTTCTAATGTCTGATAGTACAAATGCTCAAAGAGACGGATATACTATGTCAGAAAGTATAGTAGGACATGAGTTTGATAAAATATTTACAAACTGTAAAAAAAGAATAATAGTTGCAACATTTGCATCAAATATACACAGAATGCAACAAATAATGAATGCTGCTGTAAAATGTAACAGAAAGGTATCAGTTGTTGGTCGTAGTATGATAAATGTTCTTGCAGTTTCACAAGAACTAGGATATTTAGAAGTACCAGAAGGAACTATTATTGATATAGATAAAATAAATAACTATAATCCTGAAGAATTATTAATAATTACAACTGGAACACAAGGTGAACCAATGTCTGCACTTAGCCGTATGTCAGCAGGTGAGCACAAAAAAGTTCAAATAACACCAGATGATTTAGTAATTTTCTCATCATCTGCTATACCTGGTAACGAAAAATCAATTGATAAAGTAATTGATGAACTAGAAAAATTAGGTGCTGAAGTTATATACAATCAACTTGCCGATGTACACGTATCTGGTCATGCTTGCAAAGAAGAATTAAAATTAATGTTATCATTAGTAAAACCAAAATATTTTATGCCAGTTCATGGTGAGTATAGATTTTTAAAAATGCATGGCGAACTTGCAGTCGAAACAGGTACACCAAAAGAAAATATATTTATAATGGAAAATGGTAGAACTCTTGAAATTGGAAAACATGATGCTAAAATTACAACTCAAGTACCTTCTGGTATGATACTTGTAGATGGACTTGGTGTTGGTGATGTTGGAAATATTGTAATTAGAGATAGACAGTTATTATCTGAAAATGGTGTTATAATAGTTGTTGTAACACTAGATAGAAAAACAGCAAAAGTAATTTCAGGACCAGATATAGTAACTCGTGGGTTTGTTTATGTAAGAGAAAGTGAAGACTTAATGGAAGAAATAAAAGAAGTTGCAAAAGATGAACTTGATAGATGCGATAAAGAAAATATTCGTGAATGGTCTAATATAAAATCAAATCTAAGAGATAACTTAATGCGTTTTGTATATTCTAAAACAAAACGTCAACCAATGATACTTCCAATATTAATGGATGTAGATTTAGATAAAAATAGAAATTAATATTTAAGGTGATTGAAAATGGATGAAAATTTAAAAGAAAAATATGAGAAACTTGCAAATTTAATATTTCCAGATGTAACAGAAACTGTAGAAGATTTAGAAAAAAGATATCCTGAAAGAAATTTAAAAGAAGGAGCGTGCGTAACACGTTTTGCTCCTTCTCCTACAGGATTTTTACATACTGGAGCCTTGTTTACTTCACTTATAAATAAAAAACTTGCAAATCAAACAGGTGGGGTATTTTTTCTTAGAATAGAAGATACTGATAGAAAAAGAGAAGTAAAAGATAGTGTAAAAGACTTGACTACCCAAATGAGAGAATTTAATATTTCACCAGATGAGGGAGTTATTGAAGAAGGAAAAGAAATTGGTGATTATGGTCCATATACTCAAAGTAAGAGAGAAAAAATATATAGAATTTGTGCAAAACATTTACTTTTAAAAGGACTTGCATATCCATGCTTTTGTACACCAGAAATGTTGCAAAAGACACATGATTATCAAGAAGAACATAAAATTGTACCTGGGTATTACTCAGTATATGCAAAATGTCGAAATATATCAGTTGATGAATATATATCAAGGATTGAAGCAGGGGAAAAGTATATTTTAAGATTTAGATCAAATGGATCTCACTTAAAAAAAGTAAGTTTTAAAGATGGTATAAAGGGAAAAATTGATATTGCACAAAATGATCAAGATATAGTAATCTTAAAATCAGATGGACTTCCAACTTATCATTTTGCACATGTTTGTGATGATCATTTTATGAGAACAACACATGTTATAAGGGGAGAAGAATGGGTATCTTCAGTTCCTATTCATTTAGAGTTATTCTATGCTATGGGATTTAAGGCACCAGTGTTTGTACATATTCCAAGTATAATGAAATTAGATGGAACATCTAAAAGAAAGCTTAGTAAAAGAAAAGATAGTGAAGCTGCTGTATCATATTTCTTAAAAGCAGGATATCCAGTAGAATCAGTAAATGAATATCTTTTAACTCTAATTAATTCGGATTTTGAAAACTGGAAAAGAGCTCATAAAAATGAAAGTAATGATTTATTTGAACTTAAATTAAAAAAGATAAATACATCAGGTGCGTTATTTGATAATGTAAAATTAAATGATGTATCAAAAGAAGTAATATCAAGAATGAATAGTGATGAAGTATTAAAAGCTGTTCTTGATTGGGCAAAAAAATATAACGAAGAAGTATATAACCTAATTTCAAAAGATGAGTCGTATAGCAAAAAAATCTTTGCTTTAGAAAGAGATGGAGCAAAAAAAATACGTAAAGATATATATAAATGGGAAGATATTATACCTACTTTCTTTTATTTCTTTGATGAGTATTTTAAAGAAGATATAAAAGAAGGATATGACTTTAGAGTTACAGATAAATTGACTAAAGAAGTTATTTTAGATGTAATAGAGAAATATTCTAGTGTATATAACGAAAATGATGATAAGGATACTTGGTTTAGCAGAATGAAGGAACTTGCAAATAATCTTGGATTCTGTACTAATATGAAGGAGTACAAAGAAAATCCAGATAATTTTGTAGGAAGTATTGCTGATTTTTCAGATATAATAAGGACTTCTGTTACAAATAGGCATAATACACCAGATATATATGAAATAATGAAAATACTTGGAAAAGATAGGGTCATTAGTAGATTTAAAGAATCTGAGTTTAGAATATAAATGAAAAACCACGTGATTTTTGAAGTGCAATTTTTTCTTTTACTTCAATCTATATCACGTGTTTTTATATTATGGAAAGATATCCATATACATATATAAATCTTTTTAACAAATTTTAAAAATATATTGAATATTTTATGTTATTAATGTATAATTAAATTAAGTGTATTAGTTTTAGGAGATTTTAGATAATATGAAAAATTATAAATTAAGAAAAGGAATATCTTTGATAGTGCTTATTATTACTATAATAGTAGTTATTATTTTAGCTGCAACTGTAATAATTACGCTTTCTAAAAATAACCCAATTGAGAGTGCTAAAGAAGCAAGTTTTAAAGAGGATGTTAGAGCTTTTCAAAATGAACTGTACCTCTACATAGGAAGTGAAACATTAAAAGATTACACAGCTTCACGAGAAAATATTACAATGACCGAGGTACCAACAAAAGAAGAAATGAATAGGTATATATCAAGCTTTAAGGAAAAATATGTTGGAAAGTTTGGAATAGAAAATGATGAATTAATATACTATCCAAAAAATGTAAAAGAAAATGAGAAAAAATGGTTAAAGGACTTGGGAATTAATCCATCTGGATATTTAATTATAACAGCAGATAAAGATTTATTTGAATGGGAAGATGAAAATAAAACTAAACTAAAAGGAATTAAAAATCAAGATGATTTTGATAGTTATTTAGCAAATAATAATTATATTTTAAAATTACCAGATGGTTGTGTTAAAATTCTAAAATCTGCTTTTTTTCAGCAAACAAATATAAAAAAAATAATTATGCCAGATAGTATAACTGAAGTTGAACAGAGCGTATTTAATGGTTGTACATCATTAAATGAAGTTAAATTATCTCAAAATTTAAGAGAGATTGGTCATTATATGTTTTCTGGGTGCACAAGTCTTGAAAAAATAGAATTACCTAATTCTGTGGAAAAATTGTGGGCTGAATCCTTCGGGGGATGCTCATCTTTAAAATATATTAATTTACATGAAAATATAAAATATTTGGGCGAAGGATGTTTAGAGGGTACCGCTATTTCTGATATTATTATACCTGAATCAGTAACAAGGATAAATTTTTATGCCTTTAGAAATTGCTTAAATTTAGAAAAAGTTGAAATAAAAAGTAATATAACATCGTTACCAGTTCATTGCTTTAGATCCTGTAGTTCTCTTAAAGAGGTAAAATTACCAGATTCTTTAGAAAGTATTTCAAGTGAAGCTTTTTTGGAATGTTCTAGTTTAAAAACTATTGATATACCAGATGGAGTTACAAGCATAGGAACTAATTGCTTTAATGGTTGTAAGTCTTTAGAGAGTGTAAAATTACCAAGTGGCTTAACAAAAATAAAAGATGCTACATTTAGTGGTTGTGAAAAATTAAGTCAGATAAATATACCTGATAATGTTACAAGTATTGGTGCAAGTGCATTTTCAGGTTGTAAATCTTTAAGTGAAATTACTATTAAAAATAATGTTCAAACAATGGGTAGTGGAGTTTTTGCCAATGATAAGAATTTAGTAATAAATTGTGAGGCAAGTAAAAAGCCAGATGGTTGGGATGAAAATTGGAATCAAGATGGACCAACTACTGTAAATTGGCGATATACAAAGAATTAATTGTAATAATAAAAATAGAATAATTATATAATATAAATAAAGCCACGTGTTTGTTAAAGTAAAACTTTTGTTTCTTTACATTAACACGTGGCTTTTTAATCGTCTAAATCCTCAAATAATATATCGTTAAAAAATAATTTATTATTTATATGTATCAAAAACGTGAAACTTTTTTTTTAGTATTGACATATATATTAAAAATATATAAAATAATAATAGGTGAGTTTAATGAAAAGAAAAATATATGAAGATTTATTAAAATGGAAAAATACTGAAAGTAAAATACCTTTAATGGTGGTAGGAGCAAGGCAAATTGGGAAAACATATATTATAAATGAATTTTGCAAAAAAGAATTTAAAAAGTATATATATATTAATCTTTTAGAAACACCTGAAATTGTAAGTATATTTTCAAGGGATATAAATATAATGGAAAAATTTAAAAGAATGGAAATTTTTTTAGATACTAAGATAGATATAGAAAATACAGTAATATTCTTTGATGAAGTGCAAGAGTCTGAAGATATTATTTCAGCACTTAAGTTTTTTTGCGAAAGTGAAGAAAAATTTAAAATTATATGTGCTGGAAGCCTACTTGGAGTAAAAATAAATAGATTTAAGAAATCTTTCCCTGTAGGAAAAGTAAGAATACTTAATATGGCATCAATGGATTTTGAAGAATTTTTAATGGCAAATGAAAATTTTATGTTAATAGATGAAATATATAACTCGTATAACAAAATGATGCCAATAGATAATGTTTTACATAATAAATTAATAGAATTATATAAAATGTATTTATGTGTTGGTGGAATGCCCGAAGCAGTAAAAGATATTATAAATAAAAAAATGAATATATTGGAATTTAATAAAAATATTGCATCTGATATAATTATATCTTACTTAAATGATATGAATAAATATGTAGTAAGTAATGCTGAGTCTATAAAAATAGAAGCAATATATAAATCTATTCCAACCCAACTTTCAAATCCAAGTAATAAATTTCAATATAGCAAGTTAAATAAGAATGCAAGAAGTAGAGATTATATAGAACCATTAAATTGGTTGATTTCTAGTAGTATGATATATAAGAGTAATTTGATAAAAAATATACAGATACCATTAAAAGGATTTATAGATGAAAATTGTTTTAAACTTTATCTTAGTGATGTTGGTCTTCTTACTTCATTACTTGGAGTAAAATATAATGATATAATTTTGGATAATTTAGAGATTTATAAAGGAATAATAACAGAAAACTATGTTGCAACACAGTTCGTCTCAAATAAAAATGATTTATATTATTGGAGCTCTTCAAATAAGGCAGAAATTGATTTTTTACTATATAATGATGATGGAATAATACCAGTCGAAGTAAAAGCAAACAAAAATATAAAATCAAAGAGTTTAAATATGTATATTGAGAAATTTAAACCAAAATATAGTATTAGAATATCTAATAAAAATTTTGGCTTTGAAAATGGAATAAAATCTGTTCCGTTATACGCAACATTTTGTATTAAGTAAAAAGGAGCTATTATGCAAAATTTAAAAGAAAATATAGAAAAATTAAATAATTACCTTTCAGATACTAGTTATAATGATATAGATATAGTAGATTTAATAAAATATTTATCAAGTAAGTTTGGAGTAAAACAAGAAATTCAAAAAGAAAAGTATCAAAGGTTAGAAGAATATATAGGAGATAGTAAAAAAGTATTACTTGTTCTTGTAGATGGACTTGGGTATTATAAAGTAAATGAATTAAGTGATAGTTCAATATTAAAGAAAAATTTAATGACAGGTATTAGAACAGTAAATCCAACTTCAACAGCATGTGTACTTACAAGTGTATGTAGTGCAAAGTATCCATCAGAACACGGAATTTTTGGATGGTGGCAGTATTTAAGAAGCAAAAACTTAAATTACTGCCCACTTCCTATGGTTGAAAGAAAAACAGGGAAGAAAGTTGAAGATAAAGGAATTAATATAAAAGAAGTATTTGAATTTGAAAGTATATTTGAAAAATTAAATACTACTGTTAATATTTCAATGCCTAGGGAATTAATATCATCTAGTTATTCTAGAATGTTCTCAGGCAGTAAAGCTAGTACTCATGGCTTTTATTCTATTAGAGAAGGTTTTATGAACATGTCTAAAAAACTAAAAAATTCAGATACGTCTTTTAGTTATTTATATATTGATGGACTTGACGCTGCCTCTCATATGTATGGAGTAAATAGTCAAGAGGTTAAAAATATTATATCTGAAGTTGAAGAGGGTATAAAATTTATAAAGAACGATAATGATGATGTAAAAGTAATTGTGATAGCTGATCATGGACAAGTTGATATGGTAAGTATGATGTACTTAAATCAAAATACGGATTACACTAAATATTTTTATGCACTTCCAAGTATAGATACAAGAATGATAAGCTTCTTTGTAAAGGATGAAGCAAAAGAAGAATTTGAAGAAAAATTTTTAAGTGAATTTAATAAAGATCTAATTTTATTAAAAAAATCAGAGATAGAAAAATATAAAATATTTGGAAATACTAAATTAAGTAAGAAGGCTAAAGAAAATTTAGGTGAATATATAGGGATAGTTGTAAATGATAAATTTATGGTATGCGATAAAATAAACATAGAAGATTGTTTAAATACAAAAGGGAATCATTCTGGACTTACTAAAAAAGAAACAACTATACCACTTATTGTAATATAGTAAGGTGATAAAATTGGATAATGTATTAAATGAAAATGAAAAAATAATAAATAATATAAAAGCAAGTATGAGTTTTGAAGGAATGAATTTAGATAAAAGTGATATAGATTTAATAAATAGTTTTTTAGACAATAAAATAACTGAACAAGAGGGAATAGAAATTATAAAAAATGAATTTAAAAATATGTAAAGAGGGAAGTATATGTATGATGTTATAAATTCAAGGTATACATACAAAGGTACGGATGTACTTGTAAACAAACTAGATATTAAAGATGAGAAGAAATTGGAAAAGTATGAACGAAAAATGGTTGCCTTTAAACTTGCAACCATTAATGAGGTGGAATTTCCTAAAGTATTTGATGAAAAAAGACTTAAATTCATTCATAGCTATCTTTTTTGTGATGTATACGATTTTGCAGGTATGTATAGACTTGAAAATATTATTAAAGAAAACTTTGTTTTTTCACAGTATGAATATATAGAAGAAAATCTAAAAAGTGTAATGAGTAAAATAAATTTAGAAGAGTTTAAGAAAATGAATTTTGATGAATTTATAAAAATGATTTCGTATCTTATGACAGAACTTAATGTAATACATCCTTTTAGAGAGGGAAATGGAAGAGCCATACGTGAATTTATTCGTGAGCTTATGCTTGAGTGTGGTTATGAAATTGACTTTTCAAAAATTGAGTATGATGAGGTTATAAAAGCAAGTAAAGAGGCTATTTTAGATGATACATATCAAATAGAACTTCTTAAAAAAAGTTGTAAAAAAATCAATATATTCTAAAAAATGTAAAAAAATACATTTATTGGTTCCAAAAAGTGTAAAAAAGTACATTTTTTGGAACGTATTAATTTTATTGGTTAGCTGTATTTAAATGTCAGTATGTACAATTTGTATTAGGAAATATCAGAGTAAATAGTTGCCTTATATTTATTCTTTTATGTATTTTTTTACTAAATTATTTTCTTTTTCTAATTGTTTTAAACTTTTTTTAGGTGTTGGTAAATCTTCTGGCATAGTTCCACCATTTTTTGCAATTACATCTCTAATATTTTTTCCAATATTATAATGAGTCGTATTTGCCTCTTTTTCTGTAGAAATATTATCTCTTTTTAACTTTGATTCAGTTTGCGTAATACGAAATAAATTAGCCGCAAGTTCTTCACTTCCCATATTGTCTAAAATATCTTCTCTATATCTTAAACCTTTTCTTTTTGCAATATAATCAGCAGTTTCACCATTGTATAGTCCCTTATATCCAGAATTATGGAATTTATCAAAATTTTTTACTCCTGCTTTTTTTGCTGTTTGATTTAAAGAATAATTACCTTTTCTTGTTAAATTTCTTTGATAAAATCTCTTTTCGTCTTCTGTTAATAAGCTATACTCTTTTTCACTAATTTCTTGTTTTCTAGTTTGTATTGCAAAATATGTTTGAGCAAGAGCAATTACTTCTTTTCTTGGATCTCCATTTTGTGCTATTAGATAGCAAGCATAACGAGTTAATTTATAATCTTTTTTAATTCTTTTTGCTCCGGAACCTATTTCAACCATTTTGTCGGCATTGCCAAAATGGTCTAAAGTATTAATATCACTATTTTTACATGCTTTTATTGCTTTTTGAACTACACCTTCAAATTTTCTCCATTCTTTATAATCTAAAACTGTTTGTAGTTCTCTAGCACTCCAATATTCATTGCCATTTTTATCAATATGTCTGATATCTTCAAAAGTCTTATTACTGTAATTTTTATTGTTTCCTAATTTATCCATTTACAAATACCTCCTAATTTCATATTTTGATTGATAGCAATTATATCAAACATTTGTTTCAAAATCAAGAAGATTTAATTTTTTTATATAATAGGAAAGTCATATTGAAATTACCATGTCAAAATTTTTATAGCACTTTTTAAAAATATATAAATTAACATATCATATAATTCTTGTCGAAAAATGCGATGAAAAGTATATAAAAATACACAACAAATGTTTACCACAGAACAAATGTGTGATATAATCATCTTGTAAAATGAAAGCGAGGGGATTAAATAAGTGAGAAATATACATCAGGAGTAAGTGCACTAAATAGGGAAGATATTGTAAAAGAAAATTACAATAAAAA
>ENA-OPXX01002436-OPXX01002436.1-human-gut-metagenome-genome-assembly--contig:-NODE-2436-length-10192-cov-3.985597_pt1 | contig 10192 bp, 8 predicted proteins | sample MGYA00241771_ERZ502046 | MGnify/ENA primary metagenome ERZ502046 (study PRJEB25962, sample SAMEA2042006) | human gut metagenome | biome: human gut; feature: human-associated habitat; material: faeces...
AATTTTGGCTAAGTTACTGAGAACGGAGTGAACAGTAACAAAAATACGACAGGATTAGCAGAAAATCAAGGTAGACATTTAGCAGAAAAATAAGTAAAATACAAGATGTAGATATAAATTGTAAGCAGAACAGTAACACAAATGTCGTAAGTATTTAACAGTTCACTATTGCTATAAGAAAGGACTGAACAGTTGTATATATTTTATATACTGCTGAAAAAGAGGAGGAGAGAGTAATGAAAAAAATAGCAGCTATGGTGCTGGCAGGTGTTCTGGCAGCAGTTCCGGTCAGTACGACCGGTGCAGCGGAATTTCAGGATGGAGCAGATACACAGAATTTCATCTGGGCAGCCGGAGAGGAAACTTCAACAGACACAGATGAAAGCAAAGGGGTAAGTGCAAATGACAGTGTCGTTGAAGGACTTGACAAACCTATGGTTTTCTATCCCAACACTTACTATAAATTTAATGTGACCGGTGCCGGAACGCAGAATACGAATCCTGTTGAGGGAGATGTCAGATGGACACCATTATACTGGAGTCTTTCTCTCAAACCGCAGGAAAGCGATATTCACAGGAAATGGGAAATCGGTTCTGCAAAGGGTATTTATACAAAGGTGGAACGTGCATACAATATATATATCTTTTTCCAGAGAGAAGAATATACAGGAGGTATATGGGAGAAAAACGATATTGTACAACCTGTGAGATATCAGTTCAATGCAGCTCCGTTAACTGAACAGGGTGGAAGCTATAAGTACCTGATAGGTGGAATTGGCTATAAGATTTTAAATGAAAGAGAAGTAAGCGTTACAGGTCTTGCTGCGGAATATAATGTGATACAGATTCCGGCTACAGTTGTGATCAATGATAAAGTTTATAAAGTAACTACAATTGACAAGAATGCCTTCAACGGGAACAAAGAAATTACAGATGTTATTTTTGGAAATAATGTAACAACGATTGGAAAATATGCGTTCAGCCAGTGCCCGAATCTGCGGAACATAAGATTTGGCAGCAGAGTAAAAAGAATTGGCAGCAACGCATTTGCACAGTGTACAAAACTGCGAAATTTTATACTTCCTGCCAGTGTCAGACATATAGATGCCAGAGCTTTTTACCAGTGCCCGGCAGTCAAAGTGATCAGGATCAACAGTACAGCACTGAATTATGTTGGAAAAAAAGCTTTTGCGGTCAACAAAACCGTAACTATCAGACTTCCTGAGAAGCTGTTTGCCAGATATCAGAAACTGATCAAGGCAAGCAATGTGTATTCTAAAACGAGGTTTGTGAAATATTAAAAAAAACTCAAAAATGCCCTTGCCATTTCGACAAAAACGTGATATGATAATACTCGTTTCAATGCCGGCATGTCGGAATGGCAGACGAGGCAGACTCAAAATCTGTTGTGGGCAACCACGTGTGGGTTCAAGTCCCACTGCCGGCACTAAAAAGTAAGCGAAGCCTTTGTTTGTGAAGGTTTTCGCTTTTTTTATTTGCCGTATTAAACAGTTCAGATAATTCTAAAATCTTTATGAAATTTATCTCGCTTTTCTTGAAAAAGAGATGAATAAGTGATATGGTACATCATAACAAAACGAAATGGAGGAAAAGCCAATGAACCTTGATAATAAAAAGCCTGGCAGAAAACCGCTTTATGTATATTATATCATTGCGGCAGTTATTATCATTCTTCTGAATGTGCTGTTACTTCCTGCAATTGAGGGACGAAAGGTACAGACGACTGATTACAGTACTTTCCTGACAGGAGTAGAGAAGGATTACGTTAAGACAGTAGAAATTCAGGATGATTATATTTATTATGTAGCAGAGAGTGACGGACAGGAGGGTTATTTCAGAACTGTCAAGATGAATGATCCTGACCTTGTAGACCGTTTGCATGATGCAAATGTCAAGTTCGGTGCAGCAGCACCACAGCAGACATCTATCTGGATCAGTCTGATCGCAGGATATGTACTGCCGATTGCCATCTTTATCCTTCTTGGAAGGTGGCTCAGCAAGAAGATGATGAGTTCCATGGGCGGAGGTCCCGGTGGGGCAATGTCATTTGGAAAGAGTAATGCGAAAGTATATGTGAAATCATCTACGGGAATCAAATTCTCAGATGTAGCGGGAGAGGACGAAGCCAAGGATCTTCTGACAGAAATCGTAGATTATCTTCATAACCCGCAGAAATACAGAGAAATCGGTGCATCTATGCCGAAAGGAGCCCTTCTTGTAGGCCCTCCGGGTACAGGTAAAACACTTCTTGCAAAAGCGGTAGCCGGTGAAGCGGAAGTTCCGTTCTTCTCCATTTCCGGTTCTGAATTCGTGGAAATGTTTGTTGGTATGGGCGCTGCCAAGGTGCGTGATCTTTTCAAACAGGCGAATGAGAAAGCTCCATGTATTGTATTTATCGATGAGATCGACACAATTGGCAAGAAACGTGATGGTGCCGGATTTACAGGCGGCAATGATGAGCGCGAGCAGACTCTGAACCAGCTGCTTACAGAGATGGATGGTTTTGACGGCTCCAAAGGTGTTGTGATCCTTGCGGCAACCAACAGACCGGATTCCCTTGATCCCGCACTTCTTCGTCCCGGACGTTTTGACAGACGTATTCCTGTTGAACTTCCGGATTTAAAAGGACGTGAGGAAATCCTTAAAGTCCATGCAAAGAAGATTAAGATCGCAGATTCCGTACGTTTTGATGAGATTGCGAAAGCTGCAGCCGGAGCTTCCGGTGCAGAACTTGCAAATATTGTCAATGAAGCAGCACTTCGTGCAGTACGTGACGGCAGAAAATTTGCCACCCAGGCAGATTTTGAGGAGAGTATCGAGGTAGTTATCGCAGGATATCAGAAGAAGAACAGAGTTCTTTCCAATAAAGAAAAACTGATAGTTGCTTATCATGAAATCGGACATGCGCTGGTTGCAGCAAAGCAGACCGAATCTGCACCGGTCCACAAGATCACTATTATTCCGCGTACATCAGGAGCACTCGGATATACCATGCAGGTGGATGACGGAGATCATTATCTGATGACAAAGGAAGAACTTGCAAATAAGATAGCGACCTTTACAGGCGGTCGTGCCGCTGAGGAACTGATCTTCCACTCTATTACAACCGGAGCATCCAATGATATCGAACAGGCGACTAAGCTTGCAAGAGCAATGATCTCCAGATATGGTATGAGTGAAGACTTCGATATGGTTGCCATGGAGAATGTGACAAATCAGTATCTGGGCGGAGATTCCAGTTTAAGCTGTTCTTTTGAGACACAGACTCTTCTGGATAAGAAGGTTGTGGAGCTTGTCAGGATGGAACATCAGAAAGCACTGAAAATCCTTCAGGACAATATTGGAAAGCTCCATGAACTTGCAAAATATCTGTATGAGCATGAGACAATTACAGGTGAGGAATTTATGAAGATCCTGAATGCACCTGTACAGGTTCCCACTGTAGTGGCAGAATCTGAAAGTAATACAGAGTCTGAGAACAATGCAGAATCCGAAAACAGTACAGATGCAGATACATCTTCCGGGAAAGTAAATCTGCAGAAGTGATATTTTCTCGAGATATACAAGCCAAAATTCCATTGCCGCAGGCAATCCGGAAATTTGGTTATGTCACTGGAAACTGAGTGAACAGCAATGAAAGCAGCAGAGGCGATTTGGGCTTCTGCTGCTTTTCCTTGCCAATTAACTCCGGTTCGGTTATAATTCGTAATAGTGAACGCAGCATCCTGGATGTTTTTTGGAAGAAAGAAGGGAATGAAGATGGATTGCCGAACTGCAGAAGGAATGGTGAGTAGTTATATTAAACATGATCTTCCACTAAATGAACTGGAAGAGTTTCTCGATCATGTACAGAATTGTTCTTCCTGTTATGATGAACTGGAGACATATTTTATTGTCCATGAGGTAACACATCAGCTTGATGATGACAGCAGCGATTCGGTTCTGGATTTCAAAAAACTGCTGGAACAGGATATCCGGAAATCCAGAAGATATATCCGCAAGAAGAAAGCCAGTTGGCTGATGTTTGGAGTAAGTATATGCCTTCTGATCGCTACGATTGCGGCAATATTGATTTTTGTAATGATGGAGACAAATTACATTCTATAAAGACACTGGAGGATTTTATGAGCGAAAAAATATTACTGATTGACGGACACAGTATTCTGAACAGAGCTTTTTATGGTCTGCCGGATCTTACAAATTCAGAAGGAAAACACACAGGGGCAGTATATGGTTTCCTGAATATCCTTCTTCGGACGATCGAGGAAGAGAAGCCTCAGTATCTGACAGTGGCATTTGACCTGAAGGCACCGACTTTCCGCCATAAGATGTTTGAAGCATACAAGGGAACACGTAAACCCATGCCTGAAGAACTGAGAGAGCAGGTACCGCTGATTAAAGAAATGCTTACTGCAATGGGTGTGAATGTTGTGACAAAAGAAGGCTACGAAGCGGATGATATACTGGGAACTCTGGCCAGAAAAAGCGAAGCGGCAGGAATGGATGCGACAATCCTTTCCGGTGACAGAGATCTGCTTCAGCTTGCGACAGATAAGGTTATGATCCGTTTGCCAAAGACTGTAAGGGGCAAGACCACCATAGAGGATTATCATGCACAGCAGGTGATCGAGAAATATCAGGTGACACCTCCTCAGATCATTGAGTTAAAGGCTCTGATGGGAGACAGTGCGGATAATATACCGGGAATCCCGGGAGTAGGTGAGAAGACTGCCACAAAGATTATTGTGGAGTATGGAAGTATTGAGAATGCTCATGAACATCTGGAAGAGCTGAAGCCAAACAGAGCCAGGGAATCAATGAGAGAACATTATGATATGGCGCAGATGAGCAAGGCTCTGGCTACGATCTGTACGGACAGTCCCATAGAGTTTTCGTATGAAAAGGCAAAACTGGGAAATCTTTATACAAAAGAAGCTTTCCTTCTCTGCAGACAGCTGGAATTTAAGAATCTGCTTAGCCGTTTTGACTCTGCGGCAGTACAGGAAGATACGCTGGAACAGGAGTTTTTCACATGTGCAGACCTGGCAGGCTGTGAAGCGCTGTTTGCGAAAGCGGAAGCAGGAAAGACAGCGGGTGTTTCTCTGGTTACAGAGAATGGCAGGGTATTTGGTGCAGGACTTGCGCTGAATGAAGAGGAAATTTATTATATTCCTGTAGAAGGGATGATCACAGAAGGTTATCTCTGCGGAAAATTGGAAGGGCTCCTTCATAAAGTATCTGAATCCAACACAGAGAACATTATGAAATCTAATACAGATGATGTGAAGAAGGATCCGGAAAATGAGATATCTGATGTCAATACAGACGGTACTCTGAAATATGATAAAAAATGTGTATGTGCATTGGATGTAAAGGCATTACTCAAGCATATAAAATCTGATGATCCGATGGCTGTATTTGATGCAGGTGTGGCTGCATATCTGCTGAATCCTCTGAAATCCTCCTATACTTACGATGATATGGCAAAGGAATATCTGAATGGTCGTATCCTGCCTGCAAGAGAGGAACTTCTTGGAAAGAAAACAGTGGAAAAAGCATGGGAGGAGAGTGCAGAGGGGCTTACAGCATGGGCCTGCTACATGGCCTATACAGCACTTGCCTGTCGGAAACCCATGTGTGAAGCACTGCGTGATACAGGTATGTGGAATGTATATACACAGATTGAGCTTCCGCTGATCTTTACTCTTGATTCCATGGAAAAATGGGGAATCAGCGTGAAGAGTGAAGAACTGAAAAGCTACGGTGAGAAACTAAGTGTACGTATTGGAGAACTGGAGAAGCAGATCTGGCAGCAGGCAGGGGAAGAGTTTAATATCAATTCTCCGAAACAGATGGGAGTGATCCTGTTTGAAAAGCTTGGCCTTAAGGGTGGAAAGAAAACAAAGACAGGTTATTCCACAGCGGCAGATATTCTGGAAAAGCTTGCACCGGAGTATCCCATTGTAAAGGATATTCTGGAGTACCGTCAGCTTGCGAAACTGAAATCTACTTATGCAGACGGGCTTGTTGGTGAGATCGCAGAGGACGGCAGGATTCATTCTACTTTTAACCAGACAATTACAGCAACAGGAAGGATCAGCAGCACAGAGCCGAATCTTCAGAATATCCCTGTAAGAATGGAGCTTGGAAGACTGATCCGTAAGGTATTTGTTCCGGAAGAGGGATATGTATTTCTGGATGCGGACTATTCCCAGATCGAGCTTCGTGTTCTGGCGTATATGTCAGGGGATGAGAAACTGATCCAGGCATATAAAGAAGCCCAGGATATCCACAGACATACAGCATCAGAGGTATTCCATGTGCCCTTTGATGAGGTGACAGATCTGCAGAGGAGAAATGCCAAGGCAGTAAATTTTGGAATTGTTTATGGGATCAGTTCCTTTGGGCTCAGCCAGGATTTAAGTATCACACGAAAAGAAGCAGCAGAATATATTGAAAGATATTTTGAAACTTATCCAAAGATCAAAGGATTTCTCGACGGACTGGTGGAAGAGGGAAAAGAAAAAGGATATGTGACTACCATGTTTGGCAGACGCAGGCCGATCCCGGAACTGAAATCCGGTAATTTTATGCAGAGGTCTTTTGGGGAGCGAGTAGCCATGAACTCTCCAATACAGGGAACTGCGGCGGATATCATTAAAATTGCAATGAACCGTGTGTACAGACGATTAAAGGATGAGAATCTTAAATCCCGTCTTGTACTTCAGGTACACGATGAACTTCTGATAGAGACCTGTAAAGAGGAAATCCCGCAGGTTTCTGCTATTCTTGAAGAAGAGATGAAAGGTGCCGCAAAGCTTTCCGTAGAACTGGAAGTCGATATGCATCAGGGTAATAACTGGTATGAGGCGAAGTGATGATGATAACAATAGGAATTACCGGCGGAGTGGGTGCCGGAAAAAGTACAGTGCTTGATTTTCTTGAAGAAAAGTATCAGGCATATGTGATGAAAGCAGATGAGATCGGGCATCTGGTGATGGAGCCGGGGCAGTCCTGTTATGAACCGGTGATTGCACTATTTGGAAGACAAATCATAAAAAATGATAAAACTATTGACCGCAGACAGGTTTCGGATGTAGTATTTTCACATCCAGAGCTTCTGGAGAAATTAAACCAGATCATCCATCCGGCTGTGAAACAGTACATCAGAGAGCAGTTAGCTGTAAAGAGACAGCAGGGACAGAAGATATGTGTGGTGGAAGCTGCACTCCTTCTGGAAGATCATTATCAGGAGTTTTGCGATACGATATGGTATATTCATACGGATGAAGAGATCCGTATCAGGAGACTGATGGAGAACCGCGGTTATACAAGAGAGAAATCAGTCAGTATCATTGCCAGTCAGGCACCGGAGACTTTTTTTCGGGAAAATGCAGACTATGTTGTGGTAAATAACGGAGATTTTGCACAGACCAGACGGCAGATTGAGGAAGGAATCAGAAAATATGAGACTTTGTAGCATTGCCAGCGGAAGCAGCGGAAACTGTATTTATGTGGGCTCAGATAATACCCATCTTCTGGTGGATGTAGGCATCAGCGGAAAAAGAGTAGAACAGGGATTGAATTCTCTGGAATTGACAGGAAAAGATATTGATGGTATCTTGATTACACATGAACATTCGGATCATATCAAAGGTCTGGGCGTGATCGCAAGGAAACATCAGATACCGGTTTATGCGACAGAAGGAACTGTGGAAGCTTTATCTCACATGAATCTTGGAAAAATGCCGGAAGGGATTTTTCGTGAGATACACGAAGATGAGCCTTTTGAGATTAATGATCTGACAGTGAATCCTTTTACGATCCCTCATGATGCTGCACAGCCCGTAGGATACCGGGTAGAGTGTGGAGAGCATTCTGTGGGGATTGCTACAGACCTTGGAAAATATAATGAGTACATAGTCGGTAATCTGCAGAATCTGGATGCGCTTCTTCTGGAAGCAAATCATGACATCCGTATGCTGCAGGTTGGAAAATATCCCTATTATCTGAAACAGAGAATCCTTGGAGACAGGGGACATCTTTCCAATGAGAATGCAGGCAGGCTTTTATGCAGGCTGCTGCATGACAATATGAAAGGGATTTTCCTTGGACATCTGAGCAGGGAAAATAACTATGAGGAACTGGCATATGAAACCGTCTGTTCAGAAGTAACCTTAGGTGACAACCCTTATAAGTCGCGTGATTTCAGAATTCAGGTGGCACAGAGGGATTGCATATCAGAAGTAATTACAGTGTAGAAAGGACAAAGAACTTATGAAAAAGACAATCATCACAGTAGTAGGAAACGATACCGTAGGAATTATTGCAAAGGTTTGTACTTATCTTGCAGACAATAATGTAAACATTCTTGATATCTCCCAGACCATCGTACAGGGATATTTCAACATGATGATGGTAACAGATGCCAGCAAATGTGAGAAAGACAACGGAGTTCTTGCCAAAGAACTGGAAGCCCTTGGAGATAAGATCGGTGTAGTGATCCGCTGCCAGCATGAAGATATCTTCAATGTAATGCACAGAATCTGAGAAAATCTAAGCAGGTAAGCCACTGAGGGACTTTCCTGTATCAGATTGCCTGAAAAATGCTGAGAGAACATACAAGGGAGAAAAACAAAATGATCAATATTTTTGAAGTAAATGAAACGAATAAAATGATCGAGCAGGAGAATCTGGATGTGCGTACCATTACTATGGGTATCAGCCTTCTGGACTGTATTGACAGTGATCTTGCTGTTTTAAATGAGAAAATCTATAAAAAGATCACAACCTGTGCAAAGGATCTGGTATCTACAGGTGAGGCTATTTCCGGTGAATATGGAATTCCGATCGTAAATAAAAGAATTTCCGTAACTCCGATCGCATTGATTGGCGGAGCTGCATGTAAGACAAAGGAAGATTTTGTAACTATTGCAGAAACTCTGGATAAGGCTGCCAAGGTGGTAGGCGTAAACTTTATCGGCGGTTATTCTGCACTGGTAAGCAAGGGAATGACTCCTGCTGAGAGACTTCTGATCGAATCTATCCCACAGGCTATGGCGAAGACAGAGCGTGTCTGCAGTTCTGTAAATGTTGGATCTACACGTACAGGTATCAATATGGATGCTGTTAAGCTGATGGGTGAGATCGTTCTGGAAACAGCGAAAGCTACCAAAGATCAGGATTCCCTGGGATGTGCGAAGCTGGTTGTATTCTGTAATGCACCGGATGATAACCCGTTTATGGCAGGCGCTTTCCATGGTGTGACAGAAGCAGACACTATCATTAATGTTGGTGTCAGCGGACCTGGCGTTGTTAAGACTGCGCTGGAACAGGTAAGAGGTAAGGATTTTGAAACTCTTTGTGAGATGATCAAGCGTACTGCCTTCAAGGTAACACGTGTTGGTCAGCTGGTAGCACAGGAGGCTTCCAGACGCCTTGGTGTTAAGTTTGGCATCGTGGATCTGTCTCTGGCTCCTACTCCTGCAATTGGTGACAGTGTTGCTGAGATCCTTGAGGAGATTGGTCTGGAGCATGCAGGTGCACCGGGCACAACAGCAGCGCTTGCTCTGTTAAATGACCAGGTTAAGAAGGGTGGAGTTATGGCTTCTACAGCAGTTGGTGGTTTGAGTGGTGCATTTATTCCGGTCAGCGAGGATCAGGGTATGATTGATGCGGTGAATGCAGGGGCACTGACTCTTGAGAAGCTGGAAGCTATGACTTGTGTATGTTCTGTAGGTCTTGATATGATTGCAATTCCCGGAGATACGAAGGCTTCTACGATTGCGGGTATTATTGCGGATGAGTCTGCAATTGGTATGGTGAACCAGAAGACTACGGCGGTTCGTCTGATCCCGGTAATTGGTAAGGGGGTTGGCGAAGTGGTTGAGTTCGGTGGACTGCTTGGTTATGCACCGATCATGCCGGTGAATCAGTTCTCCTGTGATGCGTTTGTGCAGCGTGGCGGAAGGATTCCAGCACCGATCCATAGCTTTAAAAACTGATAAAAAAGGCCAGAAACTTCGGAAAAGGGGAGTTTCTGGCTCTTTTTATGTTCAAGAGGGACGCGGAGCGGAAAATATTTTGTCTGGGGTGCGGTTTCGGAGCCTAAGATATTCTAAGTTTCCATAAATCTGCTAAAAGCATGAGCCGTCTTGTCAAACTCGCTCCG
>ENA-OPXX01002447-OPXX01002447.1-human-gut-metagenome-genome-assembly--contig:-NODE-2447-length-10166-cov-1.858075_pt1 | contig 10166 bp, 8 predicted proteins | sample MGYA00241771_ERZ502046 | MGnify/ENA primary metagenome ERZ502046 (study PRJEB25962, sample SAMEA2042006) | human gut metagenome | biome: human gut; feature: human-associated habitat; material: faeces...
TTATTTAATTTTTTATTATATTATTTTTTATAATTAATTTTTTCTTTCGTGTTCTTTAATAAAGTTTTTCTTTTTTTAATTATCTTTAGTTTATTTATTTTCGTAGTATTTTTATTATACTAAAAGCTATCAAAGTTTATTTAAAGATTATTCTTAATTGTTGTGTATGGAAAAATTTTATATATGTTAAAAAACTACTTCTTATACAATAATAAAAACTGTCCTTCTATATAGGACAGTTCTATTATATATTATTTTTTTAGTTTACAACAGAAACTGGTAAATATCTTACTCCCCATTGTAAGGCTTCTGAATGTGAGTTAACAAATATATCTATTTTATTTCCAGTTATAGCTCCTCCTCTATCTTCAACAGTATAAATATGTCCACCTATATTTAATTTTGTTCCAAATGCATATTTACTTGAAGCTGCTACTGTTCTTCCTGGCGTAGCTTTTGTTCCTGATGCTGTTCTTCCTGTTGCTTTTCCACAACATTTTGAGCATGGACAATATGCTGTTATTTTATATATTGTTCCTGATGAGTTACCTCCTGTTGTTCTTGGTAAACTTGAACCTCTTGATGTTACTTGTTTTGCTTTTACTTGAATAATTTTATTTACTGGCTCTTCTATAACTACAGAATTAATTTCTTTTCTGTCTATTTCTACTTCGTTTTGATATTTTACTCTGTATGTTACTTCTCTTTTTCCTTCTTTACCTTCTTGTAAAACTTGGTTCTTTGTTTCTTTAGCGCCATCTGATACATTTTTTGTTACTGTTTCGAATGGTATTGCTACTGTTTCTACTACAATTTGTTCTGTTATAGGATTGTATGCTTGCGCTATCATATCTATATTTAGCTCTGTTTTTTCTTCTTTTGTTTCCTTATTTTCTGTTTCTGCAGATACTAATTCTGCAACTTCTTCTTGAGCTGTTTTTTCTGTTATTATTATTTTACCATTTGCTCCGATAGTACTATTCGCATCTGGAGTTACTTTTTCTTCTGGTAATAATATAATATGTTTTTCGTCTAATATGTCTGCTACTTTTGTTTTTGATGTTACTACATTCATTTCACATCCATTTGATAATGTGATTTGTACATTTCTTACTTGTTTATTTGCTGCAAATACACATATTCCTGATATGAATAAGAATATTAAGCAAATTCCAATTATTCTCTTTAAAGATATTGATGCTTTTTCATCAACATTATTTTTTAACATAATTTCCTCCTTTGAGCTTGCCCATAATATTTATATTGTAGTATGAGCTATTTCCCATAAGCAAGTTTCATTATACTATATATTTTTTTATCTGTCAAATCTTCCAAATTTGTTAATATTTACTATATTATATTCTAATTGCTGTTTTTTATGAATATATTTTTTTTATGTTACATTTATCTAGTATATTGTACAAAACAATATATTATGCTAGAATATTGGAAAGGAGGAGATTTATTTATGGCAATACCAATAATAGTTATAATTCTTGTTGTAATTTGTATAATAGTCGTATCAATGTATAACAACTTAGTAAGCTTACGCCAAAGAGTTCAAAATGCATGGAGCCAAATAGATGTACAATTAAAAAGAAGATTCGATCTAATTCCTAATTTACAAGAAACTGTAAAAGGATATATGGCTCATGAAAGTGAAACTTTCTCTAAAATTGCTGAACTTAGAACTGCCTGGGCTTCTTCTAATACAGTTGCTGAAAAGGCTGAAATATCTAATCAATTAACAGATGCCTTAAAAACTATAATGGCTGTATCTGAAAACTATCCAGACTTAAAGGCTAGTGAGTCTTTTTTAGGCTTACAAGATGAATTAAGAAATACAGAAAATAAAATTGCTTATTCAAGACAGTTCTACAACGACACTGTAACTATGTACAATACTAAATTAGAAATGTTTCCTTCAAATTTAATAGCAAAAGCTTTCAATTTTAAGGCTAGTGAATTATTTGAAGTAAAAGATGAACAAGAAAAGCAAAATGTAAAAATTGATTTTTCAAAATAATGTATATTTTTTATAATTATTAAAGATTTCTTTGTATGAAGAAATCTTTTTAACTATATTTTTATGTTAAAAGAGGTTTTATTATGTATCAAGATATAAAAAGAAATAAAATGAAGACAGGTTTTATAATATCTGCTTATATAATCATATTAACTTTAATTATTTATTATATTTGTTATGCTTTAGACTTTGGCGTATTTTCTATAGTATTTGCACTTATAGCTTCTATATCTTCTGCCTGGGGTTCTTATTATTACAGCGATAAGATCGTTTTACGTATTAATAATGCTAGACCTGCTACAGAAGAAGAAAATAAACGACTAATAGACATATTAGACGCATTAATGGTTTCTTCTGGATTACCTACTAAGCCAAAACTATATATAATGGAATCAGATCAACCTAATGCTTTCGCAACTGGTAGAGATCCTAATCATTCCGTAATTTGTGTAACTACTGCCTTATTAGATAAATTAGATTACTATGAACTAGAAGGCGTTGTAGCTCACGAGATGGGCCATATAAAAAATTATGATATTAGATTATCTGCTGTTTTAACAGTTATGGTAGGCCTTGTTATTATTTTGTCAGATTTCTTTTCTAGAGCTTTCTTATGGGGAAGGTTTGATGATGACGATAATGGCTCTAATGCTCTAATGGTTTTAATTAGCATTGTCTTACTTATGTTAGCCGCTTTTTTTGGAAAACTAATGAAGCTTGCAATATCTAGGAAGCGCGAATTTATGGCAGATGCAACAGCAGTTGAATTTACTAGAAATCCAGATGCATTAATTTCTGCTTTAGAAAAATTAGATTCGGATACATCAAAGTTAAAACAAGCAAATAATTCTACCGAAAATATGTATATTGTTACTCCTTTTAAAGGTAAACAAAAAAAAGCTAACAATTGGTTTTCTACTCATCCTTCTATAGAAGATAGAATAGAAGCAATTAGAACGCTAAGATAAGAAAAGTGGCATAACGCCACTTTTTTATTGTATTTTAAATATTCTTTTTGCATTTACATATGAAATATCTTCAATTTCTTCAAATGTTTTTTCTTTTTCTTTTGCTATTTTTTCTATAATATATTTCACATTTCTAGGATCGTTTCTTGTTCCCCTTTTTGGCTCTGGTGCTAAATATGGACTATCTGTTTCTACCAAAAATTTATCATCTGGTACCATTTTTATTATTTCTTCTGCATTTCTAGAATTTTTAAAGGTAATAGGACCTGCAAAAGATATATAAAATCCCAACTTAAGTCCTTCTCTTACAAGTTCACGATTAAGAGGGCAACAATGAAATATTCCTCCATTACTTACTTTGTTATTTTTTAAAATTTCTAGTGTATCCATTACAGCCTCTCTTGTATGAATTTGTATTGGCAAATCTAGTTCATTTGCAAGCTCTATCTGTTTTATAAAAGCATACTTTTGTAATTCTTTATTTTCCATATTCCAATGGTAGTCTAGTCCAATTTCTCCTACGGCCATAATCTTTTTATCCTTATTGTACAATTCTTTTAGCTCTATTATTTCTTTATCTATTTCCTCTTTACTTTCTGGAATATCATTGGGAGAAATTCCAATAGTTGTATACATAAAGGTATACTCCCTCGCAAGTTTTATGGATTCTTTACTACTTTCTAAGCTATACCCCGCTGTAACTATTTTTTCTACTCCTTCACTTTGCAATTTTGCTATTAATTCTTCTCTATCTTCGTTAAATTTTTCATCTGTTAAATGACAATGCGAATCAAATAATTTCATTATATTTTGTCCTTTCTTTTATAATTCTACTATGCATACAGCAGTTGCATATTCTTTGCAATGTGATATGCTTAATTCTATATTTTTAATTTCTAATTTTTTTATATTTTCCGCATTTATATTCACATAAGGTTTTCCACTTTTATCATTTAGTATTTCAAAATCTGTCCATTTTATCTTATATTTATTTTCTATAATATCTGTTAATGCTTTAAATATTGCTTCTTTTGCTGCAAATCTTCCACTATAGCTTTGGTATTTTTGCATATTTTTATCTTCACAATATTTAATCTCATTTTCTGTATATACTCTTCCCTTAAATCCTTTTTTTTCTAATGCTTCTTTTATTCTTCCCACTTCTATTATATCTGTTCCACATTTTATCATAATTAATTTTCTCCTTACATATACTTTTAATTTGCAAAAAATAACTGTTTTAAATAAAATCGGAATTTTCAGAACCGTCCCAAAATCCCAATTTTATCTTTCTTATAATAAATAGGATTTAAGTAATACCTTAAATCCTATTAGTTTAGCAATACCACAAAATTTATTATATTTAATATTAGTGATATTACTAATACCAACATTATAATTTTATTGCTTTTTGCTGTTTTCTCTATATTAAATTCTTTATATAAAAGATCATATTCATTTTTTAGCTTTCCATATAATTTTTCTAACTCTAAATTTTCTAACCAACTATTAGTTAATAATTTTCCAATATCATCTGTTGTAATCTCTTGCACCCAAATATTGTGTGTGAAATCCAAAAATTCTTTTCTCAATTCTTTTACTTTTATAGCTTTTTTATATTCTTCTATTAATTTTTGAATGTATATCTTTTTATATAATTGTAATATATACATATAAATATATACCTTTTCATATAAGAATGGTAACTTAGTATAATTAAAAGTATCTATTCCAGATGTAAATAATGTTGTTGCTTGGTTAGAAAAACCATATTTTATATATTCCCATTTGTCTAATATATTTACTTTTTTATCTATTTTCTCAAATTCCACATTTAAATTATAATTACTTGGCAATACATTTGTATATTTATAAAATTGATGCTTTATTTCTTCAAAATTTTTATTTTTATTCCATTGTTCTTGGTCTATACACGAATATGAATATGTTAAAAATTTATTCGTGTCTATATTTATGTTCTTTGTATAATTACCAATTAGTTCATCTATTAAATCTGTTATTTTATATATGTCTGCGAATTCACTTGCTTGAATTTTAATATTATCAAATTGCTTCATAGAAATAAATTCTGACTTTATATCTTTAAATTTATAATTAAAATTTAATACATCGTCGAATTGTTCTAAGTCTTCCAATGATGTTTTAAGGCTTATAAAGCATTCCCCTGTATAAAAACAAATTATTTCTATTTTATCTATTTTAAAAAATATTCCTGCATTTATGCCTGCTTTTCCTTGTGCATTTTTACCCAAATCATATTCGAATATAGTACATGGATGTTTCTTTAAAATTTTAGATTGTAAAGAAACATCTAGTTCTTTAAATTTCCTTCTTTTGTTATCTGAAAAATCAAATGTCGGAAACATAAATTTCCTTACTCTTGGTAAAAATTTATTATAAATATCTAGATCTTTTTGCTTTTCAAACATTCTTAATTTGCACTTTTTATTTACCAATAAATTTTGTAAATATTTTTCATATTTATTTTGTTCTATTACATATGGGTATATAAAATATGTATATTGATACCTCGTCTTTAGTTCCATTTATTCTCCCTCTTTTGTTAATTATTTTGTATAGTATACAGCATTAGTATCTATACTTCCTAAATGCCATTCTCCTATAAAGTCTATAATTAAATTATTAGAAAAGTCATGTTTTGGTTCAACTATTTCTTCACCTTTTTCGTTTATTGCACCCCATTTTCCATCTTTTTGAACTGCACAATATCCATATTCGTTTTGTTCTTTTGCATCATCATATTTGTAATCTACTACTACTTTTCCATTTTTATCTAAATAGCCATATTTGTCATTTTTCTTATCTAATATTAATGTATGAGTAGAATTTATATCTTTTTCTTGCTTTTCTTCAAATCTAAAATTATAGTATTTTTCTTCGTTATTTTGTCTAACTTTTATATATCCTTTATTAGTATTTATCTCTGTAACTATTCCTGTTAATTTAACTTCTAAATTACTATTTAATAAGCTTGATGTTATTCCATCTTCGCTTGCTTCTATAATATCTGCTGTATTTATATAATTCATAGTCGTATACGTTGGATTTAGCACAATTTCATCGTTCTTTTTAGCTATTCCATACTTATCGTTTTGCTTTATTATATATGTGTCTGTAAATGAAAATTTAATATCCTCATATACTGGTTTTAATACTGTTTCACCTGCAAGGTTTATTATTCCCATTTTATTATTTTCATTTTTTATTATAATATTTCCATTTTTTATATTTATTATATCTTTTACGCTTTTTAGCTCTTCTGTAAGTTTCTCTTCTTCGTTCTTTTGCACTAACTTCCAAGAATTTGCTTCTTTTACTACATATATGCCGTTTTCTGTTAATGGCTTTATTTCTTCATATTTTGCATCTAATACTTTTTGGTTATTACAATCTACTATTCCAAATTTATTTTCAGCTGTTCCCACTATATATCCTAATTTATAATCTGTTCCAATTCCTTTTATTGTTTTGTATTCTGGAGATATTATCACTTTTCCAGTACTATCTACTAATCCTACTTTATCTTCCTTTTTTATTAATATACTATTATCTGTATTTTTTAAAGAATATAATTCGTCATATTCACATGGTAATATTTCTTTGCCTTCAATATCTATCATTCCATATTTTCCATTCTTTTGTACTTTTATTGCATTTTGTTCATATGAAATCACATTATTTAAATCATAATTTGCTATTGGCTCTATATTTTCATATTCTGTAAATATTTCTTTATTTTTAGAATTTAAAGCTTTTGTTTTATATGTGTTTTTTGCATAATCTACATCGTAAGTACATAAAAATATATCTTTTTTATTATTTGGTATAACAATATATTCTTGGTAAGATGGTGCTACAACTTCTTCACCTTTGTTATTTATTACTCCATATTTATTATCTTGGAAAGATGTAAAGTAATAATCATTCGTCATTCTTTCACCTTTTCCATTAGTTACCAATTTATATATAACAAAAACAAACATTACTATAACTAGCAGTGCAATTATAACTGCTAAAACTTTTTTCATGTTAAGTTTTGCTTCTCCATTATATCTTTTTCCTCTACTCATTTTATTTCCTCCGTAAGTTTTTTTACATATACACTATACCACATTTTTATGACAAATTACAACTAAATATTAAATTTTACTCTAAAAAAGCCCCTTAATATTTCATGCTAAACTTACCATATATAAAAGCTAAAATCTTCCTTATTTTCCTACAAAAAAGAGATTCTAAGATTTTATAATAAATGCAAATTCTTAGGTATTCCATAATTTTCTACTAAATAAAAAAGTCCTCCTTTTAGGAGAACTTTTTTATTTTTAGTTTTTTTCTATTTTGCAAACAACTACCGTCATATCATCCTTTGGTATTCCGTAGTTATTATCTATTGCTTCTTTTAAAATTATATCTGCCATTTTTTGTGCGTTATTTGTTTCCATTTGTTCTAATAAGTATTTTAACCATAGTTCTTTATTTTCATACTCTGCATTTGACTCTGCAATTCCATCACTACACATTACTAAAATTTCATTTTCTTCTACATCTCTATCTGAAATTTTTAATTCTATATTGTTTAAAATACCTGTTGGCAAGGTTATATTTTTTATAACATCTACATGATGTCTATTCTTTATATACGTAGGAGATGCACCATTTTTTATAAATTCTACATTTCCTTCATATAAGTCAAATATCGCTATATCTAAAGTTGCATATGAATCATCTTCCGAATTTAAACACATACTAGAATTTATCATGTCTAAAGATGTTTTTTTATTAAATCCAGATATAAGTAATCTTTTTAACATTTGAACCGCTATTTTACTACTTTTTCTTGCATTTGGACCTGATCCCATTCCATCGCTTATTGCAATTAATTGCTTTCCATCTTGTAGTTTCATCTTTAATGTAGTATCACCAGATACTGGGCTTCCATCCTTTGTTATTTTCGCAAGTCCTATTTGTAATTTATACTTATTTTTACTTATATATTTAAAGTAACAAATTTCATTTGTTTTTTGGATTGAGCAATCTACTAATTGCACTTCAAATTCTTGTTTATAAAATTTATTAATTATCTGCTTTATTTTATCTGACTTACACTCTTCTATTTCTAGCTTTGTGCTATTAAAGTCTTCGCAAGGACTAATATATATTCCAATTTCTATTTTTCCATTTTCTTCTTTGGTAATATTTAATTCTTTTACTCCTATTTTCTTTTGCTCTAATATTTTTATTAGTTCTTCTTTTTCATCTATTTCTTTGGAAGTATTTGTTTGCATATTTATATCTTCTGCTAAATTCGATATGGTTTTAGATATTCCATCTAACTGATTTCCCATTGCTTCTTTATTTTCTACTATTTTTCTTTTCCAAATAAAATTTATTTTACTAATTCTGTATGATGCATTTATAGCTTTTACCATTTTATCTATTTCAGACATTATTTTATTACTTATTTCTGAATCATCAAATCCTAATATATAATTATTATGTGCTTCAAAAATATTTAATAATGATTTTCTTGTAATTTCTGATTTTTCTGTTAATTCTTTAAATATGTCATCTACTATAGGTGATTCATCATCTACTAAATCATCATATAAAACATTGTCTTTTAAGTCATTTATATTGTTTTCCAATTCTGTTACAAAAATTTCTTTATTTTTAGAATATTCAATTTCATTTTCTTCTAAAACTGTTGCTGCTACTTCTTTATATGTATTCGCCATTTCTGATATTGCATCCGAAACATTGTTTAATTTATATACCATATCTTCTTTTTGTTCTAGTCTATTATCTGGTATCTTTGGTAGGTATTTTACATCACTTACAAAATCTTCTATATTAATCTTTATGTTCTTTGGCATTGCAAGTAATCCTATTGATGCAATTAAAATTTCTTGTACCATTATTATAGAATGTGTATTTCCATTTGTTGCGTAACTTAAAATTATATTTCCTAATAAGAATCCTATTATTACGCCTATTTTTCCTATTTTGTTTAATAATCCTGCTATCATACCAGAGATTGCAAATGCTGCAATTTGTACCGGATCTCCATTCTGTATAATCGCAATTACTACGCCTATTGTTACTCCAGATGTTGCACCTATTAAGATTCCATTTTGCCATCCTAAAACTAGTACTACTAAAACACATAAAATATTTCTTATAGAATACCCAAATATTGCTAATTCTCCAAATGCTGATATTGCTATTGCGATTACTAAACTTGTCCCTATTACTTCTTCTATCGAAAATGCTTTTTTAGTTTTAGAATCTTTTATTACCGAAATTGAACTCTTAAAAATTTTATAAAATATACTTGTTATTATTGTAAATAAAATTGCTGATAATATGTCATAAATTAATATTGGTCCAAACAATATTTTTACAACTTGTACTAATATTGTTGATACTATAAGATGTGGCATCAAACTTTTTTGTTCCGTTTTGTCATTCATTTTTGGAAGTACAAAAATTGAAAGAGCCATAAATACTAAACTAGTTAGTATATATGTAAGTAAACCTGAACCACCAAACCCTATAAATGTTCCTATACATGTTATTATATAAGGAATTAGTATTGGTATATTATTTGCTGTTATCGCCGCAATTATAGCAATAGCAAATGGAGCCATATTATTTCCAAATTGAACTATAGATACCATAAAAGATAATAAGTAAATTAATATTAATTGTTTTGAAAAATTTTGTTTAATAAAATTTTCCTTTAAGTTTTTCGTATTTGTTTGTCTTTCTTCTACATAATCTGTACTTATATTTTGAAACATCCTTTACCACCTCATAACTTCTTTAATATAGTTGTTATTTTATTATATTGTATTAACTTTTTTTGTCATTTTAGGTAATGTATATTAAAAAAGTTTTTTACAATTTGTGATATATTTATTATCTATCTTATCTTTTGTATTTATAATTTCTTTTTTCCGATTTCTATTTTATTATATATCCGTAGAAATTACAATATTTTGTCTTAATTTAAAAAATAAATTCCTATAAAATTATAGGAATTTATTTTTACATATTTATTAAATTATATTTAATATTTAATTTATTTAATATCTCTTTTTCTCTTTCTGTACAAGAAAAAATTATTA
>ENA-OPXX01002479-OPXX01002479.1-human-gut-metagenome-genome-assembly--contig:-NODE-2479-length-10053-cov-3.559912_pt1 | contig 10053 bp, 8 predicted proteins | sample MGYA00241771_ERZ502046 | MGnify/ENA primary metagenome ERZ502046 (study PRJEB25962, sample SAMEA2042006) | human gut metagenome | biome: human gut; feature: human-associated habitat; material: faeces...
AAAAGGAGTATTTTTTATGGCAGTTGCAAAGGAACAAATTCGACAGATTATCTCAGAAAACAACATTAATACTTAAATAGTAATCAAATTCCATATATATTTTTATAAAATAGAAACGACAGGTCCGAAACCCTTGATTTTCAAGGATTTTCGTCCTGCCGTTTTTCATTTTCATAGTCAGGTGGATAAAATCATCCGCTTCGCTACGCAGCTCTACACCGAATAACTGCTCCACAGGGAACTTACTTGATTCGGCTAAATTTTGCGAAATTATAATCCCACTCGTCCCTATCAGGAAGCTGCTTACAGATTCTTAATTCGTTCAATTGCTTCCAGTGTATTCTCATGGGTTCCAAACGCAGTGAGACGGAAGAATCCCTCACCATGAGCACCGAATCCTGAGCCTGGAGTTCCTACGATGTTGGCTTTTTCAAGGAGATAGTCAAAGAACTCCCAGGAAGTCATCTTATCAGGTGTTTTCAGCCAGATATATGGAGCGTTTACGCCACCGGATACGGAATAGCCTGCTGATGCCAGACCTTCGTAGATGGCTTTGGCATTGCTCATGTAGTAACCTACCTGTTCTTTCAGCTGTGCTTTTCCTTCAGGAGAGTATACAGCTTCTCCTGCACGCTGTACGATGTATGGAGCACCGTTGAATTTTGTGCCATGGCGTCTTGCCCAGAGACTGTGGAGATCTACGCCGTCACGAACCAGATCCTTTGGTACAACTGTAAAGCCGAGACGGACACCTGTGAAACCTGCATTTTTGGAGAAGCTGCGCAGTTCGATGGCGCAGGTTCTTGCTCCTTCGCACTCATAGATGCTGTGCGGTACATTTTCTTCGGAGATGTATGCTTCGTATGCTGCATCATAGATAATTACAGAACCGTTTTTATTTGCATAGTCTACCCATTCCTGAAGCTGCGGTTTGGTGATCGCACCACCGGTCGGGTTGTTCGGGAAGCAAAGGTAGATAAGATCCGGTACTTCTTCCGGGAATTCTGGAAGGAAGCCGTTGGATGCTGTACATGGCATATAGATTACGTTATCAAAGTTGCCACGTTCTTTGTTGTATTCTCCTGTACGGCCTGCCATTACGTTTGTATCTACATATACTGGGTATACAGGATCGCACACTGCAATCTTGTTATCCAGTCCGAATATTTCCTGGATATTTCCGGAATCGCTCTTTGCACCGTCAGATACAAAGATTTCATCTGCTTCAATGTCACAGCCTCTGTCTTTGTAGTCGTTCTTTGCAATAGCAGATCTTAAGAATTCATAACCAAGATCAGGTGCATAACCATGAAATGTAGCTGCATCACCCATTTCATCTACAGATTTATGAAGTGCCTCAATGATCGCCGGAGCCAGAGGCTGGGTTACATCACCGATTCCCAGTGAGATCACGTTTGCCTGTGGATTGGCTTCTTTATATGCTTTTACTTTTTTTGCAATTGTGGAAAACAGATAGCTTCCCGGTAATTTCAGATAGTTGTGGTTTACTGTTACCATGTTTGATTTCCTCCCTGGCATGTTTCGCAGTTTTTATATACCTGTCTACAGCAGGCTGCTGCTTTGCCTTTCCATTTCTATTTGTGTCTTTTCTGCAAATATATTTTATTCGAGTTTTATTATACTTAATTATTTAATAATGTAAAGTCTCAAAGTGTTTTCTGAGAATAATTTTTAATATTAACATTACTGTTCACTGGTAATATATTAACATTTTTTACCCCGGGCATAATGTCCGGGGTGATTTATTTTATTTGCGCTTCTCTACTTCTTTCATTAGTGTCTCGCGGACGCTTGCAGGATTTGCCTTGCCTTTCATCTCTTTCATGATCTGACCTACAAAGAAGCCCATGACTTTATCTTTACCTCCCAGAAGTTCTGAAAGTGGTCCTGGGTTAGCATCCAGGATCCTGTTGATGATTTCTTCCAGAAGTCCTGTGTCTTCTACAATCTTCAGACCATGTTCCTCAATGTAGGCTACAGGATCAATGTCTTCCTCAAAGACTTTCTCAAAGACTTTTTTGGCATTCTGAGGGCTGACTTCGGATTTTTCTACCATTACCAGAAGATCTGCAAGATGCTTCGGTGAGAAAGATACCTGTTCCGGATCCATAGCTTTATCTTTCGTCAGACGGAGTACCTCACCCATAAACCAGTTTGCTGTCTTCTTTGCATTTCCGTAGATTGCTGCTGTTTCTTCAAAAAGACCTGCAAGATGGCGGGATTCTGTAAGGATTCCCGCATCGTATGCCGGAAGTCCGTACTCTTCCTGATAACGGGCCTGTTTCACTTCGCGAAGCTCCGGCTGTTCTGCTTTGATCTTTTCAATCCATGCATCAGAAATATGGATTGGAGGCAGATCTGGATCAGGGAAATATCTGTAGTCTTTGGCATCTTCCTTGGAACGCATGGCGTAAGAATATTCTTTATTGTCATCCCAACGGCGTGTTTCCTGTGTAACTGCCTTGCCTTCTTCAATCAGTTCAATCTGACGTTCTCTTTCGCCTTCGATTGCTCTGGCAATGGCTTTGAAAGAGTTCAGGTTCTTCATCTCTGTTCTGGTACCGAATTCTTCTGCTCCCACTTCACGGACAGAAAGGTTAACGTCTGCACGCATGGAGCCTTCCTGAAGTTTACAGTCTGATACACCCAGATACTGCATCATACAACGGAGTTTTTCAAGATAGGCGATTACTTCCTCGGAGCTTCTCATATCCGGTTCGGATACGATCTCGATCAGTGGAACACCGCTTCGGTTGTAGTCTACCAGTGAGCAATCTTCCCATTCATCATGAATCAGTTTACCAGCATCCTCTTCCATATGCATTTCGTGGATACGGATTTTCTTTTTGCCTGCGGAGGTTTCGATCTCTACCCATCCGTCGTGGCAGATTGGCAGATATAACTGGGAAATCTGATAGTTCTGCGGGTTATCCGGGTAGAAGTAGTTCTTACGGTCAAATTTGCAGTACTGATGGATCTGGCAGTTTGCTGCAAGACCTGCTTTCAGGGCAAACTCTACTACTTTCTTATTTAATACAGGCAGGGAACCCGGCATACCTGTGCAGACCGGGCATGTATGTGTATTGGGTGCTCCTCCGAATTCAGTGGAGCATCCGCAGAAAATTTTTGTTTTTGTTGCAAGTTCTACATGGACTTCAAGTCCTATGACTGTTTCGTACTGTTTCATTATCTGGTGCCTCCTTCTCCTGGCACGGCAAAGGAGCCGCGGCTGGTTTCATAGGCGTGTGCTGCACGCAGGATTTTCTTTTCCATGAAGCAGTCCCCGATCATCTGGATACCGATTGGGAGACCTTTGCTGTCTTTTCCGCATGGAACTGTAATTCCCGGAAGACCGCAGAGATTGACTGCTACTGTGTAGATATCTCCAAGATACATGGCAAGGGGATCTTTTAAGCTTTCACCGATCTTCGGTGCTGTAAATGGAGATGCAGGTGCAAGGAGCACATCATATTTGCCAAATGCCTGGTCAAATTCTTTCTTGATCAGGGCTTTTGTGCGGAGTGCCTTCAGATAGTATGCATCATAATAACCGGAGCTTAACACGAAGGAACCAAGCATGATACGGCGTTTTACTTCCTCACCGAAACCTGCTGTTCTGGTCTTTTTGTACATGTCGTGAAGACCTTCATATTCTGCTGCACGGAAACCGTATTTAACACCATCGAAACGTTCCAGGTTGGAGCTTGCTTCTGCACTGGCAATAATGTAATAAGCCGGAATCATGTATTCCATGGTCTTGATGGAGAAGAATTCTACTTCTGCTCCCAGTTCTTTCAGTGTATCGAGAACGCTCATAAAGGATGCCTTTACTTCTGGATCAAGTCCTTCTGCAAGGTATTCTTCAGGAACGCCGAATTTCATTCCTTTGATGTCTCCGGTCAGTTCTTTTGAAAACTGGAGGTCGTCTCTTTTCATGGATGTGCTGTCTTTTGTATCATGTCCTGCGATGATCTCCAGAAGAGCTGCACAGTCAGATACGTCTTTTCCTACAGGACCGATCTGATCCAGGGAAGATGCATAAGCTACAAGACCGTAACGGGATACTGTTCCATAGGTTGGTTTAATTCCGGTTACACCACAGTAGGAACTTGGCTGACGGATAGATCCGCCTGTATCTGAACCAAGTGCCAGATAAGTTTCTCCTGCTGCTACTGCTGCACAGGAACCACCTGAAGAACCGCCCGGTACATGTTCCAGATTCCATGGGTTTCTGGTGATGCCGTAAGCGGAGGTCTCTGTTGTACTTCCCATGGCAAATTCATCCATGTTTGTTTTTCCGATAATGACCAGTCCGGCTTTTTCCAGACGATCAATGACTTCTGCATTATACTGAGGCACAAAATTCTCAAGAATCTTTGATGCACAGGTAGTTTTCTTTCCATTAATACAGATATTATCTTTGATCGCGATCGGTACGCCTGCAAGAGGACTGGTATAAGTACCGTCCTCGATGCCTTTTTGTACTTCTTCTGCACGTTTGTATGCTTCTTCTTTATATGTGTCAAGATAAGCGTGTACTTCTGAATCCTGTTTCTCAATCTGTTCAAAAACAGTTTTTACTCCATCCAGGACGCTGACCTGACGCTGTTTTATTTTTTCCCCAAGCTGCAGGGCTGTTAATTTTTCCAACTCCATTGTCCTGTCTCCTATCCTATGGTTTTCGGAACCTGATACTGTCCTTCTTTTGCCTTCGGTGCATTTGCCAGCATTGCTTCTTTGTTGTCTCCGTTTGTGACAACGTCCTCACGAAATACGTTTTCGTCCTGGAAAATATGGGACATAGGCTCTACTTCCGATGTATCCAGTTCATCCAGTTTCTCTACATAATCAAGCATTTTCTGCATTTCAGCTTTTGCTTTTTCCTTTTCTTCTTCCGAGAGGGAAAGCTTGGCCAGGATGCAGACATTTTCCATTGTTTCATCATCTATGATCTTTGCCATGATTTTCTCCTTATATATACTGCCTGTAACATTCTATATTGCTTTTATTTCCGACTTCTTATTTACGGTTCCAGACGGTTCATATCTCGCGGGAAGAGACAGGTTTCACGAACATTCTCTTCACCGATAAGCTGCATGGTCAGACGTTCCAGACCAATTCCCAGTCCACCGTGAGGCGGCATACCATGTTTGAAGGTATCCAGATACTGTTCCATGCCTTCCTGCGTCATACCTCTGTCTTCAATTTTCTGTACCAGCATGTTGTAATCATGGATACGCTGTCCGCCTGTTGTGATCTCAAGGCCTTTGAATAACAGGTCAAAGCTTAAGGTAAATCTTGCGTCTTCCGGATCATCCATTGCATAGAATGGACGTTTCTTTGACGGATAATGTGTGACAAATACGAAATCTGAGCCATATTCTTCTTTGAAATACTGTCCGATCAGTGCTTCTTCTTCCGGCTCCAGATCGAATGGATTTCTGATCTTACGGTTATATTTCTGTGATACCAGTTCCTTGGCTACATCGAAACGGACTGCCGGGATTTTGGATACATCCGGGATCTCAAGCTTCAAAATCTGTACTTCTTTTGCATATTCTGTTTTCAGAAGGTTCATGGCATACTGGAGGAATCCTGTTTCCATTGCCATAATTTCTTCGAAGCTGTCAATATATCCCATCTCGAAGTCCAGACTGGTGTATTCATTTAAATGACGTTTTGTATTATGTTTCTCAGCTCGGAATACAGGGCCTGTCTCAAATACTCTGTCAAATACGCCAACCATCATCTGTTTGTAAAACTGTGGGCTCTGCGCAAGTACTGCAGGTTTGTGGAAGTAGCTGAACTTGAAAAGGTTTGCTCCACCCTCTGCTCCTCTTGCTCCGATCTTTGGAGTGTGGATTTCTGTGAATCCCTGTCCGTAGAGATAATCGCGGAATGCTTTTGTCAGTGCCTCCTGGATTTTAAATTTGGAACGCTCCTGAATATTTCTCAGGGAAATCGGTCTGTAGTTTAATTTTGCTTCCAGGGAAGTGTTCAGTTTCCATTTGTCGATTGCCATTGGAAGTGGCTCTGCCGGTGTTGATAAAATATCAATATGACGAATACGAAGCTCTCTTCCGTGGGGTGCTCTCTCCTCTTCATGCAGGATTCCTTTCACCCTGATCGTCATTGCTTCCTTCAATTCATGAATGGAAACATTTGCCATTTCATTTTCATAGACTGTCTGGAATAAGCCTTCCCTTCTTCTAAGAATGATAAATGCCACATCACCCATATTACGGATGCTGTGAACAGCGCCTTCGATTCCGGCTTCCTGGTTCAGGAGATTATTACCTACGAGTTCCTCCCAGGTATTGATTTCTTTTTTCCATGTTCCATCCATAAATTCCATTTCCTCATCCTCCATTTCTTCATTTCTGAAAACCTTTGTGATATCTTCACTGGTTTCAAGTTCAAAAGGCCTTTCGTGCAAGCACAACGACTTTTTGGCTTAAAACCCTGGAATATCAAAAAGGCGTAATCAGAAAATCCGGAGACACTTATCCCCTGGACTCTCTGATTACGCCTTTGTAATCATTCTTCCTGTTATTATCTATTTTATGTTTGTTTGTGTTCTTTCTATATATAATATAATGTTAGGGTTAAAATGTATTTTGCCTCTAACTTGATATGAACAAAAATATATTCTGTATATTACCACATATTCTGTCAAAATAATATCGTCATTTTTTACAAAATTTTTCTTATTATTTTACGGAATTGCTACAGTACATACGATAAATCAAATCTCATCATACATCAGCATGAGCAGCATCTGTGCAGTTTCTACCATATTAGTACCGGAATCCATACTGCATTTCTGGATATGTCTGTATGCTTCCTCTTCTGTCATCTGGTTTTTTTCCATCAGAAGGCGTTTGGCATTCGAGATATAATTCTGTTCTTTTTCTGATCTGGGCTTTGGTTTCTTTTTTTCTTTTTTGATCCGGCGTTCCAGATGATAGAGCATGTCATTGACCGTATCTATCAGTGCGCTTGCTTTCATCGGCATCTGTACAGTGCTGACGGAATTCGGTGCTTCATCTATAATACGCTGAGAAGCCAGAAGCAGCATTTCAAAATACTGTGGCAGGTTATCGAGAGCGTCTTTATAATAGGCATCTGTCAACTTATACCCACATATCAGGACACCACTGTCAAGCTCTGAGATACTGGCCAGCGCATTAGAGACAGAGCTGCAGACAGAGGCTACTGTGAGCCCATGTCTGTTAAGTATTGTGCGGATTTTCTTTGCGTCTTCAATTTTCGGTAACGCAATCACAATGCTGCTGCTCATAACTCTGCCACTCCTATTTCTGTTACAGCCTGAGTTTCCGTCCACTGCTTATTGCTTTTTGCAACCTCTGCAGGGGACTTGTTTGATTTTGATCAAGCGGATGTTCGCAATCCGCTTCGCTACTTGCTCATAACCGAATAACTGCTTCGCAGTTTATCAGAAGAAGCTTCGCTCCTCCTGATACAAACAAGTCCCCACCCACTGCTTATTGCCTTTTACAATTTCTACAGGGGACTTGTTTGATTCGGTTAAATTCTGTATAAGTATTCCTCGATTTCCCAGGCTGAAATTTCTCTTGTATAGCGAAGCCATTCTTTTTTCTTGGCTGCTGCGTATTCTTTACAAAATTCTGTTCCAAGTACTTCTTTGATCCAGTCACTCTGTTCGAAGTAATCAATTGCTTCGTTCAAATTTCCCGGAAGATTTTCAATCTTCATTGTTTTCTGATCTGTTTCGGATAACTCTCTGCTGGAGGACTTAGTCGGATAAATCTTCTTATTGATTCCATCCAGTCCTGCTGCCAGACATACTGCAAATACCAGATACGGATTTGCTGCTGCATCCGGACTTCTCAGTTCGATCCTTGTCTCCATACCTCTGGATCCCGGAATTCTTACCAGTGAATTCTGGTTGTTCTTTGTCCATGTCAGTTCTGTCGGTGCTTCATAGCCCGGAACCAGACGTTTGTAGGAATTTACGATAGGATTGGTGATCAGTGCCATCTCTTTGCTGTGAGCCAGAAGACCTCCTACGAAGTAATAAGCTTCTTCACTTAATTCCTGTGGATTTCCCGGATTGACGAATACATTTCTTCCATCTTTAAATAAAGAGAAATGAATGTGCATTCCGGAGCCGTTTACTTCTGCCCTTGGTTTCGGCATAAATGTCGCATGAAGTCCATGGCGTTTGGCAATGGTACGGACCGTCATCTTAAATGACATGATCCGGTCTGCAATCGTACGGACTTCACCATATTTGAAATCTACTTCGTGCTGTGCAGGAGCAGTTTCATGGTGAGAAGATTCTACCTCAATCCCCATGTCTTCTAGATTTAATACAATATCACGTCTTGCGTTTTCACCCAGATCCACAGGACTGACATCCAGATATCCGGCCTTTTCATGTGTTACAGTAGTCGGAACTCCGTTATCATCTGTATGAAAAAGGAAAAATTCACATTCCGGATCTACCAGACAGGTGTATCCCTCCTTCTTTGCCTCCCGGGCGGTTTTCTTCAGGATATATCTCGGACTTCTCTCATGAGGGGTTCCGTCCGGACAATAGATATCGCATAACAGTCTGGCAACTTTGCCCTGCTGTGGTCTCCATGGGAGAATTGCAAAGGTGTCAAGATCCGGTCTTAAGTACATATCCGGTTCGGATTCTCCTGCGATTCCTGCGATAAAGGAACCATCTACGATACATCGGTTATCCAGTGCGCGGGGAAGTTCCCGGGCAGTTATGGCGATGTTTTTCAGCGTTCCGAACATATCTGTGAACTGGAGACGGATAAATTCCACGTCTTCCTCCTCAGCCATCTGTAATATTTCTTCTCTGGTATAATTCCCCATTTTCATTCACTCCTTGTCAGCATAGTTTCTGCTGTTTTTGCTTTCTTAATGATTCTTCGATACAGTTTTGTCCTGTCTGGAAGTTTTATAGATTCTTTTTATAATGATATAAAAAATGGCGCACTTTCTACAGTTACTTTTCTATAGAAAGAACGCCTTTGTTCATGTAGGCAATTATAACAATGTACCTGTTCTTTGTCAACTGCTTATTTTTTCATCGGCTCTTTCTGTCTCGGCTCTTTCCATGTTACTGTGCATTCCGCTCTCAATAACATGTTTTGCTGCTTACTTATAATTGCTATTTTGAGAATACCGCATCATTCCTCGAAAGAAGATATACGCAATACTGATTCATACTGATTCCCTCGGTTCATGGATTTCTACCTCTTCTTCTAATGCAGCTTCAAGCCATGCTTTTTTTGCATCCAGGGCATTTGAAATTGCACTTTCTACTGTTTCTCCGCAGGTAATACAACCAGGGAGATCCGGATACGAAACTACGAATCCTCCTTCGGTTTTATCTTCTACAACTTCCATACGATAGGACATTGACATATAATCATTCAGCGTCTTCATCATTCTTCGCCTCACTTTCTACTATTTCCCTTACCATTTCTACATATACTTTCTTTATCGGCTCATGTTTTGGTATTGTAATAGGCATACATCCAGACTTTCTAAATGTATAATGACTGCTTCCACTTCTCGGAACATTCATTTCATATCCATAACTTTCCAATACTTTTCGCAATTCATCAAACCGAAGATCTTTTGATAAATTACATATACGTGTTATCAGTTTATCCCATTTTGACATTCTTATATCTCCTATTTACATTATATGTGGTATCGTATATGGTGTCAATCAATTTTTCTATGCCAAATTTGAAAAGGTTTCCGTATTCTCCGAAAGAGAAATACGCAAAATATAAATTCAAAAATACTGTCTTTTGTACTTAATCATAAAGGGAAATGGATGAGCCGAATGGTTCAAAAATTATCTTAGATATACAAATTTAGTGTAGCAAATGTATTATTCTCTGTCAACTATAATTATTATAATACAAGACCCCAAAATCACTTTCAAAAAAGGTGCTGTTGCCTGACATCCTTTTCCGTCAGACAATAGCACCTTTCTCATATTTTATCTTATTTTTACAG
>ENA-OPXX01002489-OPXX01002489.1-human-gut-metagenome-genome-assembly--contig:-NODE-2489-length-10015-cov-2.140763_pt1 | contig 10015 bp, 31 predicted proteins | sample MGYA00241771_ERZ502046 | MGnify/ENA primary metagenome ERZ502046 (study PRJEB25962, sample SAMEA2042006) | human gut metagenome | biome: human gut; feature: human-associated habitat; material: faeces...
CCTTTCAACAGAATTATAGCATAGGTGGAGTAAGAACGAAAGAGGTGAGAAGATGATAGAAATAACAATTTTGGATAATCAAACAAAGATAGAAACAAACGATTTAAATATTTATATTGAAGGAGATTTTGAATTAAAAAAAGAAGGTACCGAAGTACCAACGATTAGTGTGATTGCAGATAAGCAGAAATGATTTGTGCAATAGCTGTAGGTAACCAAGAATGTTTAGCTATTAAATCACTAAATTTTGATAATTTACTTTTATGAAAATCATCTTTATCTAAGGAGTCTTTTAGTAAAGAAGTTAATTCATAAAGTTGTTGCTTATCATTTTCACCATATATTTCAATAAGTTGTTTCAAATCATCTATATTGAAATGTGAATTATTTAATATGGCAGATTGTTGATTTCCAATAATTGAATTTGAAGCATTATTAATATTAAAAACTGTAGAATTTGGTTGAGACTTAGAAATTGAAGTTGTATAGTAAGCTTTTTTAGCAAAAGTTTCTCCTTTAAATGTTTGAGTATCAACTTCGGTTACATAATATTTAATTCCAGAATTTATAAAGATATCTCCGATTTGAATATCTACTTCAGGAAAAAAGTCAATAACTTTTCTAGAAGTATTTGAACTTTTTAAACCTTTTACAGTAGATAAAAGATTATTATTACGATAATGTTCAAAATCAATCATTTGTTTTCGCCACTTATATAAAGGATTATTCAATATAATCACCTCACTTTCGAGGTAATTATAACAAAACATTAATAAATAGAGAAGAGGTGAGAAGATGAAAATAGAAGAACGACTAAATATCTTAGAAGGAATTACATATAGTGAATGGCAAAAAATAAAATTAGTAATAGATAATCGATTTGCTGAAATAAAACTAAAAAGTACCTTCAATATAAATGAAGATACCTTAAAACAATTAAAAACTATTCTTTAAAATCATTTTTTTCCATTTCATTAAGAATAGTTTTATACATACTTAAGTATTCATCGTAAGCTTGAACAGGAGTATCAATTTTACGATTTAAGATAATAGCGATAGCTAAATCGTGAGCACGTTGTTCATTAGACATAAAATTCACCACCTTTCAACAGAATTATAGCATAGGTGGAGTAAGAACGAAAGAGGTGAGAAGATGGAAAAACAATTAATTTTTGGAATTATCATAATTAGTATAGCTTGGATATTTTCTACAGTAATGGCAGGTAAAATGGCAGGAAAAACAGGTGTGATTCTTTATATAGTATACGGAGCATTAATAATTAGTCCTTTTGTATTTGGTTTGATAAATAAGCTACTAGAACAGTAAGACAATGATTAGCTTTTGAAGAATCATTATCTTTTAAGAAATCATCCAATTCTTTAAAAGTATCTAATGTTAAGTTGTCAAAGTAAATAAAAAGCTTATTAACAGATGAAAAATAATCATTTAAATCATTGTTATCATGAGAAAGTATAACTGCTTCAGTTGCTTCTATAAATTCATTTAAGGCAGTTATTCTAGAAGCATTAAATATTTCTAATTTTTTTATTTTAGTTTGATGACAATTATTTATTATTGCGGTAACTATTGGAGATACAATAGCAGAAACTCCTAAAATGAAAGCCATTACCCAAGACCAAAACTCCATAAAATTCACCACCTTTCAACAGAATTATAGCATAGGTGGAGTAAGAACGAAAGAGGTGAGAAGATGGAAGAAAGAAAAGCTGAGGAAAAGATGGCTATAGATAATAATGAGACTTTAATTAGTATTTTAGTTGCAATGACTATTGGAACTTTGGGAGGAATAATTAATGCACTTATATCTTTATTATTTTAAGAAATATAAATGCAATTACAATACAAAAATAAAAAAGAGAGGAGTTAGAGAATGGAAGACGAATTTGAAGAATTAAAAAAAATAGAACAAATAGCAAAACCGTTAATTGATTTTATAAAACAAAATTACAACCCTCATACAAGCATTGTGATAAATGAAGATAGTATAAAGGTTGTAACGGATGAGATAAATATTCCTTTAATTAACTAATTTTAATTGCAGGGTAGAATGGTTTAATAAAGTGATGAAAATTTGATAGAAAGGAAGGAGGAGGCATGGATTATGAAAAAGTAAATAAAGCAATTATAGAAATACTAGAAGAAAAATATGGAGTAAAAATAGAAAGCAAAGTTGAAAGGAAGTGAAAACTATGAGTGATCAACAAAAATTTGATTATTTACTAGGAAAATTTACTAGAAAAGCAACAACATTCATAGGAACAGTATTATTTTTTGGAACAATCGAATTAGTATGTCTAGCACATATATTTTTAAGATAGAAAGGAGGTGAAAAAGATATGGAATATTTTATATTACTTGCAATTATAGGCATTTTAATAGCTTACATAGTTATAAGAGAAACAATAGTGCAAGAACAGATAAAAGAACTAGAAGAAAATAATTTAAATGCAGAATTAAGAGCAGTAACACATTTTAGAAAAATAAATAAAGTTGAAGACTTAATTAAAGAAGAGCAAAAGAAACCTATTTATAACAGAAATAATTTTACATTAATACGCAAAATAAAAGAAGTAATTTCCAACGCCAATTAGATAATTACTTCGTTAAAAGAAAATAAATAAACATTCTCTTAAATTATAATAGCACGATTTAATAAAAAAATCAAATAGCACATTGAAAATTGAATAGATTATCAGACGAAAAGCAGTAATATCAACAGTTTTAGAGGAAATAAAAATAGTTGAAAAAAATATAAAAAAGTGTTGACAACAATACGTACGTGTGATAATATAATACCAGTTCAAGAGAAAGGAGGTAGAAGTCCTATGATTAAGAACAAAATAAAAAGGCTAGTCAGAGCCTACCAAGCAAAGAGACTAGCCAAAAGTAGAATAGATAATAATCATAAGAATATTAATCTAATTCTACAAGGACTTAAAGAGAGGGGATATTAAAATCCCTTCTTCCTTACCCTGATAAGTAGTATATATTAAAAACGTACGAAAGTCAAGGAAGGGGGCTAATCATATGGAAGAAAAGAAATTGAAGATTATATTAAATAAAAGTGGAAATGGAAATATTAATCCAAGATGTCCAATTCCAATAGATTGGTTTAGAAAATTAGGATTTACAGAACAAGAAGTAGAAGCAAATGCAAGATTGGAAGAAATTGACGGAAAATATAAATTAGTAATTGAAAAATAAATAAAAAGAAACTACTTAATACTGCGATAGTCTGGTAAACAATTCAGTATTAAGTAGCCAATAACTTGGCTAAAAGGCTAAGCCTATTAGTCGTACCTAATTATACGATAAATAGAAGCCTTTTGTCAAGTTATGGAAACTGATAGGAGGCTATTTTTTATGAAAAAAATATTAAGAGGAATAATAATTTTAGGAATATTTATAGGAGTTCCTTTATTAGCAGAATATATATCAAATGTAGTAACAATGGACATGATTATAAAAGGTGTTTATTTGGCACTAGGATTAAGTCTAATAAAAATAATAAAGGAGTGTAGATAAATTATGAGTAATGAAGAATTAATTGCAGAGAACAGTAAATTAAGAGAAGAAATAAAACAACTTAAAGAATTATTAAAAAGAAAGAGTGGAAGCAACAGCAGAGCTTATGAAGAAATAAGAGCAATGATAATAGCAAAAGTTAATAAAGAAGTAGAAGTAGATCTAATAGATGGAATAGAAAGAGATTGGACTAGAAAAAGAGCAGAGAAACAAATAATGAGTGACCTTAAGTGGGATTTAAGAGTAAGAAGAATAGCAGATTTTAGAGATGAACATATAGAACAAGCAAGAGAATACTTAAAAAAGTATGAAATTCCAGAAGAGTTGAAGAAATCGAGGTGGGCAGAATAAAAATGGAAAGTGAATTTGTAGTAATTAGCTTAGAAAAATATAACGAATTATATAAAAACAATCAAATCCTAAATGATATATATGATGTGGTTTTAGATAATTTATATATAAACTGTATTAAAGAACCTACATTAAGTATAGAGGGGATAGAGAAATTAATAGAAATTATAACACATAACAACCAATATATAGAAAGAAAGTTAAATGTATTAAAGGAGGAGCAAACAAAAGATGAGTGATATAGAGAAAAGATATGATGAATTAGAAGAAGCAATATTAACTTTAAATATGCAAATAAATGAAACTACGGATAAATATGTTAAAGAAATATTAGAAGATTGCATAGATAGACTACAAGAAGAATTTGACGAAATAAAAGATGATACAGAAAGTATCTGGGAGAGAGAAAAGAAAGACTTAGAAAATGAATATTGGAGGAGTGTAATTTAATGGAAGACGAAGTTAATAAAAACAAGTACTCTGAAATATTAAAAGGATTAGATTTTGAACATCTTGTATATGAAAGGGCAATATTAGATAGGAAGAAAGATAATTTATACATAATGGATAAAGAGCTAAAAGAAGAGTTTAAAAGGAGGATAACAAATGGAAGCAATGTTTAGAGACTTAAAAGCAGATGAAATAGATGTAAGAATTGCTAGCGTAAAGATAAATGGTCTTAGTCTTTTATTGTATAAAGATGCAAGAGTAGATATGGATATATTAGATGAAACGATTGGACCTAAGAATTGGCAAAGAAAACATAGTAGAGATAATGCAAATTGTATTATAGAAATTTGGGATAATGAAAAACAACAATGGATTTCGAAAGAAGATACTGGAGTAGAAAGCTTTACACAAAAAGAAAAAGGATTAGCAAGTGACAGTTTTAAAAGAGCAGGATTTAATTGGGGAATAGGTAGAGAATTATATACAGCACCATTTATCTGGGTAACTAATAAGAATGCACAAATACAAGATAGTAAAAGAAAAGATAAAAATGGAAATATTATATACACATGTAACGATAAGTTTATAGTGGAAAAAATACAAATTACAAATAAAGAAATAACTGGATTAGCAATATATAATGAAACATTAAAACAAAGAGCTTTTGTATATGCAAAAAATAATAGTGAAACAAAGTAGGTGTTTAAATGCAAACTACAGGGAATATAACAGATATTAACATAGATTTTAATACACATAAACCTAAAATAACGCTGTTATTAAGAAGTAATAGAACAATTAAAAAATGAGGACAAGCTAAATATAGAGATAAAGAAATACAGAAAAAAACGTAGTTTAGATGCAAATGCTTATTGCTGGGTACTATGTGACAAGATAGCAAAAGAATTAAGTAAAGATGGAATTATAACAACAAAGGAAAAAATATATAAAGAGGCTATAAAAGATATAGGAACATTTGAACCTATGATAGTAGAAGAAAAAGCATTTGAAAATTTTAAAAGAATATGGGAGAAACAAGGTTTAGGCTTTCTAATACAAGAAGTTACTAGAAAAGCTAAATGTGTAAAAGTACATTGTTATTATGGATCTAGTACATATGACACTAAAGAAATGAGTTTATTAATAGAACTATTAGTAGAAGAGGCAAAACAACTAAATATAGAAGTAAAAACAGAACAAGAAATAGAAAGCTTACTAAAAACGTGGCACTAATTAGTGACGAAAATAAAGGAGAAAAGCACTCTTTTTAGTTAGTGCCACTAAAGCTCCCCCATAAAGGAGAAATAAATGAGTAAAAGTATATTACAAAATAATAAAAAATGTTACATAACGAAAAGTACAAATAACCTACATAAACATCACATATTTGGAGGAACAGCGAATAGAAAGCTAAGTGAAGAAGATGGAATGTGGATTTGGCTAAGAGCAGATTGGCACAACATGAGTGATTATGGAGTGCATTTTAATAAAGAATTAGATTTAAAACTAAAAAGAATAGCACAGAAAAGATGGCAAGAATATTACCACAAAACAAAAGAAGATTTTATAAAAAAATATGGAAAAAGTTACATATAGAAAGGAAAAAATATGAAAGTATTAATCTACGTAATAATTATTATTTTATGTTTAGTGTTAGATGGATTACTTATATGTATTTCAAATAGAAAGAAAAAATATTCTTTTTATATTGGTTATATAGGAGGAATGTTGGTATATGTAATTTTATTTTTAAATTATATATTTTTATTTGGCTAGACAACAAGGGGAGCAGACATAAACAACTGCTTCTTTAATACTACAAAAGGGAGGAAGCAAATGGATAAGAACAGTTTTCTAATATACATAGATTATGAAGAACAATTTAGTTTATTAACAGATGAACAATTAGGAAAACTTATAAGAGCAATAATGAAATACGAAAAAACAAGTGAGATTCCGAAACTAGACGGAATGTTAAAAATGGCTTTCTCTTTTATTAAGACACAATTAGATAGAGATAGAGAAAAATACGAAGAAAAGTGTGCAAAAAATAGAGAGAATGCTAAAAGAGGTGGCAGACCAAAAAAGCAAATGGATAATAAAAAACCGAATGGTTTTAAAGGAAACCAAATGGATGCCAAAAAACCCGATAATGATAATGATGATGAAGATGATAATGATAATGAAGAAGATGAAGACAACAATAATAATGATGTTGTAAGCGACAGTTGTGTTGACGGTTTACAAGGAGTTATTGATTTTTATAATAATAATATTGGCTTTTTAAGTCCATATGGCCTAAAAATTCTAGAAAGTTATGCAGAAGATTTGTCTAGTGAACTAGTGATTTATGCAATGCAAATATCTGTAGAAAATAACAAAAAGACAATTAGCTATATTAAAGCAATATTAAATAACTGGACTAAAGCCAACATAAAGACATTAGAAGAAGCAAAAAGAGAAAATAAAAAGAAAGTAAATACTGATAAACAAATAGAGCAACGTAATTATACAGAAGATGAGTTTGAAAGTTTGTATGCTAATTAAGGAGTGATAACGAATGAAAATAAGTAATATAACAAGGCAATTAAGCTTTGAAGATATAAAGCCTAAAAAGAAAATAAGGTATATGCAAATACTAGAAAGATTACTTTATGGAAATAAGACAGCAAAAGAGATAGCAGTAGAATTATTTGATTTAGGATTTACAAATACAAGTGAAAGAAATACGACAGCACCACGTTTAACAGAATTAGAAAAGATGGGATATGTGGAAGAAACAGCAAAGAAAACTTGTGAATACACAGGTAAAGCAGTAACTGTATATAAGATAACTCAAAAAGGTTATGAAGTAGTTAATTATAATCATATTCCAAGGTTAGATTAGGAGTTAGCAAATGAAACAAATAGATAAAAGGTATCTTTGTTATTGGTGTATGGGTTGCAATGCAGAAGAGTTAGACAACTTTGAACCAAAGCAAAGATGTAAAAACTTTGTACCACGGAGATAAAAATTGGGAAAAGATTTGGAGAGAGGAGCTAAAGAAAAAATGAAAATATTAGCAATAGACCCAGGAAATATAGAAAGTGCATACTGCGTAATAGATGAAGAAACATATAAACCAGAAGAATTTGGAAAAGTTAAAAATGAGATTTTATTGAATTTAATTTATAGCAGATTATCTAATAGTGTTAATTATTACACAATGGTAATTGAAATGATAGCAAGTTATGGTATGCCAGTCGGTAAAGAAGTATTTGATACTTGCGTGTGGATAGGTAGATTTGTAGAAGCATATGATAAAGATTATAAATTTATCTACAGAAAAGATAAAAAGATTAATATATGTCATAGTATGAAGGCAAAGGATAGCAATATAAGACAAGCCTTAATAGATAGATTTGGACCTGTAGGAACAAAGAAAAATCCAGGTTGGTTTTATGGATTTAAAGCAGATATATGGAGTGCATATGCTGTAGGTATTACATATTTAGATTTGAATAAAGAGGTGAAAAAGAATGAGTGAAGCAGATAAATTATTTGAAAATTTAGGTTATAAAAAATATGATAATCACCCAGAAGACAAAGAAGAAATCGATAAATGGACAACACAAGATTGTAGAGTAGTAGAATATACTCAACAAGAAACTATAAAAGGTATGTTTTATACGATGTTTATTAGATTCCATGTAGAAGGTAAGGTAGTTGAAATAGGAGCAAATGAAAGAAGAGAAGGATATAGAGAATTAGGTAGATATAGGAATCCTATATTAAATATTCAAGAACTTAAAGCAATAAATAAGAAATGTGAGGAATTAGAATGGATATAGAAGAGAATATAAAGATATTAGAAAATCTAAAAAAATACTTAAATTTATTAATATATGAAGGAACACATAAAATTATTTACAATGATCTAGGATGGGATGAGAAAACTATTGATTGTATTAATGCAATAGACCACATATTGGCAGAAAGAGAAGAAGATAAAAAGAGAATAGAAGAATTAGAGAGGAAAAATAGAATATATGCACTTGAAGGAAGCAAAATAGTATTAGAACTACATATAAAAGATAATTACATACCAAAACAAAAGGTACTAGAAGAAATTGACCAAGTGTTAGAAGCTTTTAGAAAAGTTGAATTTAATAGGGTTACAACTTGGAATAGTTTAGTACTACTTAAAGAAAGATTATTGGGGGAATAAATAATATGGAACATATAACATTAAAAGAAATGTTTGATATTTTAATAGATTGTATTTTAAACAATAAAGAACAGCCTTTTTTCTATTATAAAAGGGAAAATGAATATGTATTAATACAAGAAGTAGATTTAATGGATTCTAGGTTTAGAACAGTTGATGATGATTTTTCTGAATATAAATGGGAATTAGAAGAAAGCAATATTTATGTAGAGAATGAAAAATAAGAGGAAGTGAAATAATGAATAAGAGAAATATAAAATTAGGAGATGCATTATATTGAAATACAACTGGTGCTTATAATACTAATATATCATTGCAATGTGAAGTGATTGATATTGGAGAAATATGGATATGGGTACATGTAAATGGTTGTTTAGCATATAATAATTTAGTTCCTGAAAATTTAAGTAAAGAACCTTTATATAAGGTAACAAATAAGAAGAAGGTGAGTAGATGACTAAAGAGCAAGAAGAGGCTACAAATAGTTTAGAACAACTAATTAATATAAGAAAAAATAAAGCAGGACAAATAAAATATGATAATTGCATTTGTAGTACCACAGATATAGAAACAGTATTAAATCTGCTAAAAGAAAAAGGTACAGAGATAAACAAATATAAACGTAAAAATAAAGAACTAAGCAATCAACTTCTTAAAATTTATAAAGAACAAGATAATTATAATGCAAGAATAGAGAAGAAAGACAAGGTTATAGATTTAATGGCAAAATATATAGCAGACATAGACAATGAAGATATATGTTTTGAAATAGAAAACAAACATTGTGATAAAAATATGGATTATGGAGAATGTGAAGATTGTATAAAACAATATTTTGAAAGGAAAGTGGAAAATGGAGGATAGATTAGTAATAGGATATGACAAAGCAGAAGACAAGGATAGACAAGCATTAATAGTATCTAGAAAAAATGGTAGAGGACTATGGATCGTGAATGAATTTTACGATAAAGAGGCAGAAGAAATTTATAATAAGTTAACTGAACCAAAATTGTTAGTAAAAGACATATTTGAATTAGAGCAAGCATTAAAAGGAAGAAGAGATTGTACAATTTATATTACAAACGGAGTTGATATAAAATTAAATGAATTATCTTGGAGAAATACAGAAACATTTAATAAAATTCAATCTAATTTAATGAATAGAAATATTATGTTAAGAATATATAACAGGAGGTAACAATGGAGATTAAAGTAGGAGAATATGCGAGAACAGAATGTGGAATTGCAAAAATAAAAGAAATATCAATAAAAAATGAAGTATTTGAATTAGACAAAGATATAATGTATATACACCAAGAAAAATATTTACATACTTGTACAAAATCACAAATACTAAAACATAGCTTTAATATAACAGATTTAATAGAAGAGGGAGATATAGTAAATGGACAAAGAGTATTATATATCGAAAAGGAAGGTTTAGTTATTGAAATGGCAG
>ENA-OPXX01002490-OPXX01002490.1-human-gut-metagenome-genome-assembly--contig:-NODE-2490-length-10009-cov-2.109001_pt1 | contig 10009 bp, 7 predicted proteins | sample MGYA00241771_ERZ502046 | MGnify/ENA primary metagenome ERZ502046 (study PRJEB25962, sample SAMEA2042006) | human gut metagenome | biome: human gut; feature: human-associated habitat; material: faeces...
TGGATACGTGGGTTCGATTCCCATCACCCGCTCTATTTTTTTTTTAAGGAAACCTTTAAAATCAGGGGTTTCCTTATTTTTTTGATCTGCTTGTACGATTGTTGAGTACCGGAACTTAGAAAGCGGTGAGCACATCTAGCGTGTGAAGGGATACACAAGAATTGTTGCGGAAAAGTTTGCAACCATGTCAGCGTAGCTTGTTTTGCTTGCGAATGTCTATGATGCCCTGATCAGCGAGAAATATTATAAGGCAGCTTACTCTAAAGAGGAAGCATTCCATATGAAAAAGGTTCGTCTTTTTATGTAAAAGACGAACCTTTTCTTATCCAATCTAGCATATTTCAATTCAAAAAGCAAGAGATGTAACAACCTTTTATAATTTGTAATTGCATTGTGTTTCAACAAAAAAATAAGGAACAATGCGGAAACGAGGAACTATGAACAATGATTTAAAGACAGAAGAAATGTGTGAGAATTGGCTTATACAGCAAAAAACAAAAATTAAAAAAAGTACGTATGCAAATTACTGTTATCTGATCAGAAAGCTGATCGAACCGGAATTAGGGAAAATTGATGTCACGAAATTGAACAAGGCATACCTCGAACAATTGGTTTTGGATTTGCAGAAAAGAGAATATGCGGATAGTACCATTTATTCTGCGCTGCGTGTTTTGAAAACGATTCTAAGAAAACATGCAGTGCAAAACGAAAATTATGAGGAAATGATACATTACTGTTATCTTACCGTTCACCGTTTGGAATCTAAAGTACTGCTTGAGGACGAAAGTGCATGTATCAAAGAATATTTATTAAAGAAAAATGACACATATGCACTTGGGATTCTGTTGTGCCGAAGCACAGGTATCAGAATTGGTGAATTATGTGGATTAAAATGGGAAGATATTCATCTGGACACGGGAATATTTGAGATAAAAAGGACTGTATCGCGGATTCAAAATGATAATTACAGGGAAGGACTTCCAAAAACAATGCTATATATCCGAACTCCAAAATCGTTTTCATCGATAAGAACGATACCGATTCCTGATTTTTTGGAAAACTGTTTGAAAGAAAAAAGAAAACCGGAGGATTGTTATTTCCTGACAGGAACCACACGTTGTACGGAACCCCGGAATGTGCAGAAACATTTTAAAACCATTTTAAAGCACTGTAATCTTTCTGATTATAATTTTCATTCGCTGCGTCATGGGTTTGCGTCTTCGTGTCTTGAGAGTGGGGTTGAGTGTAAAACAGTTTCCTCTATTTTAGGGCATTCTTCCACACAGATCACCATGGATTTATATGTTCATGCGACATTAAAACAGAAAGCTAAGTGTGTAAATATGTTTTAAGGAAAAGGTTCGTCTTTTACATAATAAGACGAACATACCGAGCAGTTAATAAAATTATAACCATTATTTTGGAAAATAGGACAAGGGGTTTGATTTTGTTGCTGTATCACAATCAAAGATAAAGGAGATACAAAGTTATGAGGAAAAGACGAATGAAGTGGAATGTGTTAGCACTCTGCATGGCAGTCATTTTAATAGTGACAATGCTGCCGACACAGGTATTGACAAAGGCAGAGACGATAAATGGTAAGGTTGAAATCAAACCGATATCATATGATATTGGAGAGAATGCTTTTAACTATCAGATTACTACGAGTGAAGAAAATGCGTATATTGCTTATTATGTGTATAATAGGAATGAATATAATTATACAAGGGATGAATTATTTAATCTTGCAAAGGAGACAACTGAGCAAAAAAATCGACAGGTAGAAGTGAAAGTTTCAGGAAAGGAATCTGAAACATTATATGTGGCATTAATCAGTGCAGAGGGTGACTTGATTTGTAGTCAAGAATATAATTCGACATTTTATGACAGACTACTTGAGGATGATGCTGAGAGTATTGAATATGTAAATGGAACATTAGATGATGTATCTGCTGAAGCGAAAAATGGAAAGATTATCGTAAAAGATTCAAGTAATCAATCTGGATCAGGAACAATATATATATATGGATGTTTCGGGACTAGTGGATGGTATGAAATAGCAGACTGTTCTTTTACAAATGGAGAAGCACAGGCTGATATATCAGATCGGATTAGAGAGTCAGGAGACCATGCAGTTAAGTATTTCATTGTTAAAAATGGTGTTGTTACCACAAAAGTAAATACAGTGACATATAATTATACAAAACCTACAGCAAAATTGGATCCAATAAATATTTCTACAGTGAAATGGGAAAAAGGTATTTTGACGATTCCGGGAGTAGATAAAAATTCTCAATTGATGGGAAAACGCATTGCAGCAACAATATATAGAAGTAATGATAAGGAACAATGGTCACGAAGTAATAATACTTGTATAACTTCGATTGGAAATTATACTTGTAGCATGGATCTTAAGAATGAAATAAAAGACTATAAATATTATAAAGCTGGACTTGTTGTGAAAAGTGACGATATCGATAACTATTTAAATAGTGACGAAGTATTTACGGATATTTATGATACTACATCGTCCAGTGAAGAGGTTGACAATACATTAAAAGATGTATTAACTCAAGCAGGCGTGGATTCAGTAGAGAAAGCAGATGCAGATACTTTAAATAAAATCTATAATGAAGCAGACGAGACAAAAAAAGCAGAGATTGCCAAAGCATTAAGAGATGGATTGAAAGAAACTGATACAGCAACTCTTAGAACAGCAATGCAGACAAACAGTGATACGCGTGCAACGGTAGAAGCAATTGAGAAAATGTCTGGAATTACGGTTGCAAATGATGTTTCTGAGGATGTAAAAGCTTATATTGATACAGCAAATATTAAAGTTTTGGGTGCAGCATTGAATGCAGATGACGGGGTATCAAATGTCGGATTAAAGATTACCAAAGAAGCGGATGTTGCCACATTGGACAGCAAATACAAAAATGCAATTCCACTCGGAATTACACTGACAAATGTAAGTACAGCAGCTTCTGGACTTGCAGTTCCGGTTACAATTACAATCCCTGTTCCAAGGGGAATCGATATCAGTAAACTTGTTATTTTACATATGAATGCTGACGGTACAGTCAATGAGAATTTTTCGAATGGAAATGGATATTCATATGATCTTAATAGCCGTACCATTACTTTCACAGTAACTCATTTTAGTACATTCATTTTTGCGGAAGCAGACGATACAAGCACGACACCGGGAAACCCGACAACACCAGCAAACCCGACAACACCGGAAAATCCGACAACACCGGAAAATCCGACAACACCGGGAAGTTCTGTGACAAATCCGACAACAACAGCAGAACCAGCACAGAGTCAGGCAACAGAGACGGATAATACAGTTTCTGCAACAGCAGAGACCGTGACATCTTCTCCAAAAACAGGGGATAACGGCAGTATGGCAGTATTATGGGTATTATTTGCCGGCTGCGCGATTACAGCATTCTGTTATGCGAAGAAAAGAGTAAGAAGATAATTATCAAATTTAAGTGATTGAAAAGCCTTTGTGGAAAGAATTTTCTGCAAAGGCTTTTTAAATTTACTTGAAGAAAAGCGGTGGCTTTTATATAATCAAAGGGTATGCTTGATGGATTGACAAAACGTAATCAGAAAGACACGGCGTAAAAACGAAAGAATCCGCCAAAAGAGCAGAAACAGAAAGAGGACATACGAATGATACAGTTTACAGGATATGATTTATTGTGGCTATTTTTTATATATTCTTTTGCGGGCTGGGTGTTAGAGACAGCCGCGGCAACATTTATGCACCGGAAATTTTCCAACCGTGGGCTGGTAAATGGCCCGTTATGTATCCTGTACGGTGTGGGAGCTGTTGCAATGTCTGTGGGCTTGCAGGAACTGACCGGGCTATGGCTCTTTTTATTTGCATCCCTGTATGCAGCAGTTACAGAGTTCGTCGCTGGAAAGTTAATTGAGAGGTTTTATCATAAACGCTGGTGGGATTATAGTAAGAGTAAATGGAACTTAGACGGTTACATCTGTCTCCCGGTTTCACTGATAAAAGGTGCATTGGGTTATGTTGTGGTGAAGTATGCCAACCGGTGGGTATTCCGATTGCTTGCAATACTGCCACAGCTTTTGGTACATATTGTTCTGCTGGTGCTGATCGGTGTGCTTGTGGTGGATGTACTCGCCTCCTATCTGCTTGTGACAGGAAAGAGCAGACACCCGGAGAAGTGGCTGGAAGCAAATAACAAAATCGATCGTTTCCGCATCAGGCTTGGCAATAAGATTGCAGGATCGATTGAAAAACGAATGACAAAAGCCTACCCGAAGGCAAGCTTTGTGGAAAAGGTCACAAAGGATAAAACCGTTTTTGCAAAGGGCTGTGATTTTTATAAAATCGTGATGTTATTTTTTGTGGGAGCATTTTTAGGAGATATCACGGAGACGATTTTCTGCCGCATCACAGCAGGAGTGTGGATGAGCCGCAGCAGTGTGGTGTGGGGACCATTCAGTATCGTGTGGGGACTTGCGATTGCAATGGTGACGGCAATGTTATATAAATATAAGGACAGAAGTGATGGATTTCTGTTCTGGACAGGCACTTTTTTAGGCGGTGCTTACGAGTATCTGTGCAGTGTGTTCACGGAACTGGTATTTGGAAAAGTATTCTGGGATTACAGCTGGATGCCGTTTAACCTCGGCGGAAGGATTAACCTGTTGTACTGCTTTTTCTGGGGAATCGCAGCCGTTGTGTGGTTTAAGATTCTGTATCCGAAAATTTCAGGATGGATAGAAAAAATTCCTGTCGTGATCGGTAAGACAGTGACATGGATGCTGATCGTATTTATGTGCTGCAATGTTGTGGTGTCCTGCATGGCGCTAATACGCTATGATGAGAGAGGCAGACAGGTGGAAGCGACGCAGAACTGGCAGGTGTACATGGATGAGCATTATGATGACGCAAAGATGACGCGCATTTACCCGAACGCCAAGACAAAATAAGAGGAAAAACAATGAAATTAATCAAAACAGAGGAAGCCGTCGGTCATGTTTTATGTCATGACATGACGCAGATCATAAAGGGTGTCACGAAAGATGCGAGATTCCGCAAGGGGCATATCGTGACAGAAGAGGATATCCCGGTGTTATTATCCATGGGAAAAGAAAATCTCTATGTGTGGGAGAAAAACGAAAACATGCTTCATGAGGATGAGGCGGCAGAGATCCTGCGTGAGATCTGTCAGGGAGAACATATGCATGCCTCCCAGCCGAAAGAGGGGAAAATCGAGCTGACCTCGGACATTGACGGAATTTTAACAATCAATGTGGAAAAACTTCTGGCAGTCAATTCACTTGAACAGATGATGATCGCAACGAGGCATTCCTACACTCCGGTGAAAAAGGGGGCGAAGCTTGCGGCAACCAGAATTATCCCACTGATCATTGAGAAAGAGAAAATGGAAGCAGCAAAACGGTGTGCGGGCAAAGAGCCGCTTGTCAATGTGCTTCCTTATAAATTAAAGTCGGCGGCGCTCATCACGACGGGCGGTGAAGTGGCAAAAGGACTGATCCGGGACACCTTTTCCGATGTGGTCATTGAGAAGCTGAAAGCCTATGGCATTGAGACGGTAGAGCATTGTTATCCGGGGGATGACGAGGCGCTTATCACGGAAAAAATAGCAGAGTACAAAGCAAAAGGTGTGGATATGATCTTATGTACCGGAGGCATGAGCGTTGATCCGGACGACCGCACACCGGGAGCAATTAAGCGTTCGGGAGCGCAGATCGTCACCTACGGTGCGCCGGTGCTGCCGGGAGCTATGTTTCTGCTCGGATATTTTGAGGACGGCACGCCGGTCATGGGACTGCCGGGCTGCGTGATGTACGCAAAGAGCACCATTTTTGACATTATGCTGCCGAGGATCGCAGCCGGGATCCCGGTGAAAGCGGAAGATTTTTATGTGCTGGGACATGGTGGCTTATGCCTTGGATGTGCAGAGTGCAGATTCCCGGACTGTTCTTTTGGAAAGGTTTAAAGAGGTATGGAATGGAATCATTTTGATGAGAATGGCAATGCCGTGATGGTGGATGTCTCCGAAAAAGAGATCACAGAGCGCATTGCGGTGGCGAGCGGCAAGATCCGTGTGAATGACGCGGTAATGTCTGCAATCGTCAACCACACGGCAAAAAAAGGTGACGTGCTGACCGTAGCGCGTGTGGCAGGCATTATGGGAACAAAACAGACGTCAAATCTGATCCCGATGTGTCATCCGCTCTGCCTGAATAAATGTACCGTTGATTTTGAGGTAAAGGAAACGGAAAACATTATAAAGGCACTGTGCACGGTCAAAGTTTCCGGGAAGACCGGAGTGGAGATGGAGGCGCTGATGGGCGTGAATGTGGCGCTTCTGACGATTTATGACATGTGCAAGGCAATGGACCGCGCAATGGAAATTTTTGACGTTCATTTAGAAAAAAAAGACGGTGGAAAATCCGGACTTTTTGAGCGAAGTAAGGAAAGAGAACAATGTTAGATCAATACAGCCGCAATATCGACTATATCCGCATTTCGGTCACAGACCGCTGTAATCTGCGCTGTATTTATTGTATGCCGCAGACGAGTAAGACGTATCTGAGACAGGAAGAACTTCTGACTTATGACGAGATCGTAAAACTTGCGGGAATTTACCGGAGTCTCGGGATCAAAAATGTTAAGCTGACCGGGGGTGAGCCTCTGGTGAGGGAACATATTGAAGAACTTATTTTCCGGCTGAAAAAGGAATGCGGCATGGAAAAAGTGACACTGACGACGAACGGGATCCTTTTGGAACAGCAGCAGGATGGTCTTGTAAAAGCGGGACTCGATGGTGTGAATATCAGTCTGGATACATTAAAGCCGGAACATTATAAGTCCCTCACAGGAGGATGCCATGTGGACAGGAATCCCTCTGACGGTAATCTGGAAGCAGTGCTGCGGGGAATGCAAAAGGCACAAAAACAGGCAGGGATCTCTGTAAAAGTGAATTGTGTGCTGATGCACCAGACCAGAGAGGAGCTGCTTGCGCTGGCAGAACTTGCAAAAGACGGCGTAAATGTCCGTTTTATCGAACTGATGCCGATCGGTCAGGGAAAAGAAAAACATACATTAAAAGAGACAGAGGTAAGGCAGATACTCTGTGAAACTTATGGGACGATCAGACCGTGCGTGGAAAAACTTGGAAGCGGACCGGCACATTATATGGAAATTGATGGATTTGAAGGAAAAATTGGATTTATCAGTGCAATTTCACATAAATTCTGCAGTGGATGTAATCGTGTCCGCATGACAGCGGACGGTTTTTTAAAACCATGTCTGCAATATGAGACAGGAATGGATCTGCGCACGCTGTTAAGAGACGGCGTTTCGGATGCGGAGTTAAAAGCGCAGATCGAAATGACTATCACACAAAAACCGAAGTGTCATCATTTCGGAGAAATGAATGTGATGGAACAGACAGAGCATAGAGGAATGTTTGAAATTGGAGGCTAGTGCGAAACAGGTTTAGAAAGGCATGGTTAACAAATGGGAAAAGTAAGGGCTGTGTGCATCAGTGAAAAGCGGGGCACACAGAAGAAAAATATAGAATCCGCAGTATTTGTGGAAAACTGGGGCATTGAGGGAGATGCCCATGCAGGAAACTGGCACAGGCAGATTTCCTTATTATCAGAGGAAACGATCGCCGCATTTAAGGCGCGTGGTGCAGAGGTTACAGATGGGGCTTTCGGAGAAAATCTCGTCGTGAGCGGCTATGATTTTACAAAGTTCCCGGTCGGGACAAGGTTTACGTGCAAAGATGTGGTGCTGGAATTAACGCAGATCGGAAAAGAATGTCATCACGGCTGTGAGATTTTTCAGAAGATGGGAGAGTGCATCATGCCGACGAACGGCGTGTTTGCGAAAGTGCTTCACGGCGGAAAAATCAGTGTCGGGGATGAGTTTCATGTGCAGTACCGGGCGGCAGTCATCACGTTAAGCGATACCGCTTCTAAGGGAGAGCGGGAGGATGCGAGCGGAGCGGCGGTCGAAGAAATTGTGGGAAAAGAGGGCTATGAGGTGGTTTTCAAAAAAATCATCCCGGATGATGGAGACACGCTGACAGCACTGTTGTGTGAACTTTCGGATGAAGATAAAGCGGATCTGATTTTAACGACAGGCGGAACAGGTTTTTCCAAAAGAGACAATACGCCGGAGGCAACCATGCGTGCAGTTGAACGCGAAACACCGGGAATCTCAGAAGCCATGCGCTATTATTCCCTGCAGATCACGCCGAGGGCGATGCTCTCCAGAGGCGTGTCGGGAATCCGGAAAGAGGCATTGATCGTCAACCTACCGGGAAGCCCGAAGGCGGTAAGAGAGTGTTTGGAATATGTGATCGGTGCACTGACGCATGGAATTGATATTTTAAAGGGAAATACCGGAAATTGTGCGGGAAAATAAAAGAATCATGAATTTGCAAACAATTTGCAGATTTATATAAAAACAATCAGAAGAAAAATGAGAAAAAAATGATGAAAAAATTGACAGCAGTTCTATTACTGACAGCTATGACCGCAGGACTTGCAGCCTGTGGCAGCAATAAAGGAGCAGATACAAACACAGATGCTCCGGCGCAGAATGAAGGCACGGAGGAAACTGTGACAACAGAAACATCCGGTGCAGCACAGAATGCAGACATTCAGGGAACGATCACACTGGCGGCAGCCGCAAGTCTGGAAAAATCTTTTACAGAGCATCTGATCCCAATGTTTGAGGAACAGTACCCGGAAGTATCCATTGAAGGAACGTATGACAGTTCCGGAAAATTACAGTCACAGATTGAGGCTGGCGCAGATGTGGACATCTTCTTTTCCGCAGCATTAAAACAGATGGAGGCATTGCAGGAGGAGGGCTATATCGCAGAGGATGCATCTGTGGATCTTCTGGAAAATAAAATCGTTCTGATCGTTCCGGCAGGAAAAGAGAACGGCTACACTTCTTTTGAGGACATTGTGAATGCAGATATGATCGCAATCGGTGATCCGGAGAGTGTTCCGGCAGGACAGTACGGCAAAGAGGCATTGGAGAATCTGGATCTCTGGAGCAGTGTGGAAGGTAAATTAAGTCTTGGAACTAACGTGACAGAGGTATTAAACTGGGTGGCTGAGGGAAGCGCAGACGCCGGGATCGTTTACGCAACAGACGCAGCTTCCATGACTGACAAGGTTTCGGTTGTGGCAGAAGCACCGGAGGGAAGTGTTTCCAAAGTCATTTATCCGGTGGCAGAGTTAAAAGAGACAAAGAACAAAGACGCAGCAGATGTATTCATGGAGTTTTTACAGTCCGATGAAGCGCTTGACGTATTCAAGGCGGCAGGATTCACTGTCAACGCACAGCAATAAGACAGGATAGTAGTTCAGGAGGCATAAAAAATGGATCTTTCTCCGGTATGGATCTCGTTAAAAACATCGGTCGTATCGATCATCATCACATTTTTTCTGGGGCTTTGGGCAGCACGGGGCGTTGTGTCTGTCCGTTCCCCAAAAGCAAAAGCATGGCTGGATGGATTGCTGACACTGCCGCTCGTACTGCCTCCGACCGTAGCGGGCTTTTTCTTGCTTTATCTGTTTGGAGCAAAAAGACCGGCCGGTATCTTTTTAGAAAAAGTATTTCATTATAAAATCGTGTTCAGCTGGCAGGCAACCGTTCTGGCGGCTGTCGTGATCTCGTTTCCACTGATGTACCGCTCGGCGAGAGGCGCGATCGAGCAGGTCGATGCAAATCTGATCTATGCGGGCAGGACGCTTGGCATGAGTGAACGCACCATTTTCTGGAAAATTATTTTGCCACAGGCAAGACCGGGAATCCTCTCCGGCGGCGTGCTCGCATTCACAAGAGGGCTCGGCGAATTCGGAGCGACTGCGATGATCGCCGGAAATATTGCAGGAAAAACAAGGACACTGCCACTCGCCATTTATTCTGAGGTGGCGGCCGGGGATATGGATACCGCAGGAA
>ENA-OPXX01002501-OPXX01002501.1-human-gut-metagenome-genome-assembly--contig:-NODE-2501-length-9991-cov-2.438506_pt1 | contig 9991 bp, 9 predicted proteins | sample MGYA00241771_ERZ502046 | MGnify/ENA primary metagenome ERZ502046 (study PRJEB25962, sample SAMEA2042006) | human gut metagenome | biome: human gut; feature: human-associated habitat; material: faeces...
CCAGCCACTCAAATTTGCCGCCGGGATCAGCAAAAATCTGAGAATCTATGAACATTCCGAAGTGCGTGAGATGACAGAGTATTTTGCATTGACAGAAAAAGGTTCAGTCGCAGCAGAGAAAATTATCATTGCGACACATTTTCCGTTTATTAATACGAGAGGTTCCTATTATTTAAAGTTATATCAGAATCGTTCTTATGTACTTGCCTGTGCATATGGAAAAAATCTGAAGGGCATGTATCTTGAAGCAGATAATATCGGATTGTCCCTGAGAAATTACGAAGACTATCTGCTGATAGGCGGAGGCGGTCACCGGTCTGGAAAGGAAAAAAACAACTGGGATTTACTGCGCGATATCGCAAAGGAATATTTCCCGGAAGCAAAGGAACGCTATTTCTGGGCAACACAGGACTGCATGTCTCTGGATAAAAGACCATACATCGGTCCATACAGTAAAAATACACCGGATCTATTTGTGGCAACCGGATTTGGAAAATGGGGGATGACAGGTTCCATGCTGTCAGCAATGATCTTGTCAGACCTCATACAGGAAAAAAACAATGAATATTCTACTGTTTTTTCACCATCACGCAATATGTTAAAACCACAGTTAATTTCTAATCTGGGTCATGCACTTGTGGGGATTGGAAGGGTTGGCGGAAAAAGATGCAGTCATATGGGATGTGTCCTTCAGTGGAATAAAGAAGAACAGACATGGGAATGTCCATGTCATGGCTCAAGATTTTCAGCAGATGGGAAGGTGTTGGATAACCCGGCCTGTGATGGACTAAAAAAGAAACATAAAAAATAGGTATTGAGATTCAAAATAAGCAGTGGTATGATACAAAACCGGAATAAAAACAAAGGAGAAAAATCATGAAATATGTAAGACAGCTTTTAATTATTCTGTTCATTTCTTTTTTAGGTGAACTTTTAAAATATAGCATACCACTATCCATACCGGCGAGTATTTATGGCATGGTACTTCTTTTCCTTGCATTGGAATTGAAAATTTTAAAGGTGTCAGACATCAAAGAAACAAGTAATTTTCTGATCGAGATCATGCCATTGATGTTTGTGCCGGCCGGAGTAGGACTTCTTGATTCGTGGGGAGCTCTGCAGCCGATCTGGATACAGGTGGTTGTCATTACGCTGATCTCAACGGTGATCGTCATGGGAGTTTCCGGAAGCATCACGCAGTTTGTGATCCGTAAAGGAAAGAAAAAGGAGGAGTAGGAACATGAAATCATTTTTGACAGATTCCGTTTTCTTAGGTGTTGTAGTCAGTCTGTTGACCTATGAGTTTGGTTTATGGTTTAAAAAGAAAGTAAAAATCGCAATATTTAATCCACTTTTAATTTCTGTAATTGCAGTTATGGTATTTCTGGTGGTGTTTCATATAGACTATGCAGATTATCAGGAAGGAGCAAAATACATAAGTTATCTGTTGACGCCGGCGACTGTCTGTCTGGCAGTTCCTCTGTATGAGCAGTTTGAGTTACTCAGGAAAAATCTGAAAGCTGTCATAGCAGGAATTATTTCCGGGGTATTTACCAGCATGACATGTATTCTGGTTCTGGCTTTGCTTTTCCGTTTCGATCATCAGCAGTATGTTACATTACTTCCAAAATCTATCACAACAGCGATCGGAATGGGAGTTTCTGAGGAACTTGGTGGCTATGTGACAATTACTGTTGCGGTCATTATCATCACAGGAATTTTTGGATACATAACAGCAGATGCGGTATTAAAACTTTTTCATATTGAAGAACCTATCGCAAAAGGGATCGCAATTGGTTCTGCCTCCCATGCTGTAGGAACTGCAAAAGCGATGGAACTCGGCGAGATAGAGGGGGCAATGAGCAGCCTTTCCATTGCGGTTTCCGGTATTCTGACTGTTGTTGCCGCTATGGTTTATGCTAATTTGTTATAAAATTAAATTTGCTGTCTGTCTGTGACTATGTCAGATATATTTCTCCAAAAACAGGGAAAATGTGCAAGGATTATGGAAAAACTTACAAAAAAATTTATTCGGTGCAATAAAAACATCTATTTGTGCATTAATAGAGTGAAAGGAGTGAAATGATGATACTTTTTGCCTTGACGTCGGACATTAAGCAATCAACAGACTATGCAGATTTGGACAGTCTGCTTTACGGCATTTCCAACGGTGACAAGAAGTGCCTGGAGCAGCTGTATCAGGTTACGCACACATCTGTTTACAGTTTTGCCCTTTCGGTTTTGAAAAACCACCACGATGCAGAGGATGTTCTCCATGACTGTTACGTTGCTGTATGGAATGGAGCAGAAAGCTATGTTTCCCGGGGAAAACCGATGGCATGGATTATAACCATTGCAAAAAATCTGTGTTTGCAGCGGATGAGGGAGCGCAAGAAAGCGGAATGTACATCGCAGGAAGGCTGGGAACTTGCTATCCCGGATACTGATATGCTCACAATGGAGGACAGAAGTATTCTCGTCACCTGCATGGAACAATTGTCCGATGAGGAACGGCAGATAGTGATGCTTCATGCGGCGGTCGGATTTAAACACAGGGAAATTGCCAGGATTATGGAACTTCCGCTGTCGACGGTACTTTCAAAATATGCACGAGCCTTAAAAAGGCTGAAACAATATTTGCAATAGGAGGTGGCAGCAATGACAAATGACGAATTGAATGAGAAGATCCGGCAGGCATGTACTCACGCAGCACCGGATGTGTTGGATGCTGTTCTTTCCGACTGCAATGAGCAGAAAGGACGAGTGATATTGATGACGACAGAAAACAAGAAAAAAACATGGGCAGTTCGAATGGCAGGTTTGGCTGCCGGTTTGTGCCTGATCCTTGGAGGTGGATTGGGAGTCAGGAATTATCAGGTCAATCATACGGTAGATGCTACGGTTTCGCTGGACGTAAACCCGAGCGTGGAGATTAAAATCAATCAGAAGGAACGTATATTGGATGTGATTCCGCTGAACGAGGATGGCAGAACCATTGTCGGTGACATGGATTTCTCAGGCAGCAGTCTTGATGTTGCAGTGAATGCCATAATCGGTTCGATGCTTCAAAACGGCTATCTCAATGAGCTGGCCAATTCCGTTTTGATCAGTGTGGACAATAATGATCCGGTTCGGGGCATGGCATTGCAGGAACGGCTGGCGGACGAAGTCAATAAACTGCTTCAGACCGATTCATTCAGAGGGGCTGTATTGAGTCAGACGGTTGTAAAGAGTGATGAGCTCCAGCAGATGGCAGAACAATATGGGATTACGCTCGGAAAGGCACAACTGATTCAGGAGATTCTCGGCAAAAACTCTTTACACACATTTGATGAACTTGCTCCATTGTCCATCAATGAACTGAATATTCTGCTGGGGAAGGAAGGGGCAGAAACCCATGTTGAGGTTGTTGGAACGGCCAGTGAAAAGGGATATATCGGGGAGACAAAGGCCAAAGAGATCGCACTGGCAAAGGCGGGTGTATCTGAGAGCGACCTGACATTTTATACAGTTGGACTGGACACGCATAAGGGAGTCATGGTCTATGATGTAGAATTTATTTCGGGCAGTTACGAATTTGACTGTGAGGTTAACGCAATGACCGGTGAAATCGTAAAATTTGAAAAAGAATACGATGGCGCTGCTGTTTCAAATGTATCGGTTGAAGAGCACGGGGAGCAGTCGGAGTACAGTCAGACGGAAGAAAACCAGGCTGTCAGCAATATTTCACTGGAAAAGGCCAAGGAGATTGCACTGGATCATGCAGGGGTAAAAGCTACAGATGCGACTTTTGTAAAAGCAAAAAGTGACTATGAAGATGGACGTGCTGTTTTTGAGATTGAGTTTGTTGTTTCTTCCGGCAATACCATCAAGGAGTATGATTATGAGATTGCTGCATCTGACGGAAGTATCATAAGCTATGACTACGACATTGAAGGAGATAGTACACCTACAGCAATACAAGCAGGCAGCAGTCAGAATACAAGTGAAATTTCACTGGAAAAGGCCAAGGAGATTGCTTTATCCCATGCCGGTGTTGCAAGTGCCAATGCTTTTGAGATGGAGGGAAAACTGGATTGGGATGATGGCATGTCTATTTATGAGATTGAATTTAAAGCTGGAGGCTATGAGTACAGCTATGAAGTTGATGCAGCCACAGGATCGATTGTCGAATTCGATAAGGAGTGGGATGATTAAGTGATTCCAATTCGGTAACCAAACCCGCAGAATTTCATAAAATAATCTGAAAATATTTTTATGGAAGAAAATATGTATTGTCAGAATCGAATCAGTTATCGTGTACAGGAAGGAGACTCTCTGTACAAACTTGCAAAACAGTTTCATACAACCGTAACCGAACTTATCCTGCTCAATTCCGGGGTGAACCCATACAATCTTCAGACGGGAATGCGCCTGACGATCTGCCCGGGAGAGGGATATGTGGATGAGAATGAGAGCAAACCATCCGAGGGGAACACGAACAAACCAACTAAGACTCCTGTGGGTGGAATTGTCATTATCCCGGGAACTACGACACAGCCGGGAGGCACAACATGCCCGGGAACTACGACACAGCCGGGAACTGCAACACGCCCGGGAACCACAACGCAGCCGGGAAACAACATGGGCGTGGATCTGCGACAGCGCATGCGCATGGCATGGCTCAATCATATTACACTTGTAAAATTCTATCTCATCAGTTTTTTTGAAAACCTGTCAGGTCAGAATGCGTGGAAAGACGCCGTGTACAAAAATGCAGAGGAGATTCTTGCGATTTTTGCTCAGTATTATCCGGCTTCAGCAATGCAGAGATTCCGCAAACTTTTTATGGAGCATTTGCGTCTGACCGATGAAGTTGCAGCCGGCTTAAAGGCTGATCCGGCTTTTTCGGGAGCAGCTATGGAAAACTGGTATATCAATGCGGAGGAAATCGCATCCTTTTTGAGCAGACAGACACCGGCCTACAACGAGACAGAGTTGAGAAAAATGTTCTACGATCATCTTGATATGGAACGTCAGCAGATGGAAGCATATCTGGACGGCGATTATGAGACAGATATTGAAATTTACTTAAGATCACAGCAGAATATGATCGAGCTCGCCGATTTTCTTACAAGTGGACTTCTTGCGCGGTAAATCGTAACAATCATATTATTACTTCTGATTTTAAGTGCCATAATCATAAATTATAAGTGGTTGACATAATTCTAAGTAAGAACGCAGAAAAGCCGAAAAACCGCTTTATTTTAAGAAAAATAGTTTGACGAAATTTGCATTTATGATAAGATATAGTCGTTAGTCCTGACCGGGAAAAAGAAAAACTGCAATCAGGAAAGTGACGGCTGGCTGTGATCGGCCGGTGATAATAGAGAAACAGAATCGAAGGAGTTTGAAAAAATGATTAAAGTTGTGAAATTCGGTGGAAGCTCTCTTGCAAGTGCAGAACAGTTTGCAAAGGTTGGTAAGATTATCCATGCAGACAAAGAGAGAAGATATGTAGTGCCTAGTGCACCGGGAAAAAGAAATTCTAAGGACACAAAGGTAACGGATATGCTGTATGCATGTTATGACCTTGTGGAAAAGGATGAAGATTTCCGTGTGATGTTAATGAAAATCAAAGACCGTTATGACACAATTATTAATGGTTTGAACCTAAAACTTTCTTTAGAGGAAGAATTTAAGAAAATCTCCGAGAATTTTAAAAATAAAGCAGGTGTTGATTATGCAGCGTCCCGCGGTGAGTATCTGAATGGTATCATTATGGCAAACTACCTTGGATATGAATTTGTGGATGCGGCAGAAGTGATCTTTTTTGATGAGGATGGCAACTTTATGCCGGAGAAAACAGACAAAGTACTGTCTGAGCGTCTTGCAAAAACAGAGCGTGCGGTCATTCCGGGATTTTACGGCGCAAAAGAGGATGGAACCATCAAAACATTTTCGCGTGGGGGTTCTGATATCACAGGATCTATCGTTTCGCGGGCAGTGCGGGCAACCTGTTATGAGAACTGGACCGATGTCTCAGGATTTTTGATCGCAGATCCAAGGATCATCGACAATCCAAAGCCGATCAAGACGATCACTTACCGTGAACTCCGCGAGCTCTCCTACATGGGAGCCGGCGTACTGCATGAGGATGCGGTATTCCCTGTGCGCAAAGCTGGTATACCGATCAATATCCGTAATACGAATGCACCGGAAGATGAGGGAACCTGGATCGTGGAGAGCACCTGCCATCAGTCAAAATATACGATCACCGGTATCGCAGGTAAAAAAGGTTTCGTTTCTGTAAACATTGATAAAGATATGATGAACTCCGAGATTGGATTTGGCAGAAAAGTGTTATCTGCATTTGAAGATAATGGAATTTCATTTGAACATATGCCATCCGGAATTGATACAATGACAATCTTTGTACACCAGCCGGAGTTTGAGGGAAAAGAGCAGGCTGTCATTTCGGCTATCCACAGATATGCGCAGCCGGACAGCATTGAGCTGGAGAGCGATCTTGCACTCATTGCAGTTGTTGGCCGTGGTATGAAATCCACACGCGGAACAGCAGGAAGAATTTTCTCTGCATTGGCACATGCAAACATCAATGTAAAAATGATCGATCAGGGATCATCTGAGTTAAACATCATTATTGGTGTAAGCAACGCAGATTTCGAGAATGCGATCAAGGCGATTTATGATATTTTTGTTATCACACAGTTATAGGATAAATGAAAAAACAAACTACTTTTCGTAAGACAATTGAAAAAGTATGGAAGAATAGGGCTGCAATCGTTATCGCAATTGCAGCCACTGTTTTTATGTGCGGATTGACGGCGCTGGAGTTTGTGGCGCTTCGGATGGAATGGAATCTTCCGGTGCTTGCGTATGTGACAGGTGATTCTGACAGCTATATTTTTGAGGAATACAGAAGTGATGAGATGAAACTGGATGAAAGCACGGAAAACGTAATGTTAGAAGAGGATATGCTGCAAGGCGAAAGTCAGAGCGAAAATTCCGGGAAAGATATCACACAGGGTGAAAGCCAGAGTGAGGATGATATTGTGCCAGGAGAAGGAAAGAACGAGAATGTTCGGCAGGAAGATACAGTGCAGGGCGAAAATCAGCAGGAAAAAGATTCGCAGCAGTCTGCTTCAGATGAAGCGGAATTTCCATATTACATAAAAGTAAATCGCAGACAAAACTGCATTACCGTATATACTTCAGACGAAAACGGCGAATATACGGTTCCCTATAAGGCGATGATCTGTTCCACAGGATTGTACAATGCAACACCGCGCGGCACATTTCATTTATCAACCAAATATCTGTGGCGGGAATTGTACGGAAAAGTATATGGTCAGTATGCAACCCGGATCACAGGAGGCGTTTTGTTTCATTCGGTTCCATACTATAAAAAATCAAAAAGTGCTCTGTGCACAGAAAAATATAATAAACTTGGACAGCAGGCATCTATGGGATGTGTGCGGCTCACGGTGGAAGATGCAAAATGGATCGCAGATAACTGTCCATCGGGAACAACCGTGGAAATTTATGAGGATGATGATCCGGGACCACTGGGAAAACCTGAGGCAGCGCATATTGATACAGACAGTCCGAATAAAGGCTGGGATCCGACAGATCCGGATGTAGAGAATCCGTGGCATCAGCTGTCAGATGATGAATAAAAAATAAACATGAAAAAGGCGACATCGAAATTTTTTTTCTTTCAATGCCGCCTTTTAAACTATTTCGTCCATGGGACTATACCTCGCTATTCTTTTTTCTACTGTTCGTTCTGTTTGCCGCTTCATTTTGAAATTTCTAAACAATTTTTCTTATTGCCTATCATTTCTTTTATGAAACTCTCAAACAACTCTTTTGGACTTCTTCGCTTTTCTCTTCAATCTCTGAACCTGTTTTCTTATGACATTTGGAATTGTATCATATAAGAATGTTTCTGATCTGATACTAATTCAGGATTCCTTTCTTAGGATCGTCATGTTTTCATTTCATCTTTTGAAGGTAAAACCGAATGCAATTACTGTTTTGGTGGACTGTACCTCGATTCTTTTAAAATTCTTTTGGGTAAATCGTTATGTTTCTGGTGGTCCGTACCTCCTGTCTTTCATATTCTATTAGGTATTTCGTTACGTTTCTGGTGGACTGTACCTCCTTTATTTTTTTCTCTCTTGTTTTTTGTTAATTTAGTTATAACAGATAAAAGAGAAAATGTCAATAATAAAATTAGAAAAATATAAAATAATTTTTAAAGATAAAAATAATTATATTAATTTTGCAAAATATTCAGAAAATATAAAAAGCATAAAAAATATAAGCAGGAATGAAAAATCCATATGCAGGACAACTTTGCAAAACATCAGATGGGAAGGAACCGGGAAACATTTCTTTCATATAATAAAATGAAGGGAGCGTAGGTGTGAAGGATATGAACGGTCAAACAATACTTCTTATAAGCGATATGCGTCAGGTATATCTGGCAGAAATCCTGACAAAAAAAGGGATGAGTGTGCGCTGCCTGGACATCAGAAACAGTCAGACAGTAGAAGAACAGCTTTTAAAATTAAAAAAATTTCTTGCCGGGGCGGCAATGCTGGTGCTTCCAATCCCGGTAACAAAAGTTCCAGAGCAGGAGCGGCTGAATGAAATTTTAAATAAAAATCTGGCAAATGATACGCTGGTGCTTGGTGGATGTTTTACAGAAGAACAGCGGGAACTTTTGGACAGGAGAGGAATCCGTTACCTTGATTTTATGGAGGATGAAGTGGTGGCACAGGAAAATGCGGTGGCAACGGCAGAGGGTGCGATCGCAGAACTTACCAACCACAGTCCTTATAATATAGAAGGTGCCAAAATTCTGGTGACCGGATACGGAAACTGTGGAAAGGCGATCGCAAAGAAACTCCGGGGACTGGGAGCGAGGGTGACAGTGCTTGCCAGACGCCGCGAGGTAAGAAAGCAGGCAAAAGAAGATGGATTTTATGCAGTTGATTTTGCATTCGGACCGGAGGAGGCAATGGGAGCGGCAATGCTTGTAAATACTGTGCCGGCACCGGTTGTGACGCGGGTGATCATCAAGGAACTTCCGCGTGATGCCTATATTCTGGATATTGCCTCAAAACCTGGCGGAACAGATTTTGCATGTGCAAAAGAGTTTGGCATCCGGGCAGATTTAGTGCTTGGCATTCCGGGAAAATATGCGCCAAAAGAAAGTGCATATATTCTGGAACGGTCCATGGAACGTTTTGCCGCAAAGTAAAAAACATAGACAGATAGATTCGTTTTTACAGAAAATGTGTGACAGAAAATATAGGTAACGAAATGATTCTTGATTTAAATAGAGCAGGAAGGTATGGAAAATGGATTTTTCAAAATGTAATATCGGACTTGGAATCACAGGTTCCTTCTGTATGTTTTCAAGAGCCAGAAAGGAAATAGAAAGGCTGACAGAACTTGGCGCAAATGTGATCCCTATTTTTTCATTTAATGCACAGACCTGTGATACCAGGTTTGGAAGCGCAAAAGATTATGTGGAAGGGATCTGTGATATCACAGGGAATGAGGGAATACGCACTATCTGCGCAGCGGAGCCGATCGGACCGAATAATTTTCTGGATATCATGGTGATCGCACCGTGTACCGGAAATACTGCGGCAAAACTCTGCAACGGGATCACAGATACACCGGTTCTTATGGCAGCCAAGGCACACATGAGAAATGGAAAGCCGCTTGTGATCTCGATTTCCACGAATGATGCACTTGGAGCGAATTTTAAAAATATCGGTATGCTTATGAATACGAAAAATGTGTATTTTGTTCCGTTTGGGCAGGATAACTGTAAGAGTAAGCCAAATTCCCTAATCGCCAAAATGGAATTGCTGCCGGAGACCATTGAGTATGCTTTGAATGGCAAACAGATTCAGCCGGTCATTCAGAATCCGGATTAAACCGGAGTTTCACTTACCGTGGAGCAGCAGAT
>ENA-OPXX01002514-OPXX01002514.1-human-gut-metagenome-genome-assembly--contig:-NODE-2514-length-9962-cov-5.746240_pt1 | contig 9962 bp, 10 predicted proteins | sample MGYA00241771_ERZ502046 | MGnify/ENA primary metagenome ERZ502046 (study PRJEB25962, sample SAMEA2042006) | human gut metagenome | biome: human gut; feature: human-associated habitat; material: faeces...
TGATGGTGTTCATATCCTCGCCGATGCGCAGGATAGTCGGAAATGTGGGGTTTTCGGCGCGGAGCTCGATATGGTCATCGAACAGAAACACGCGCTTGAGGGTGGCCTCGCCATCGATCAGGACGGCGGCGACCTCGCCGTTCTCTACCATCGGCTGGCAGTGGATGGCTACGACATCGCTGTCTTTTATTTTTGGCTCCATGCTGTCGCCCTGGCACAGCAGCGTGAAGTCGGCGTGCCAATCGCTGGGGACTTCATCGTAGGCCTCGACATTCTCCTCCGCGAGGATGGGTGTGCCGCAGGCGATCTGCCCCACACGCGGGATGCGGTCCCGCTTCGGCAGTGGCTGGAACCCGGCGGGGATGGGTGCGACGCGTTCGACCTTCCCGACCAGATAATCGATACTTGTATCATAAAACTTGGCTAATTTGATTAGGACCTCCGAACTCGGTTCTCGAGTGCCTTTTTCGTAATTGACATACGTTGTGTACGGCATACTCAGCGCCTGGGCGGCCTCTTTCATATTTATGCCTTTTTCGGTACGCAACGCTTGCAGTCTATTCATGACGTTGCCTCCTTCCCTTATAACTATGATACACATTTTGAGTAAATAGTCAATTGAAAATACCCGAAATGGGCAATATGCACAAATAGTGAATACCCATTTCGGGCACTTTTTTACTTTACAATTACTCAAAATGAGTATATTATAATATACAGATACCCAATACGGGTATTACGCAAGAAAAGTCTTATAGGGGGTGAATTTGATGCCTTATCCAAATATCAATGCTGAACGTAGCAGAAAAGGCATGACGATAGCAGACCTCGCGAATGCGCTGGGGGTAACAAGGAAAACGATTTATAATTGGATGGCGCATGGAAGCATCCCGCAGAGTGCGCTTGAAAAAATGGCGACGCTATTCGATTGCTCGATAGATTATTTACTCAAACAATAGTATTGTGTCCACCTTGGACACGCCAACAAGGAGGTGAACGCTATGCTGCAAGATGAACAGCGTGAGCAGGACAGTCTGCTTGCGTGGTTTGGCGATGGCCTGTACGATAAACCGTCACCAGCTCCGAAAAAAGACGCTCCGCACAGCTGCGGACTACTTGCCCACGTCTTTCTTCACGTCGGGGAGACGCTGATCGCCATATCGCTTTATGAGTTCCTGCTGCGCTTTCTGCCGGAAATCATTCAGGCAGTTGCCGCATTGCTGTGAGGGATGGGCTGTAATCATCACCAGCTTTTCAAGCTCTTGAATGCTTTTGTCTATATCGCTGTCAGGCGTACATAAAAGCTGCGCCGATGCTATTGATGCCAACAAAGCAAAGCGGTATTCCTGCGGGTCTTCAACCCAGCGCGCATAGGTGGACAACACCAGCGAGCAGGCACTGTGCAATTCTATATGCCGCTGCTGCTCTACCGCTGTTTTGCGTGCCATGTAAGCACCGACAAAGACGCCGATGACACCGAGGGTGCCGCTGACCGCAGTAAGAAGCAATGATAACCAATCCATTTTTATACACGTCCTCGTATTATAAAGTAGTAGTTATTAGAGTCCCTCTCCAAGGACAAAATGCTACAATAGACAAGGTGCTGTGGATTGGTTTAAACCTCCTACCGCAAGACGGTTTCAGAAAGGCTCCAACCATGGCTCTTTGTTTTTAGTGTTAATCAGTTAGATACCGCCAGACGGTTTATATAGAACGAGGTTACATAGCAAAGAGGTGTGGCTCTAAGCAGCACTGTAAAATAAAACGCCGGAGGTAAAAAGAAATGATTTTTGTTGGTATCGATGTTGCAAAGGACAAGCACGATTGCTTTATTCTCAACTCGGAAGGAACGGTCTTGGCAGATGTATTTACCATTGCCAATAACCGCATCGGTTTTGAGACGCTTCTTTCAAGAATCCAAAGCTGTTCCCAAGGTGAAAGCAAAATAAAAGTAGGGCTTGAAGCCACAGGACATTACAGCTACAATCTGCTGGGGTTTCTTTTAGACAGCGGCCTGACAACCTATGTCATTAACCCTCTGCACACGAACCTCTACCGGAAAAGTCTCAGCCTGCGAAGAACCAAAACAGATCGGATAGACGCGCGTACCATTGCAATGATGCTCATGTCTGATGTGGACCTCAAGTCCTACTCAAATACAGCATACCACAATGAAGAGCTAAAGTCACTAACCAGATACAGATTTGATAAGGTAAAAGAGCGCGCCAAGCTGAAAAGCTCCGTTGCGCGGTTAGTGAATATTCTGTTTCCGGAGCTCGAAAAGCTGGTCTCAAGCCTGCACATCGCTGTTGTATACGCACTGCTGAGCAACTATCCGGGTGCAAGCTATATCGCAAACGCCAATACTGAAGAACTCGCTGAGACTCTTTGTACCGCCTCTAAAGGTCGTTATACAAAGTCTAAAACCGCGGAAATCCAAGTAGCCGCAGGGGTCTCCATTGGCTCGAAAATGCCTGCTAAGTCTATGGAGTTGAAACACACGATTGCTCTCATCCGCGAACTGGACAAAGAAATTTCTGAGGTAGAATCCGCAATTGACAAGATTACATCTCAGATGGATTCTCCCATCTTTACAATCCCCGGTATTGGCCGACATATGGGTGCAATGATTCTTGCTGAAGTTGGAGATTTTTCCAACTTTGCAAGCGCAGACAAGCTGCTGGCTTATGCTGGACTCTCTCCATCTACATATCAGTCAGGGCAACTTGAAGCGGCAGAACAAATCCGAAAAAGCAAGACGGTCACCTACTCGGTAACGCTGAAACCGTTCCGCAAAGATATGCAATGCGGATGTTGCGGCGCAAGGCTTTACTGGCATCCTAAAAGCAATCAATGGTTTTGCCGCGAATGCGGAATGTGGTCGAAACCGACACAAGCCGAGGAAACTTTCAATAGCATTGTGGAAAAACTGCGATGGCTCCGGCAGAACCTCGAACTCATCCACCCGCCAGCGGGCAAGGCGAATGTGCAATCAATGGGAACTACCCTGCTGGATCGTGAAATTAGGCAAGCACTGATGGATGCTGAACCTGATGCGGATGCTCTAATCACTAAAATCCTGCACCGGGCGGAACTGGAATATAAATTCTGCTCAGCAGGAGATGCCGACCCGGCAACCTTGCTGATACAAAAGGCGTGTACCGAGTATAAGCCGACAGAGGGATTTCCGGAAACCTTTTATAAAGAAGTTGTCAGCAAGGTCATCCTGTACCGAGACACCCACATTGAATTCAAACTGCAGAACGGACAAATTGTGTAAGGGGAAAAGCCATGAGCAACATGAGAATCATTGAGATTCCTGCTTCTATGAGGGAAAGCGCCGGACGGAAAAACACGGTGCGCAAGCTGCGGGTGGCGGCCTACTGCCGCGTCAGCACCGAGGAAGAAGAACAGCAGGGCAGTTTTGAAATCCAGAAACTGTACTACACCGAAAAAATAAATTCCACCCCGGAGTGGGAAGTTGCGGGCATTTACGCGGATGACGGTATCTCCGGCGTACATACCAAGAAGCGTGACGGTTTTAACCAGATGATTCAAGACTGCAAGAAGCGCAAAATCGACCTTATATTGACAAAATCCATTTCCCGCTTCGCCCGCAACACACTGGACAGTATTCAATACGTCCGAATGCTGAAACGGATGGGAATCGCGGTGGTATTTGAAAAAGAGAACATCAACACCGCCACCATGAACTCTGAGATGATCCTCACCGTACTGAGCGCCTTTGCCCAGGCCGAAAGCGAGTCGATTTCCCAGAATGTAGCCCGCGGTAAGCGCATGGGATATAAGCACGGTAAATTTGCCTTTCCTTACGGCAGAATCATCGGCTACCGAAAAGGGCAGCTGGCAAGCCCGAAATCATCCCGGAGCAGGCGGAAATCATTCGACTGATTTTCAACCGCTACCTGCAAGGAGACAGTCTGCAAAGCATCAAGGCAAAGCTGGAAACCGCAGGTGCGATTACAGCCCGCGGCAACACCGAATGGTCAGCGCAAAGCATCCAGCGCATTCTGCAAAATGAAAAATACTGTGGTGATGTGCTGCTGCAAAAGACCTTTACCGAGGATGTGCTGACCGGGGTACATAAGAAAAACACCGGGCAGCTCCCGCAATATTACATTGAAAATTACCACGAGGGCATCGTCAGCAAGCAGATATTCCGAGAGGTGCAAGCCGAGATTGCCCGCCGAAACAGCAAGTCGGCAGCCAACCAACGCAAGCGCCGCCGGGGTCGCTATAACAGCAAATATGCCTTGTCCGAGCGACTGTTCTGCGGTAACTGCGGCAGCCCTTACAAGCGGGTGACTTGGAATATTCACGGCAGAAAACAAATTGTCTGGCGGTGCGTGAACCGCATCGAGTACGGAACGAAATTCTGCAGCAGTTCACCGTCCGTCCCGGAAGAAGAACTGCACCGTGCCATTTTGAAAGCGGTACAGGGTTTGGCGGCAAACTTCACCGATGAGGTCGCCACCCAGATCAACGGCATCCTGCATGACATCCAGACCGGCGAAAGCATAAAGCCTAATTTGCAGGAGCAACTGGAGCAGACCCAACAGGAATTTGACCGCCTGCTGGAAATGTCCTTGGACTTTGATGAGGATACTCCGTTTCTGGATGACAGGCTGAAAAAGCTGAACAGCAAAATCAAGCGTCTGAAGAAAGCCATTGACGATAGCGCTGCACAACAGGAAAAAGCCAGCCAGCCGGAGATGCTGCTGTCAGCCAAAGACCTGCAAATCCAGGAATATGACGATGCGCTGACTGCACGAATCATTGAGAAAATCACGGTGAGGTCGCGTAATGAAATTGAAATACGGTTTACAGGTGACTACAAAAAGACCGTTACACTGAGGTGAAAGCTAAAGATGTGGTATCTATCCATAAAACATTTGGCGTAGGGAACAAATCAATAACTGTAGCAGCAAAATGTTCCCCATATAATTGCAGTACGAGAACTCAAGTCAAGCGCTTAAATGCTGAGCGAGAAAATAGATTTCTCTGCCAAATGATCCCTTTCGCTTGATAAATGGGGAATAAATTGCTATAATAATCTTGTAAAAATTCCCCAAGGAGTAGCTATGGAAAACACATACTCAAAAATTCAAGAGCTTTTGCACCAAAAAGCGGATTTCCAAGCCAGACTAAATTTACTTCCCTATGATGGTACGCCGGAAGTGAAAGACAGAGATGGGCAAAAATATCTCTATATCCGTAAGCGTGTTGGAAGTCGGTTAACATCGACCTATGTAGATGTATATTCCGAGGATTTATACCAGTTGCTTCTGCGCAACAACCGCGAAGCGCGCGAATTACGGAAACAAATTCGACATATCGAAAAAGATTTGGCTGCGTTGGGATATGCGGAAGCCGACTTGCCACCGCGCGTAATGTTGAATCTGGATTTTGCCAGAGCCAACATGAAGGCCAATATTTATGATCAGGCTGTGCTGGAAGGCGTGGCGACGACTTTCCCACAGACAGCGGATATTATCGATAACGGCATTGTGACCGGTATGACTGCCAGCGATGTACAGAAAATTTTGAATCTGAAACACGCATGGGAGTTCATTCTCGATAAAGACGTATTGAACTATACAACAGATTATCATATTCTGTGCCACATTGCGAAATTGGTAAACGAGGGCTTTTATACAGATGGAGGACGAATTCGTGGTGTGCCGGTTACGATTGGCGGAACTTCGTATGTGCCGCCACTTCCGATTGAGACCGTAGTAAAAGAAGCGATTGACAAAATCGTCAGTGAAGATGCAGATGATGTGGACATTGCCATTCGCCTATGCTTGTATTGCATGAAAACTCAAATCTTTAATGATGGCAACAAACGAACGGCAGTGATTTTCGCGAACCATTACATGATTTCAAAAGGAAAAGGGCTGATTGTTATCCCAGAGAAGGATGTTCCTGAATTCAAGAAATTGCTGGTAGCGTATTACGAAAACCGGGATAACGGAGAAATCCATACATTTATGCGGGAGCAATGCTGGAGAACATTTTAAGTGTAGGGAACAGAATTTGGAATAAAAAGCAAATAAATTCCCCAAAAGTGTAATGATGGGGAAAAATAAAGAGAGCAAAACCCCAGAAATAGCCAGACTTCTGAATGTCCGCGAGGAAAATTTCTTTACAAAACTAGAAACGCCGAAGGATTTTATCCGGACATTGATCTGGTATGACTGGTAACATGGCTACAGCGGAGGCGTTCTAATTGATATAATTTTGCTCTTTTACAATTTTGATGGAGTTGGCGATTTTTTGAAGGAGTGGTGTAAACAAAAGTAAAAATTAAAAGCAAGAAAAATCATAAGGGCAAAGTGTCCGGAATGGGTACTACAACGACCCACAATGAAGGAAAACAAGTGAATTCTCTCTACCATTGTTGATTTTCCCTTTAAAAACAGGGTATGGGAAATCTTTTACTGCAAGAGACCTGCACACTGGATTTCCTGACAGGAAAACAAAAGAAGAATTGTGGTGAACAGAGTATGTTTCTAGTGGAAAATACACATGAGCCGACCATAACAAAAGAAGTATTTGAAGAAGCTCAGAACAGGAAAATGAATAGAACTCACTAAGAAAAAGAACAGCAATACAGAAAAAGTAAGTCTGCAGCCTATTTTGGCAGAAAAGTGTTATAGGTAAAACATTTTACCCAAATAGAGATCCTTAAAAAATCATGATATAAAGTTGATTCTTGCGGCAGATTCGAAAAATGGATATTTGACAGAAAGGAAACATTATAATATAATGAATTAAATATAGTTATATATTATGGAAATTGATAGATATAGAATTTGACAAGAAAATACAACCATCTTGCGGAAAATCTTTGCATCGATAGGAAAAACTTATTATACTCTTAAAAAGTATCGATGAAGAAATGTGAGCCGTAAATTTTTGGAAAAACATCAAATATAAAACGCTTTGAATCATGAAGGCTTAATTGTGGCTTGGCCTTGAGGCAGAAGCGAATCGGGAAAGGGGCAGAAAATGGTCAAGTATTTGAAAGAAATACTTAGCGATTACTCTGAAACCGAGATTGTGCAAATGTGTAAAGCAATCAATAAAAATTACAATATATATGATCCAGAAGAAGTTCGTTGGGTAAAGATATCATATGTTTTAAACAAGACCAGTGCTGCTCAAATAGATAGGCTAAAAAGACATGCGTTTTCAAATGAGGTCGTAAATGATTTAATATTTAATTACTACTTTTGTGAGAGGGTAATAAAGTATTATTTTGTGAGACATTTGATGAGCAGAAGCAATCATATCGTTGCCTTTGAAATGGTAATTGGAGAAAGTAGAATTGATATCTGCAGAATAAATGGACAATCTTATGCGTATGAAATAAAAACACAGTATGATACATTTGATAGACTGGGAACTCAAATGAGGGATTATCTAAAAACATTTGAGAAGGTTTATGTAATAGTTCCTTCTAATCGTGTGAGTGATGTGAGAAAGTATATTCCAGAGTCCTGTGGAATCATTTCTTATCGAGTCATGGAAAATAAGGAAGTCATATTTTCTTACAAAAAAAAGGCTCAAAAAAATGTTTGCAAAATAGAACAATGTATAGAAAGCTTATCCAGTAATGACTTGAGCCAGATGCTAAAGCTAGTAGGAAAGGATGACCATCAAACACGAAGTGAAAAAATAATGGCTCTTTTGCAAATAACACAGCGTAAACCAATTTGGTCACAATATCGTCAGGTACTAAAGCAGAAATATGGAAGTCAGTGGAATTTTCTAGTGAATCATTTTGATGAGATATTGCCAATGGACGTTCAAACTTTTTTTTCGGCCAATATAAATCCACAGCTTCTATATTGTAGGAAAAGCGAGAGGGAATAATAACGATGAATACTCAAAAAGAAATTTTGTCTTTTTCAGAGTATATAAAATATATAGAAGAAAATTATAGTAGGAATAGCCTGTTTCGAGGGCTCAAGGATAAGTCGTTTGCACTTATCCCTAAAATTGGCAGGGATAATTATTTAAGAAAGTGCTTCGAGGATAAAGTCGTTTCACTGGATAAACTACAGGATTTAGAAGAACAGACAATGAACGAATTCGTAAAAATGTCCGTCCCTCATTTGGATTTACGGGCAATGAATCAGTGGGACCAGTGGACAATAGGGCAACACTACGGTTTGCCAACGAGATTTTTGGATTGGACGGAAAACCCATTAATTGCAGCTTATTTTGCAACAGAAAATGCAGGGACCGACGCGGCAATTTGTGTGACCGATCGAACTCAGTTTAATAGTGGAACTGATGATATGGGTGATGTATTTTCCTTTTCGGACACTGATGAAGTACTTTTACATACGCCAAGTTATATAAATAGTCGAATTATCGCTCAAAAAGGTGTTTTTACTGTTCATAAGAATCCAACGCTTCCACTAGATCAAACCAATATTAATGGGGAAAAATGTAAGGTAGATCAACTTATTATTCCCCAAGATGTCATAGGTGATTTTGTTAAGGACTTGGATTGGTTTGGTATTAACCGATCTTTTATATATCCGGGGCTTGATGGGTTAGCGTATTATCTCGATTTCAAGGCGAAAGGAGGTATTGACTAATGTATGTACCAGTTATGAAAAATCGAACAGTAGAGGTTGGTGTATTACAGCAACTAAGCGCTATTGGAGTTTTTGATGACAACGTCATTCCTTTGATTGAATTGGTACAAAAGAAAACAAGAAATAACAATAAGAACACCTTTATACAGGATTTGACTAAAATTCTTTCCGATGCGCAAAACATGCGGATTATGGTTGATTTCTACAAATCAACGAAATTGCGTACTACAACGGATGCGATTCGAGAGTATATAACAGTGTCGATGCGTCAGTGTGATTTTGGCATAAAAGAGCTCCAGCCCCTATACCAGTATCAAGATAGAGTGATTCCAGTTATATCCTATCTTTCAGAGAATCTTTCACTGAATCGCATGGACAATGAGGTGACGGCATATCGTCGAGTTTTTTCTCAGTTGGCATTTCGCGTCAAAGTTCAAGAATTTGAACAGGCTTTTTCATATGTAGAAACGAAAATTCGATCAACCGACTATCTGATTCTTGATATCGAATCTTCTTCACACATGAGTCCTGTGTTTAAGAAAATTTATAGGCGAATCGCAGAAAGTAAGAAAATAAAAGGTTTTACGTCTGTAATTATTAATGCCAATCGTCCCGAAAGTTTAGCAAATAAGGATATGATTGATGGAGAGCCAATAGCCGAAATTGATAACAGTTTGAAAGAACTATATTCGTCTGCATATATGAACAAGTTCGATGGTTTTGGTGATTATGCAGGTATATCAGCATCCCTACCGTCTACTGGTGGAGCGATTAGCCCAGTAGGGATATACTATTCAAATGAAAACAACTACTTTATTGCATATAAAGGTCGGGCACCACAACTTTCGGAATTTCCGTTGTATATTGCACCGCAAATCGTTAATTCAGAATATTGGAAAGAATATGGAGAAGCGCATCATAAGAAATGCCCAGGCTGCCTAGAAATAGAAGCAATTGTAGGCGGAATTAAAAGTGGAAGAAATCAAGCACAATGGAAAATGATTACAATGCTTCACTATATTTATACAATGTATGAGGTGGGAGCATGATATAGTGTTGTTTCTGCCAAAAATTCATAGGTGTTAAAGAACGCTAAAAGCAAGTAGCAATGATGTGTAGAACACAAGTCTATCTGCGTTGCGTTGACTCCTTGAAGTTTCGAAAATGGGTATCTTTTTTGTCACACTCAGACAACAAAAGCTCGTTGAAACGACAAGTTTCAACGAGCTTTTTTCTACTTTATGGCAAAAGTGGTAACAAGCTGGTGACTTTGACCCCCAAATGACCCCAAAACGGAAAAATGACTGCGCCCGGACGGTTGAGATTCTC
>ENA-OPXX01002541-OPXX01002541.1-human-gut-metagenome-genome-assembly--contig:-NODE-2541-length-9881-cov-1.815388_pt1 | contig 9881 bp, 14 predicted proteins | sample MGYA00241771_ERZ502046 | MGnify/ENA primary metagenome ERZ502046 (study PRJEB25962, sample SAMEA2042006) | human gut metagenome | biome: human gut; feature: human-associated habitat; material: faeces...
CCAAATATAGTAAATATGAATGATTTATTTGATGTTCTTCCAGAAAACCAAGTAGCAACATGGGATGAAGATTTAAAACAATACTATGTAGAATATGAGAAAAAAGGTAAAAAGTATAAAATGTGGATAGAAAATGAAAAATCCATAGGAGAAAAAATAAATTTAGCTAAAAAATATAATTTAGCCGGAATAGCTTTTTGGGAAAAAGATAGAGAGCCAAATACGGAATTTTGGACATTTGTAAAAGAAGAGCTAAATTAGCTAGTAACAATTTATTAGCCAAGTAGCATGGGTTAAATGAAAAAATTAAATTAACAAGTAATATAAAATCACTTTATTCATATAAATTGAGTAAGGTGATTTTATGGTTGGATATATAAAAACAAGACAGGAAAAAAATATAATTAAAAAAATACTAAATAAAATAGAAATAGAAGAATATGAAAATGGAAATAAATATACAATTCCTAAGTTTAATAAAAAATTATTGGAAAAGCTTAAAGAAGATAATATAAAAAATATTGTTGTTGCTAAAAAAGATAAGGAAAATATAGAATTCTTAAATAATATATATTCAAATAACATGAACATAATAGATGGAAAAATATTATTTAAACACTTAATTCCAGAAATAATAGAATATATATCTAATGTATGCAAAATCAACAAAAATGATATGCAAATAACGATACTTGCAAATGACTATTCACAAATTAATATATTTTATATAAATGAATTAATTACAGAAGTAAAAAGCGTAAACATTGTTACAAATAATATAAATAGATTTAAACAATTTGCAGATAGGTTATATAATAAAGAAGCTATAGTAGTTCCTATAATGAACAATAAAAATAAAAGTTTATTAAATAAAAAAATAATATTAAATATAGATTTTTCAGAAGAACAATTAAAAAAATACAAGATGAATAGAAAAGCTATTATAATAAACATAGAAAACAATATAGAAAAAGTTAACAGAACTTTTACAGGAATAAATATAAATAACTATAAACTTATTTCTAAGAAAGAAGAAAGCGAATTTGAAGAAAATGAAATTGATGAATCATATATTATAATGAATAAAATACAAGATATAAGGAAAATAATAATTAAAGAAAATTTACAGATAAAAAGTTTTATAGGAAATAGAGGAGAAATAGATATTAGTGAATATGAAATAAACACTAAAAGTAAAATATAATTTGAAAAATTAATATTAATTGTGTTGATGAATATAAATAAAAAAATAAGAAACAATACTTGACAAAAGGTAAATATTGGCTTAATATAATGCAGTAATAAATTATTCAGGAGGGATGACAGAATGGGAGATAACAACAAGGAAATTCTACTAACAGAAGAAGGATATAAAAAAATGGAAGCTGAACTAGAAAAGCTAAAAACAGAAACTAGATCAGAAATAGCAGAAAGAATAAAAGTAGCTTTAGGCTTTGGAGATCTTTCAGAAAATTCAGAATATGATGAAGCAAAAAATGCACAAGCGGCAAATGAAGATAAAATAGCAGAATTAGAAGCAAAATTAAGATTTGCAAAAATTATAGATGATTCAGAAATAGATACAAAAAAAGTACAAATAGGAAATACTGTAAAAGTTCTAGATATGGAATTCGACGAAGAAGTTGAATATACAATAGTTGGAACAACAGAGGCAGATATTACACAAAACAAAATATCTAATGAATCTCCTATAGGTTCAGCTTTATTAGGAGCAAAGAAAAACGAAATAGTAGAAGTTCAAGTACCAGCAGGTATAAGCAAATATAAGGTACTATCTATAACAAAAGTATAATAAAAAAATTTTAATACAAAGCGAGATTTTAGTATTAAAGAATTATTGCATACATAAGATTTTCTTAAAATTTAAATTTGGTAGAAAATCTTAGTATGCTTTTTTTCTGTACAAAAGCATTATTATAAGTATTAAAATTTTTATTAATCTGAAAAGCTAAGACGTGTTTTTCTATATCGGGATTTTAAGGAACGTTCCAAAATCCCGATATTATATTGAAAAAAGTGTAATAATTATGGTAAAATATATCCTAAATGAAGCATATTTTATTACATTCCAACATATAAATATAATAAAGGGGTGTATATAATATGGAATATGCAAAAGATGAAATTTTTACTATAGAATACAATAATAAGAAGAAAAGAAAGAATAATAATATTTTAGGATTATTATTTTCTATAGGTGGGATATTTTGTATAGCTAATATAATAGCTATATATAATTTTTTTAAAATAGTATCAAATATGTAATTGGAGATGGAATATGAAAATAGCAAATAATTGGAAAGACTATGAAATATTAGACATGGCAAATGGAGAAAAATTAGAAAGATGGGGAGATATATATTTAGTAAGACCTGACCCACAAATAATATGGAAAGAAAAAACTTTTAAGAATAAATGGAATAATGTACATGGAATATATAGTAGAAGTAACACTGGTGGTGGCAATTGGAGATTCCAAAAGAAAGTTCCACAAAACTGGCAAATAAAATATAAAAATTTAACATTTAATATAAAGCCAATGGGATTTAAACATACAGGACTTTTTCCGGAACAAGCAGTTAATTGGGATTGGATGATTAATAAAATACAAAGCAGTAAAAGAGATGTAAAAGTATTAAATTTATTTGCCTATACAGGTGGAGCAACTGTAGCATGTCTTTCTGCTGGAGCTTCTGTATGCCATGTAGATAGTTCTAAAGGAATGGTAGCATGGTCAAAAGAAAATGTTAATTCATCTGGATTAAAAGAAAGACCAGTTCGTTATATAGTTGATGACGTAGAAAAATTTGTAAATAGAGAAATAAGAAGAGGCAATAAATATGATGCAATTATTATGGATCCACCTTCATATGGTAGAGGAACAAAAGGAGAAGTATGGAGATTTGAAGAAGATATTGCAGATTTAGTTAAATTATGTACTAAAGTATTATCGGACAAGCCTTTATTTTTCTTAATAAATTCGTATACTACTGGTATTTCTGCAAAAGTATTAGAAAACATATTAAGAATAAATATAAAAAATAATGGAAGTTTTGAATCTGGTGAAATAGGATTACCTATGACAAATTCTAAACTTGTACTTCCTTGTGGAATATATGGTAGATGGGAGGAAAACAATGCTTAATGTATTATACGAAGATAATCACATTATTGTTGTAGTTAAAGAACCTGGAATTCCATCACAGGAAGACAAAACTAAAGATGAAGATATGCTTACTATTATAAAAAAATATTTAAAAGACAAATATAATAAACCAGGAAATGTTTACTTAGGACTAGTTCATAGGTTAGATAGAAATGTTGGAGGAGTTATGGTATTTGCTAAAACTTCTAAAGCGGCTTCTAGATTAAGTGAACAGGTTAGAAATAAACAGGTTAAGAAAAACTATATTGCTGTAGTAAAAGGAAAAATGGAGCAATCTAAAGGAGAAATGAAAGATTACCTAAAAAAGGATGAAAAAAATAATAAATCTTTTGTTTCAAATGAAAATACAAAAAATGCTAAATTAGCAGAACTAGAGTATGAGAATTTAAAATATGATGAAAAAACAAATATGAGTTTAGTAAAAATTAATTTAAAAACAGGCAGACATCATCAAATAAGAGTACAGTTTTCTAGTAGAGGTCATAGTTTATGTGGTGATACTAAATATGGAACAAGAAGTAGAAGTAAGCAGTTAGCCTTATGGTCATATAAATTAAGTTTTTGTCATCCTGTAACAAAAGAAAAGTTGCAATTTAAATATTTACCTAATGCAAATGGAGTATGGAACATATTAAAAGATACACATATATAGTAAGAAAAGTTCAATTTATAATTGGACTTTTTTTTATAGTGCTAAGTTTTGAGGAAAATTTTTACATATTTCAACAAAAAACAAGAAAGTTAAACTATAGTTCTATTGGTAAAATATGATTTTATATAGGTAAAAAATAATAACAATTATTCACAAGCAAAACATATCATTTCACCAAACAAATGAACAAAAATAATAAAAAGAGACTATAATAAAGACAGATCAACGAAAGAAATGAGGGATAAATGTGATACAAACAATTTGTGATTCATTAGCACACAAGATAACAACATCTGTTAATGGATATGATGAAAGTAGAATAGAAGAAATTAGCTTTGGACTACAATTACTAATTGGTGAAATACCTAAGTTTTTTATTACATTTATTTTAGCATGGTTACTTAATATAATTGATTTAACTATAATTTCTTTTATGATAATTTTACCATACAGAATGTTTTCAGGAGGCTTTCATTTAAATACACATTTAGGATGCATTATAGCGACAAATACAATGTATATTGGAAGTGCATATTTAGCTAAAATATTATATTTTAGTGATAGTGTTAAATTTATTATGATAGCAATTACTTTTATATTTAGTTTTGCAATGATTTCTAAATATGCACCAGCAGATACAGAAAATGTACCAGTATTACAAAGGAAAGAAAGAAAAAAACGAAAGATGTGGTCATTTATAATTGCAGGTACGGAGCTTGCAATTGCAATAACCACACCATATAGAGTAATTTCTAATATGATAATTATAGGAATTTTAATTCAAACACTAACAATAACTAAATTAGCATATAGAGTTACGAAAAATAAGTATGGTTATGAAGTGTATGGATAGTAACCGAGGAATTAGCCTCGTACTATATAAAGAAAATAAAGGGGGAAATGAAATGTTAAAAATGTTAGCAAAATTAGCAGAAAAATATGCAAAATCATCTAACACAGCATGTTTTTTAGTTGGGATATTACATCAACCAAAAATGCCTGCTAATATGATAAGAAAAGACTAAAAACAATCAACATCCAAATTAAACAACAAAAAAATGAGAGAAATAAAAAATAAAGTATTATTACTTTATTTTTTATTTGTTTTAAATTTTTAGTAAACTTGGTTTTGGTAAATATATTTCTAATTGTTGCTTGAATAATTCATCATCTTTACTTGTAAACATTGCAAGATTATCATGTTTATTTAATATTTTATTTACCTTCCAGAGCCCAAGTCCTGTATTATTTGGTTTTGTTGAATATGATTTTTCAAAAATTTTAAATGTATCGATATCCTTTTCATTATATGTATTTTCTACAATTACAAGTTGCCTATTTCTTCTGTAATCCATTAAAAAACGTACATTTATATATTTTTTACTACATTCTTGTGCAGCTTCTATGCTATTATCTAACAATATTCCTAAAATTCTAGTAAATTCGTATGTATCTATATGAAGAGAATTTAAATCTATAAAAACTCCAAGTTCAAATTGAATATTGTTTAAATTTGCTTTATTATATTTATCAGCTAAAATTGCATATATAGATGGATTATTAATAATTTCTGGGTTAATAGCAGATAAATTATTAAGATTTTTACATTCATTAAATAATGACTTATAATATTTTGATAAACCTTCCATATCATTGGCAGTTATATATCCGCCCAATACCATTCATAATATTGTGAAAATCATGTTTAAATGCACGAATATTATCATACATTATTTTTAAAGTATTATTATATAGTGTAAGATTTTTTATATCTCTATTTGCAACTTCTAATTGTTTTGTTTTTATAATATTAAATATGCTAACAAAAACATAAGCAACTAGGCACATAATACTTAACAAAATAATAAATCCTGGTAAAATATTATTATAAAAAGCAGTTATATATAGTTGTAAAAATATAGTTACAAAACCTAGTATAACAGTACTTAAAATGGAAAAATAGTCTTTTTTATTTAAATTTGTAAATAATGTTGTATTTATTTTAAAATGCTTAAAAAATACTAACATAATTGTTAAACATGTATATACTACCATAAGGAAAGCTATATGATATAAAGGTAGTGAAATAGCTTCAGCATAAGGTTTATTAGATATTAAAGTATATATCTGTGAAGAATCATTTCTAAAAGAGCTGTTAGCATAAATGGAATTGCAAATCCAATAAAAGCACCTAAAATACTAGTTTTAAAAAATAATACAAATGCAAGTAGAATTATTAAAGTATTACAAACTGAATTATAAGGTGATGGAATAAAAAAAGCTAAACAAATGGAAATAATAAATATAAATCCTATACATAAATATTTTCGTTTTTTAGTTGTTTCTATATTTAAAAGAACTAAACACATATTAACATATATAATTGTTTCGATTAAAGTACAAGGAATACTAATAATACTAGTTAGTGTTGCATTAGGCTTCATTAAGATATTCATTATCTTTTGTATTGTATTCATAGTTATTCATAACCTCCAGTAAATTGTTTTTATATTTAGGCCCAATAGGGCAGACATCATTATTATTAGAAAGATATATGTAATTTTTAATACTGTCTATTATATTAATTGAATCTATATTAACAATATAAGATCTGTGACATCTTACGAAATTATCAGGTAAAGTTTTTTCTATCTTATTAAACGCAATATATGATGAATAATCTTGAAATGGAGTATGGTAAGTTAACTTCATATTATCTTTTTTAATATAAAGTACATCATTTTCTCTAATTAACATCTGGGAATTACCGACTTTAATAAAATTTGATACATTGGATTTTATATCTTCAAACAATCTAGATATAGTTAATTCAAGTCTTTCAGAAACAAAAGGTTTTGGAATATAATCAAATGTTTTATACTTATAGGCGACCAGAGCATATTCTAAATGACCTGTTGTAAAAATAATATATATTTTTTTGTTTTTCCTTCTAATTTGCTCAGCAATATCTAATCCAGTTAGTTTATCCTTCAAATTGATATCTAGAAATAATACATCAATAGTATTTTCATTTAAACAATTGAATAAATCATTCGAATTATCACAGGTATAGGTAATTTTTGCATTATAATCATGATTTATAAAAATGTTGTTTAACATTTGTGATAATTTGTCTAAAATGTTTTTGTTATCATCGCATAAAACAAAATTTAACATATCTTCACCTCCTAAATAATATATATACTATTATATAGAAAAATATTGAATTACCAATAATAGACAAAAAAATATAAATAAAGACTATTACCTATATTTTCCAATAATAAATACAATATAATCTAAAAAATTGATAATGTCAATATGAAAAAATAATATTGGAGGGATAAAAGTATGAAAATTTTTGACAAAAAATTACTTTTTTCGCTATGTGGAATTATTTTACTTTTTTTACTAATATTTACATTTTATAACAATAATAAGCTTCAATATACTAGTGGAAGTGCTCTAAATAATAAAAAGATTGGTTGGGGAATAAAAAGAGAAAAAGAACACAAAAGACCAGATGTGGGAAAAGAAAATGCAGAGTTAATGGAACAATATGATGGTATGTACATTGGAAATGCAGATAAGAAAAATGTATATTTAACATTTGATGAAGGTTATGAGGCTGGATATACAGAAAAGATGTTAGATGTTTTAAAGGAAAACAATGTGAAGGCTACTTTTTTTATAACGGGTCACTATTTAAATACAAATGAAGAATTGGTAAAAAGAATGATTAATGAGGGGCATATAGTAGGAAATCATACACCTAAATTCTTAATGTCCGGAATTAACATTGGAGAAATATAATATGAGAGTAATAATTTATTTAAGTGTAAAAAACAATTAGTAGATTTATAAAAATTTACTAATTGTTTTTTGTTTAAATGTAGTAAATAATAAGATATTATGGTATACTATGAATATTATGAGAGGAGAAAAGCCGTTATGGAAGAGAATATTAAGAATATTATTTTATTGGGCGAAAATGTTAATACAGAATTAAAAGAAGCAAATAATGGCTTACCTAAAAGTATATTTGAGACAGTATGTTCATTTTTAAATACTACAGGTGGTTATATTATTTTAGGTGTAAATGACAAAAAAGAAATTATTGGTATAGATAAAGATAAAAAAGAAAGAATCATAAAGGATTATACTACACAATGCAATAACAAAGAAATTATTAATCCAACAATATTGTCAGAATTGAACGAAATAAAAATAGATGGAAAGATGATTTTATATACACATATTGAAGAGTCAACAGAAATTCATAAATGTAAAGGTAAAGTATTCATTAGAAATTATGAAGGTGATTTTGATATATCAAATAACATACCATTAATTGCAAGTATTCATAACAAAAAGAGAAAGATATTTGATGAAGATACAATTTATCCATATGTTTCTATTGAGGAAGATTTAAGACATGATTTAATTGAAAAAGCAAGAAAACTAGCTAATTCAAATGTGAAAAAAAGACATATTTGGATGGATATGACAGATGAAGAATTATTAAAAAGTGCAGGTTTGTATAAGATAGATAGAGAAACAGGTAAACAAGGAGTAACGCTTGCAGGAGTTATGCTATTTGGTAAAGATAAAATTATTTCTAATATTAATCCATATTGTAGAACCGATGCTTTATATAGAATAGATGATTTAGATAGATATGATGACCGTGACTTTGTGGAAACAAATTTAATTGAAATGTATGATAGAATAATAGATTTTGTAGCGAAATATACAATGGATAGATTTGCATTAGATGAAAATTCAAGAAGAGTAAGTCCTAGAAATGTAATGGCACGTGAAGTTGTTTTAAATATGCTTATGCACAGAGATATAACAGATGGACATACAAGTAGAGTAATTATATATAAAGATAAACTAATATGTGAAAATCCAAATTCATTTAGAACAAATGGATTACTTACAATAAAAAATTATACGCCATTTGCCAAAAATCCAACTATTGCTAAATTTTTTAGAGAAATAGGATATGCAGATGAATTAGGTAGTGGATTTATAAAAATTACAAAAAATTCTTATTTATATTCAGGAAAACCACCTGTTTTTGAAGATAAAGAAATGTTTAGAGTTACAATTCCATTACTAAGAGACGAAAAATTAGACGAGAAAGATTTAATAAATTTGGCAAATGATACTTTAAATGATACTTTAAATGATACTTTAAATATATTAAAAAGAAATCCAAAAATAAGACAAAAAGATATGGCTATTCAATTAAATATTTCTGAAATAACAATAAAAAGAAACATAAAAGAATTAAAGGAAAAAGGATATATTGAAAGAATAGGATCTAGAAAAACAGGATATTGGAAAGTGCTAAAATAAAGAAAAGAGATTAACAATTTTGTTATGTATAAAAATGGAAGGCATCCTGGAAATTTATCGGAAAAAATACAAGGATTAGATAGAGATGAAAAATGGTCAGATTTATGGTATATTTTTAAACCAGAGGGATTCGAAAAAACATTAGCAGAAATGGATTCAGAAGAAAGAGAAAATCGAAGAAAAGTTGATGGTTCAGTACAGGCAATGCAAGAATTTGCAAAATGGTATGAGGATCAGTAAGATTTTCTCCAAATTACACATGGATATACTAGAAAATGAATTTAAAGGAGACTATATTAGAAATAAAAATATTAAGTAATTAATTTGAAGATATTAAAAAATAGGATGTAACTAAAATGTTTACTTTATTTTCTAATATCTTTTTTATTTTTTTAGCAACAAATCAGTTCTTTTTAGTTGAACTAAAAAATGTCCAAAAAGATCACCGAAATTATTTTTATTTTATGTAGTAACTAAAAAAAGATTATGTTATACTTGTAGTAATATAAAACAAGGAGAATATTGTATGAAAAAGGAAAAAAAAGACATATATAAGGTAATTGCTAATATTATTAGAATTTTAATTGCTATAATTACTATTTTTCTAATTTTTAAAAAAGAATATAAAAATATAGGAATTCTAATTTTAACAATAATATTAACTTTTTATATTACTAC
>ENA-OPXX01002551-OPXX01002551.1-human-gut-metagenome-genome-assembly--contig:-NODE-2551-length-9857-cov-2.562640_pt1 | contig 9857 bp, 8 predicted proteins | sample MGYA00241771_ERZ502046 | MGnify/ENA primary metagenome ERZ502046 (study PRJEB25962, sample SAMEA2042006) | human gut metagenome | biome: human gut; feature: human-associated habitat; material: faeces...
ATTCTTGGTAGTTGCCTTAGTAGCCGTTGGTCTTGTATTCAATGCGTCCGGTGTAAAAGACGTATTGTTACAGTTATTCAATAAGATTATTGGAGCGTAAAGCCTATGGAAGAATGTAGCGTATTGATTGAAACGACCAAATCAGCAGAGGATAAAACCTCTCGCTGGTTTGATTTACCCATTGATTATGAGCTGTTCCGTGACCTGCTCGGTGTGGAAGCTGACAGCAAAGACTATCAAATCACAGATATGAAGCTCCCCTTTGCTGGCGATATTGTAAGGACAACTTCTGTAAGACGATTAAACAAGCTATACTTTGCTTACACGGATTTATCGCCAGAAGTTCAGCAGGCATACAAAGACTTGATTCCTTATTTTGGCGGTGTTGAGGATTTGTTGCAGGAATCCGAAGAATTTTTGTTTTATCCAGAGTGTCACAACATCATAGACGTTGCCCGTTACCGCTTGGAGCATAACATTGAATTTTCTGCTCTTTCCGAAAAAGGAAAGAAATATTTTAATCTGGAAGCCTACGCCCATGAACTGGAAGAAAAAGGACGTTATGCTCTCTGCAACAACGGTATGTTCAAACTTTGACAGGTGGTATTGCTTATGGCAGAAATGAAAGTATTTGTTATCAATCTTGATGAACAGGAAAAAGATACAGGCTGTGCGTGGTTTACACTTCCCTGCAACATAGAAGCATTAAAACAATCCATTGGTTTACCGCCGGACAGTGACCGTTATCTTATCAGTGATTATGATTTTCCTTTTGAAATCCTGTAAGATACAGACCTTGACCTGTTAAACAATATCTGCCTTGCGATTTCGGAGAGTGAAATCCCACCCGAAGATATACCTGCAATTCAAAGAGAATGGTTTCCAAACCTGCAAGAGCTGGAAGCCGGACTTTGCAATATTACATACCATCGGAACTGTTCGGATATGGAAGAACCATCAGAACGGTTCTTGTGTGTGCATGGCAGATTTTATGAATACAATGAGTGAAAGGAAGTGACCGCTTATGATTGATGATATGCAAGTCTATATAGCCAATCTTGGCAAGTACAATGAGGGAGAACTGGTCGGGGACTGGTTCTCTTTTCCATTGGACGAAGAAGTGATTGCAGAACGTATTGGCTTAAATGCGGAGTACGAAGAATACGCAATCCATGATACGGACAACTTACCGATGGAGATTAGCGAATACACTTCCATTGATGAACTGAACCGTATCTATGAGCAGTTGGAAGAATTACCAGATTACCTGCTGGACGACTTGGACAGTTTTATATCCTGCTATGGAAGTCTGGAAGAACTGGTGGAGCATAAGGACGACATCATTCTGTATTCCGGCTGTGAAACGATGACCGATGTAGCCTACTATCTGATTGATGAAGTACAGGCACTCGGAGAAATCCCGTCCCACTTACAGAATTATATCGACTATGAAGCCTACGGGCGTGACCTCGATATAGAGGGAACATTTATTGAAACAAATGCTGGTATCTGTGAGGTACTGCGTTAAGGGCTGGCAGATCAGCACCGCCACTGGTGCTACTGTCAGCTTTTCTCTTGGGGCAGTCTGGGAAATCTGGCTGTCCCTGTTGTTATGAAAATGAAGAAAGGAGTATTTACAAGTGAAGAAAATCCGAAGTTATACAAGTATCTGGAACGTGGAAAAGGTACTGTATGCCATCAATGATGTCAACCTGCCATTCCCTGTGACCTTTACCCAGATTACATGGTTTGTGCTGACGGAATTTATCATCATTCTGTTTGCAGATGTACCGCCACTTTCCATGATTGAGGGTGCGTTTTTGAAATATTTCGGGATTCCCGTTGCCCTCACATGGTTCATGTCACAGAAAACCTTTGATGGGAAAAAGCCATACAGTTACATCAAGACAATGGTTCTGTATGCCCTGCGTCCCAAAGTGACTTATGCCGGAAAAGCCGTGAACCTGCATAAGCAGAAATTTGAGGAAACCATCACGGCAGTAAGGAGTGTGACCTATGTTCCCGATTAAATATATAGACAATAACCTTGTCTGGAATAAGGACAATGAGGTGTTCGCCTATTATGAGCTGATACCTTACAACTATTCGTTCTTATCCCCAGAACAGAAATACCTTGTGCATGACAGCTTCCGTCAGCTTATCGCACAGTCCCGTGAGGGAAAGATTCATGCGTTGCAGATTGCAACCGAAAGTTCAATCCGAAGCATACAGGAACAGTCAAAGAAACTGGTAACGGGAAAATTAAAGGAAATCGCCTATCAGAAAATAGACGACCAGACCGAAGCCCTTGTATCCATGATAGGCGACAATCAAGTTGATTACCGTTTCTTTCTGGGATTCAAGCTCATGGTCACAGAGGACGAAGTCAATCTGAAGAACATCAAAAAATCGGTATTTCTGACATTCCGTGAGTTTTTGAATGAGGTAAGGCACACGCTGATGAATGACTTTGTTTCTATGAGCAATGATGAAATCAACCGTTATGTGAAGATGGAGAAATTACTGGAAAACAAAATCTCCCGTAGGTTCAAAATCCGCCGACTGGAAGCCAAAGACTTTGCGTATCTGATGGAACACCTCTACGGCAGGGACGGGATAGCCTATGAAGATTATGTGTATCCTCTCCCAAAAAGAAAATTAAAAAGAGAAACACTGATTAAGTATTATGACCTTATCCGTCCTACCCGTTGTGTGGTAGAAGAAAGCCAGCGATATTTGCGTCTGGAACATGAGAACAGCGAAAGTTATGTATCCTACTTTACGGTCAATGCCATTGTCGGGGAACTGGACTTCCCATCATCGGAAATCTTTTATTTCCAGCAACAGCAGTTCACATTCCCTGTGGATACGTCTATGAATGTTGAGATTGTCGGGAATAAGAAAGCCTTAACCACTGTCCGTAACAAGAAAAAGGAATTAAAGGACTTGGACAATCACGCCTATCAAGCCGGAAATGAAACAAGTTCAAATGTGGTGGAAGCCTTGGACAGTGTCGATGAACTGGAAACAGATTTAGACCAGAGCAAGGAAAGTATGTATAAATTAAGTTACGTCATACGGGTGTCTGCACCCGATCTTGACGAACTGAAACGCCGTTGTGATGAAGTCAAGGACTTTTACGATGATTTGAATGTGAAACTGGTTCGCCCTGCCGGAGATATGATGGGACTGCATGGAGAGTTTCTTCCTGCCAGCAAGCGTTATATCAATGATTATATCCAGTATGTGAAATCTGATTTTTTAGCCGGACTTGGTTTCGGTGCTACCCAGATGTTGGGAGAAAATACAGGAATCTATATCGGGTATTCCGTGGATACAGGAAGAAATGTCTACCTGCAACCGTCCCTTGCCAGTCAAGGGGTAAAAGGTACGGTCACAAATGCGTTGGCTTCTGCCTTTGTGGGTTCGCTTGGTGGTGGAAAATCATTCTGTAATAATCTGCTGGTGTATTATTCCGTCCTGTTCGGTGGACAGGCGGTTATCCTAGACCCGAAAAGTGAGCGTGGAAACTGGAAAGAAACACTGCCGGAGATTGCAGAGGAAATCAACATTGTAAACATTACCAGTGATTCCAGCAATCAAGGGCTGTTAGACCCGTATGTGATTATGAAAGATGTCAAGGACGCTGAAAGTCTTGCCATTGATATTCTGACGTTCCTTACAGGTATCAGCAGTCGTGATGGCGAAAAGTTCCCTGTCCTTAGAAAAGCTGTCCGCACGGTATCCCAGAATCAGAACCACGGGCTGTTGCAGGTCATTGAGGAACTGCGAAAAGAGGATACCGCCGTATCCCGTAACATTGCAGACCATATCGAAAGTTTTACGGACTATGATTTTGCACAGCTTTTGTTCTCAGACGGTTCGGTGGAAAATGCAATCAGTCTGGATAACCAGCTCAACATCATACAGGTTGCAGATTTGGTTCTGCCGGATAAGGATACTACCTTTGAGGAATACACGACCATTGAACTGTTGTCGGTATCCATCTTAATTGTTATCAGTACCTTTGCCCTTGACTTTATTCACAGTGACCGAAGCATTTTTAAAATCGTGGATTTGGACGAAGCATGGGCGTTCTTAAATGTGGCACAGGGCGAAACACTCTCAAATAAGCTGGTGCGTGCTGGTAGAGCCATGAACGCCGGAGTCTATTTCGTGACACAATCCTCTGGGGATGTATCGAAAGAAAGCCTAAAAAATAACATCGGTTTAAAGTTTGCGTTCCGCTCCACAGATACCAATGAAATCAAACAGACCTTAGAGTTTTTCGGACTGGACAGTGAGGACGAAAACAACCAGAAACGGTTGAGGGATTTGGAGAACGGACAATGCTTAATGCAGGATTTATATGGACGTGTCGGTGTGGTACAGATACACCCTGTCTTTGTAGAACTGCTCCATGCCTTTGATACCAGACCGCCGATAAAAAGTGAGGTGGATTTGGAATGATGAAATCTGTCACAAAAGAAAAGGTATTCCATGTACTGAAACTGGTACTGCTTGCCGTGACCGTTACGCTGGTACTGCTGTCCCTGCTTGGGACGGTAGCTCATGCGTCTGGACTGGTCGATGATACGGTCAATGCAGACAACCTGTATTCAAAGTATCCGCTTTCCAATTATCAGCTTGATTTCTATGTGGACAATAGCTGGTCTTGGCTTCCGTGGAACTGGCTGGACGGCATTGGAAAATCGGTGCAGTACGGGCTTTACTGTATCACAAATTTTGTCTGGACAATCAGCATGTATCTTAGCAATGCCACAGGATATGTGGTGCAACAGGCGTATAAGCTGGACTTCATCAATGATATGGCAGACAGTATCGGGAAAAGTATCCAGACACTTGCCGGAGTGACCGAAAACGGATTTTCCAGCAGTGGATTCTATGTGGGATTTCTGCTCATTATCATTCTGATTGTAGGTGTTTACACCGCCTATACAGGGCTTCTCAAACGGGAAACAAGCAAAGCACTTCACGCTGTTATCAACTTTGTGGTGGTGTTCATTGTGTCTGCGTCCTTTATTGCTTATGCTCCCAACTATATCCAGAAAATCAATGATTTCAGTTCGGACATCAGCACCGCTTCTCTGGACTTGGGGACAAAAATCATGCTCCCCGATTCACAAAGCAAAGGCAAGGACAGCATAGACCTTATCCGTGACAGCCTTTTTGCGATACAGGTAGAAAAACCGTGGCTGTTATTGCAGTTCGGGAACAGTGATACCGAAGAAATCGGGACTGACCGTGTAGAAGCTCTGGTATCTGCCAGCCCGTCCGATGAAGATGGGGAAACAAGGGAAAAGGTTGTCAAAACAGAGATTGAGGATAACGACAATGACAATCTTACCATTCCACAGGTCGTAAACCGTCTTGGCATGGTGTTCTTCCTGCTCATTTTCAATCTCGGTATCACAATATTTATCTTCCTGCTTACTGGCATGATGTTGTTTTCCCAGATACTCTTTATCATATATGCCATATTTTTACCTGTCAGTTTTTTACTGTCCATGATACCGACCTATGAGAACATGGCGAAACAGGCAGTTGTCCGTGTGTTCAATGCCATTATGACAAGAGCCGGAATCACACTGATTGTGACCGTGGCATTTTCAATTTCCAGTATGTTTTACAACATTTCCACAGACTATCCGTTCTTCATGGTGGCATTTTTGCAGATAATCTGTTTTGCCGGAATCTACATGAAGCTCGGAGAGCTAATGAGTATGTTCAGCCTGAATGCTAATGACAGTCAGCAGATAGGTCGCCGGATTTTCCGTAGACCGATGGTGTTCATGCGACATCGGGCAAGACGTATGGAACACAGGATTGCAAGGGCTGTCGGTGCTGGAAGTGTTGCAGGTGCGGTGGCTGGTGCAAGTGTTGCCAGAGCCGGAAAGCCAGCAACGAACCAACCGCCAAAGAAACGGGAAAATACTTCTGCCAGCATGGGAAGCCGTGTTGGTTCTGCTGTCGGTGCTGTGATGGATACGAAAAATAAAGTCCGTGACAGTGCTTCCTCTCTGAAAGAAAATGTGAAAGACTTGCCGACACAGGCTGGTTATGCTGTCCACTCTGCCAAACAGAAAGCAAAGGATAACGTATCTGACTTTAAGCGTGGCGTTGTGGAAGAACGGGAAAACCGACAGGAACAGCGTACACAGAAACGTAACCTGCACAGGGAAAATATCTCACAGAAAAAGCAGGAATTACAGAAAGCACAGGAAGCAAGGCAGACAGTTCATGCGAATGGATCAGCGACAGCCGGAGCTACCAGAAGCCATGAACGCCCTGTTGCCACATCTGTTCCAAAACCTGCACAGACCGATACAGTCACAAAACCGGATATGAAACGTCCTGCTACTTCCCCTGTGATAAAAAATGCAGAAATCAAGGCTGGAAAAGAAACTGTCCGAACCAACATCAGACAGGAACAGCAGGTCAAATCGGTTGCCAGAACGAACCAGCCAAACGTAGCGGAAACTATCAGTAATCATAAGAAATCTACGGTACAGAAAACACAGGTCAATGGGAAATCTGCCCGTAAAACTGTTACGAAACATTCAGAGAAAGGACGGAAAAAATGAGATTAAAGCGTATCCTTATCATAGGTACGATATTTCCTGTCCTTTTCTCCATCGTTCTCTTTTTCGGGATATTGATTTCCGGCGAAGATGACGACAATTCAAACAGCTATTCGCCTGTTTATTCTGGCATGAACCTGTCAGCCGATGTCCTCAAACATCAGCCGATGGTAGAAAAATACGCCAGAGAAAACGGTATTTCGGAGTATGTAAACGTCCTGCTTGCCATCATACAGGTGGAAAGTGGCGGTACGGCTACCGATGTCATGCAGTCCAGTGAAAGTCTGGGACTACCGCCAAACTCATTAAGTACAGAAGAATCCATTAAGCAGGGGTGTAAATATTTTGCGTCCCTGCTTTCTTCCTGTAAAGCCAAAGGTATGAATGACATTAACGTGGTCATTCAATCTTATAACTATGGCGGTGGCTATGCAGACTATGTGGCGAAGAACGGGAAAAAGCACAGCTTCAACCTTGCAGAGAATTTCGCAAAGAATAAATCCGGCGGTACAAAAGTGAACTATACGAACCCGATAGCAGTCAGTAAAAATGGTGGCTGGCGTTATAACTACGGAAATATGTTTTATGTGGAGCTGGTCAACCAATATCTGACTGTAAAGCAGTTCAGCAACGCAACCGTACAGGCGGTTATGAATGAAGCGTTGAAGTATCAAGGCTGGAAATATGTCTACGGTGGCAGTAACCCGAACACCTCTTTTGACTGTTCTGGTCTTACCCAGTGGTGCTACGGAAAAGCCGGAATCAGCCTGCCACGAACCGCACAGGCACAGTATGACGCAACCCAGCATATCCCATTGTCACAGGCACAGGCTGGCGATTTGGTCTTTTTCCATTCCACCTACAATACCAGTGACTATGTTACCCATGTAGGAATCTATGTGGGAAACAATCAGATGTATCATGCCGGAAATCCAATCGGCTATACCGATTTGACCTCTGCCTACTGGCAACAGCACATCATTTGTGCCGGAAGAATCAAACAATAGAAAGGACTTGAAATATGTTTAAGAAGAAAGAAAAAACAGAGAAAGCACCTAAGAATAAGAAAGTGCGTACCATGAAAGTCGGGACACATAAGAAATCTGTCCTGCTGTTGTGGGCGGTGCTTCTGGCAAGCACCAGCTTTGGTGTGTATAAGAACTTTACTGCCATTGACACCCACACGGTACATGAAAAAGAAATCATTCAGCTAAGATTGAACGATACCAACGGTATTGAGAATTTCGTCAAGAACTTTGCGAAAGCCTACTACTCATGGGATACCAGCAAGGAAGCCATTGAAGCAAGGACAACAGAAATCAGTAAATACCTTACCAAAGAATTACAGGACTTGAACGCCGATACCATCAGAACGGACATACCAACCAGTGCTACTGTTACAAATGTGCTGGTCTGGAATGTGGAACAGTCTGGAACGGACGATTTTACCGTTGCCTACGAAGTAGATCAGCAGGTAAAAGAGGGAGAACAGACACAGGCAGTCACAGAAAACTACACCGTGACCGTTCATGTGGATAAGGACGGTGCAATGGTCATTATCCAAAATCCTACCCTTGCTCTGGCAGTACAGAAATCAAAGTATGAGCCGAAAGTACAGGAAGCCGATGTCAGTGTTAGCTCTGACACAGTTAAGGACGCTACCGCTTTCTTGGAAACATTCTTCAAACTGTACCCAACAGCTACGGAGAAAGAACTTGCCTATTATGTCAAAGACGGCGTGCTTGCTCCCGTATCCGGCGATTATGTATTTTCAGAACTGGTAAATCCTGTCTTTACCAAAGATGGCGATAATCTCAAAGTTAGCGTGTCCGTAAAATATCTGGATAACAAGTCGAAAATGACGCAAATCTCACAGTATGAGCTTGTGCTTCATAAGGACGATAACTGGAAGATTGTAGAATAAATGATACCACAAAAGACCGTAGCCTGTAAGATAACATTCTAATGTAAAATACAAGCTACGGTTTTATCATTGATTTTTTATGGGTAAGGAAATAGTCGTGGAAAATCCGTTATTTAATGCACTTGAAATAGATACAGTTCCATTATGAATAGAAACAATTTCTTTCACAAGAAGAAGCCCTAAACCATGCCGTAAATCTAACCTTTCATCTGTACTTTGCAGATAATGAGGTGTTGACTGTATTTTTTGTAATTTTTCTTCTGATATTCCTTTTCCGTTATCACTGATTACCAATATTAAATTGTTTCCGTTTACAGCTAAACTAACTGAGATTGTACAACCATTTTCATTATGATTGATACTGTTAGAAATAATATTTTGTATTGCTCGATATAACAATCTTTCATCTCCTATAATAGAGATTTGTTCTGTATTACAGTCTAAATTTAATTCAAAATCAAATTTATTATTTAGATTGTTATTTAGATACTCAACGACAATTTCTCGTATCATTTTACATAAATGAACAGGCGTTTGTTTAACTGGCTGAACATTATAATTTAATTGACTCACAAGGTTCAAATCCTGAACCAAATTTTTAATTTTAACACTTTGGATTTTGATAATATTTGCTTGTTTTCTGGTGTTTTCCCCAACATCTAATGAAGAAGTTATTCTATCTGCATACCCCATAATCATGGAAAGAGGTGTTCGTATATCATGTGAAACGCCACTTATCCAGTTTGCTCTCGCTTTATTTTGTTTGTCTAATTGCAATGATGTTTCGTTAATACGTTTTCCAACATCTTCCAATTCCCCATTTATATTAAGGACAACCGTTTCGCCATGAGATAGCTTATCTAATCCATTGAGAATAGGAGCAACTTTCAGCATTACATTTCGTTTTGATAAATAATATACAATAAACAGAATAGTTACATTTGATACCAACATAATAAAAAGAATAATGGGTGTTTTCTGCATTGCTGATAAAGGAAGATAGTTAGTCACAAATTTTGAATAACTGTTCTTTGGATAACCTAATACCAATAAATCATTTTCTTGCTTCCATGTGAATACGGGATAATTTTTGATATACCCCTTAGAAAAGGTGGCAACGTCTTGTAATGAATATTTAAGTGGTATTTCTTCTGGTAGATTGTATTGCCAGATTACATTACCGCTATTATCTATTACAATTCCCCAGATGTTGTTTGTAATTAAATCTTTTTGACACCTATTATTTAATATATATTTTCCATCTTGGATAGTAAGATTATTAGATACTTTTTCTAATGTTTGGACAGGATTATTTTCGCTTATACTGTTGA
>ENA-OPXX01002552-OPXX01002552.1-human-gut-metagenome-genome-assembly--contig:-NODE-2552-length-9855-cov-2.134388_pt1 | contig 9855 bp, 3 predicted proteins | sample MGYA00241771_ERZ502046 | MGnify/ENA primary metagenome ERZ502046 (study PRJEB25962, sample SAMEA2042006) | human gut metagenome | biome: human gut; feature: human-associated habitat; material: faeces...
TCCACCATTTGCAAAACTATTTATATTTTGTACATTTTCTTTCCATGTAATAGTTCTTGCATTTGCATCATATGCTCCACCTGCTAAGTCAGATTTTGCTTCATCTATTGCATATGGCAAAGTATCTACTATTGTTACTTCTGCATTTCCTATGTAATCTAGTACATTTGCTCTATATGTTACTGTATAGTTCATTTCTTGGTTTGCTATTGTTATTCTGTCTGTTCCTGTTTTATTTATTACTTGGTTTGGTATACTTGGTGTTTTTAATCTGTAATAATATGTTACAACTATTTGGCTTTCTGTCATTGTTCCATTCTTATTAGCTGGATCTGCTACTAGTTCATAATTTTGTGCAATATTGCTAGATGCGTTTGTACTATAGCTCTCTCCTACTTTTCCTGCAATTACTTCATCTTCTACTTCTCCACCATTTTTTGAAGGTACTTTTTCTGTTGTTCCTTCCTTGTAGTGATGTACTAAGATACTTGTAGCTTTTAATTTATAATAATAAATTACTTCTATTGTATCCTTTTGCATTATTCCACTAGCATTACTTGGCTCTGCTACTAGCTCATAATTACTATGTACATTACTTAATGGTTTGCTTACATACATATCCCCAACAACACCATTTTGTGTAACATCTTGTGCTTCTCTTCCATCTTGTAATAAAACTTTATTTGTTGTTCCTTCTATATAGTAGTGAACTATAACTTTTGCTGGTATTTTTTCAAATTCTACTACTACATTTTTATCTTCTGTCATGTTTATAAATTTATTTAAAATTACACTTCCATCTTTTTCTTTAGTAAATTGTATAGGTGTTCCATTAACCAAAATATCTTTTACTTGGTAATTTTCATTAGGTCTTGCAACTATATCTCTTTGTGAATCTTCCCCATGTATTACTGTTTCATAAGGATTTTCATTTTGTCCAGATATAGTTCCACCTGCTACATCTACTTCTTCTCCCATTTCGTTTGTTTCTTTATGTGTTTTTACTTCTGTTGTTATAATTAATTTTTTAACTTTATAATAATATGTTACTGTAACTCCTTCTTTTGTATATATTCCTGTGCTATTTTCTGGAGTTATAGAAAGCTCATATTTAGGATCTAATTCATTTTCGCTTAACGCTGTTGTTTGGTATAGTGCTCCAATTTCACCTTTTGTTACCACATCTTGTGCTACTCCGCCATTTTTTAATAGTACTCCTTCGCTAGTTCCTTCTATATAATGGTGTACTGTTAATGGAACTTGTTTTTTTACATAGTAATATGTAATAACTTGTTCTTCTTTTGCAAATGTACCACTTGCATTTTCTGGAATTACATAATTTCCATCTTGTTGTTTTAGCTCATATTCTTCTAAGTCTGTATGAGGTCTTGTTGTATAAGTTTTTCCTATATTTCCAGCTATGTGTTCATCTTCTGCAACTTTTGTAGTTGTTCCATCTATATAATGGTGTACCAATATGCTAGATGCTGTGTTACTAAATGTTACTACAATGTGTTTATTAACATCCATCTTTGTAAATTGTGGCATTGTTACTGTACCATCGTCTGCTGGTGTAAAGTCGTAATTTTCTCCGTTTATTGTAATTTTTACTACTTTATAATCTTTTTCTGGTACAATTTTTATTTCTTGCATGCTGTCATTTCCATATACTACTGTCTCGTATGGAGCTTGGTCTTCACCAGAAATACTACCACCTCTTACTCCATCTACCTCTTCTACATCTGTAGTTATTTTTAATCTTTTTAAGCTATTTTCTATTGTTACTTCAGATGACTCTGGAACTTCTGGAGCTGTTACAATTTCACCATAGTTAAATATAAATCCATCTGTATATTTAGATAAGCTAATTCCTTCTGCGTCTGCTGTATCTCCCTTAATTACAGTACTATTAAATTCTCCACCTACAGTAAATTCGTTTGCATCTCTTTCTGTTATAGTTAATATTTCGTCTAATCCATCTCCACCAGCTTGTTTGTACCAAGCTTGGTTTCCTTCTGCATCATATTTTATAACAAAACTGTCTGAATAACCTTGTATACTTGGTATTTCCCATGTTGTTTCTTCTTGGTTAAAATCTACTTTGTCACTATAAGTATAACCACCTACCATATAGCCACCATCTGTGGATTTAGTTACAGATGTAACAACATCATCAACAGTTCCTCTTATAAATTTGCTATTGTTAATAACATTAGAATTTATGTCATATTCTACAATTATACCATCATAATTTCCTTTAGAAGCAACTGTTTGAGCTGTATCTGTATAGCTTCCAACAATTATCGCTTTGCCATTATCTAGTCTTGCTACTGCATTTGCATTAAAGTCTAAAGCACTTCCTGCACTTATACTACCATTAGAGTAAAAATCTACTCTTCCTGTTTTTGTGTCTGCTAAAGTTTCGCTTACTATTATAACATCTTGACTGTTATAACCATCCATATCGCTTATTTCTACATTCGCTGGTATTGTAGCTTCACCATTTATACTTCCATCTGCATTTGCATATTCTATAATTTTAGGATTTTCTCCCGTTGTTATTCCAACAATAATATTTCCTTCTAAATTTTGTGTTACTGCTGTAGCTTCATAATTAGAATTTTCTAAAGCAATTTCTTTAGCCCATTCATAATTACCACTACTTCCAATTTTTATAACTAAACCTTTTTTATTATTTGTAGGATTAGTTAAACCTGTACTTGTTTCTGCAACTTGTAAGTTAGTTCCTATAAAACTTCCTACAGCTACATAAGCACCATCATTAGTTGGTATTACTTTATTTAGTACAACTTCACCATCTTCTGTAGTTACAGATTTTACAAATTCTACATTTCCATCTTTATTATATTTTGCGATAAAACCAGAATAATTATCTTCGTTGCCTTGTACCTCTACTTGTCCATCATTATTAAAATCTGCAGATTTTGTAAATGTACCACTTGCTACAAAACCTTTGTCTGTTGTAGCTTTCACACTTTCTACTTTATTCCATAAATCTCCTGCAACTTGTTTTTTAAATGATGTACCAAATGTTGTTTCTTGTGCTTTACTTGCTCCTACACCAAAATAGTATGTTCTACTTTCTTCCTTTTCTGGTAGTTCATAACCCTTTGGCGCTTCCATTTCTATTGCTTTATATAATCCAGATTTTAAACCATAAGATATATTTCCCTTTTCATCTGTTTCTACTAATGGAATTTTTGTATTCATTCCTTCAACTTTTATGTTTTTAACAAAACCTGCATCTAAGCCATAGTCTCCAGAACCATCTTTACGATAAGAAAATTCAATTTTATAAGTTCCTTTTTCTAAGTTTTTTGTTACTGTTTCAAAAGATAACTTGCTATAATCTGTAATATTATTGTTTCCACCTATTTTAGTAGATGTACCACCTATTGTAGTATTATCTTTTGTATTTGTTATTGTATAATACAAATAATCATAACTTGCACTTTCTGAAGAAACAGCCCATTCAAAGCTTATACTTCCATTCTTTTCTAATGTAAATTCTTTTGATGTCATTGTACTTGTACTACTTGTCTTTTTGCCACTTTGGTATGTTCCATCTTGTAACTTACTCCAAGTAAGAGTTGCTTCATCCATTGGGAATGTAATACTTCCTACTCCTACATTTTCCACAAGTGTTCCTACTACGTTTCCATTAATATCTTTTGCAAATCCTAATTCGTTATATTTTTCATCTATTTCTTTTAAAACAAATTTTGCATTTTTTATTGGAAGCTTAGAGTCTGTGTCTATTTTTGTTATTTTAAATAAAGGTTTGTCTTCAAATTCTAGGTTTATTATATTTCCTTCTACACTACTATTACGTAAGAAATTCTCACTTAAAATTTCTAGCTCTAAATTTCCTTCTACATTTCTTTTAGCTTTAAATTGTAGTTTTCTGCTATCTAATGCATATCCTTCTGGAGGTGTAATTTCTTCTAAAGTATATATTCCTGTAATATTTTTTCCTTCTACATACTCATATAAATTTGGAATTGTAAGCGCACCATTTTCATTTGTCGTATATGTTTTACCTTTTTCACCAATTCCTTCACCGGTTATTTTATATTGTGCACCTTTTAATGTTAAATTACCTTCTTTTGCATATTTTTTAAGATTTACTTGGTATGTAGGTATTTTTTCGTTTGTAAGTTCTGCTGTTACTGTATCTTGTGCTTCTAAGCCAGATACACCTGTTCCTGTTACAACTTGTGAATTTGCATTAAACCTTCCACTTATAACAACAAACTCTAAATTTCCAGAATTGTTTGCTACTTTAAATGTAATTGGTTCTTCGTTTACATAGTAGTCTTTAGATTCTATTTCTGTTAATGTATACTCTACATTTTGAGATAACCCAGTTAATGTTAATTTTCCTTCTTTATTTGTTGCAACAGTTATACCATTACCTAAACCACTACCTACCAATTTATATTTAATACCCGGTAAAAGTGTTCCATCTTTATTATCTTTTTTAGTTATTATCACTTTATATTTTGGAGTATTTTCTACTTTAAAATTTGCTAATCCTCTTTCACCTTGTGTTGCTTGTGTAATGCTATGTTCTTTTAAAGAAGATTCTCCTTCTAAAATTTGTAATACTAAATTGTTTTCTTCTACTATTACTTTAAATTTTACTTGTATTGCATTTTTCTCGTAAGAACCTGGTGTACGAATTTCTTTTAGAATATATGTTTTATCTACAAATAAATTTTCTATTTTAAATGTTCCTTGGTTATTTGTTGTACCTATTCTTGTTTCGCTTTCACCTTCTGGAGTTATGCTAAATGTAGCTCCCAAAACAGGAACTGCTGTATTTTCTTTTACCTTTTGTAAATTTAAATTATATTTTCTTTCTATTCTAAATCCTAACTTTGTTGTTTCTGTTTGTGTTTTAAATTTACCTTCTGCTGTATCTAGGCAAAAATATACTGCATGTGTACTATAAGAAATATCATTATATTTTACAGTAGTAGGAACTTTTATTTGGTATGTAAATACCTTATTCTCCCTTACTTGTAGTATATAATCTCCTAAGTCTATTAAATATGTTTTAACCTTAGTAAAGTCTGGTGTAGTTGTCCAACCATTATTATCATCTTGTAAATCTTTAGTTGGATTTTCTTTTTCTGAATAATATACTGTAACTTTATCTTTCATTTCTTCTGGAACTGTAATTCCACTTTCTAACATTTGTGTTGTATAGTTAGAACCTAGATCTGTTCCATTTATTGCAAATGTATTCCCTTTAAAAGGAATTTTTCCTAATATAGAAACTTCACTTATTGTTCCAGAATAGTTATTTGTAATACTTACATTTACAGTTGCTGTATCTGCCTCTTGCTTATCTATTGTTGCAATTTGTGGTGCAATTACTGTTTCGTTTGCTTCATTATAATTTGTTGCTTGTTGGTTTGTAAGCAAAGAACTTGGTGCTACTAAATTTAGTGAATCTGCATTATAATTTACATTTTCTGTTTTATTTTCGTCACCATCTATGTCGTATATATCTTGTGTTTTACTTTTATAATTATTACAAAATTCATTATAAGCATATAGTTTTACTTCTTTTGTTTGTGTTACACTTCTTGGGTCTGCTGTTAGATTTGTATTAATTGTAATATTATAATTTGATTCATTCTCATTTTCTGTTTCTAAATTTTTTACCATCTTTTTCTACAATCTCGTATGCTAATAGTTTTACACTAGAGTTTGATATATTTATATTGTTTATTTCTATTTCTAAAATTTCTTGTGGTAATTCTACTAAGAACCTACCATTTGTCCACCCTTCCATGTTGTAATAGTCATTACGTGTACTAATAGTTAAGTTTATATCTTTTTCTATATTTTGAGTTCCAATTGTATCTCTTTCTACAGTAATACTTGCTGTAGATATTGGTTCTTCATAATATGCATTTGCAATATCATCATTTATTTTTGTGTATTCCAAGCTTCCTTCTAGCTTTACATTTCCTGTTAAATATGTATACACTTGCTCTAATTTGTCGAATTCTTCTTTTGTAAATGTCTTTGTTAATATTTTGTCATCTATTTCTTTTATATTATAAACATATAAACTACTATCTTGGTTTGTTTTGCTTGTTTCTACTCTTATATGTTTTACAGGTTCTTTATACATATATGGTGAAGAACTATTGTAGTTATTCCAATCTTCTTTTGTAAATGTATGAATTTCTTCTCCTGTTTCATCATTTATAACTTTAAGCCATCCATCTTGACCCAATATATTTTCTATATTAGAAAAATATATTCCTACATTTTTTGTATAATCTTGCATATTGAAATATGTTCCAGAATTATTTAAAAATCTATCTGAATATGGAGTGCTATTATCTTTCATTTGAATAGAATCTATCTTCGTTTTACTACCCGTGTATGCATACCATATTACCTCATATAAGTCTTTTGTTTCTTCTGCTAAATTATTATAAATTTTTACTGGTTCTTTTTTGGAAATTACATATTTGTGATCGTAACTTCTGTATTTTCCAATTATTACGTCAAATCTTGCTGTACTTCCTTCTGGCTTTCTCCACAAAAATGTTATATTTCTTTCTGCAATATTAGATTTTATTGGATTTTGGAATTCTTTATTTTTGTTGTTAAATCCTTCATAATATGCTTTTACAGGAACTTGTATGCTTAAAGTATCACCTGTTAAGCTTTCTAATAATTCGTATGCATATGTTACTTTAAAATTAAATGTATTATAATCTGAAACTGTTTTTGTAACTATTCCTGCTTCACTTATTGTTGCTTCTCTTGTTGCTGTAAAATTTCCTGTTTCTGCGTTATATACAAGGTTAATATCACTAGAAGTTACTTCTACATTCGTTGGTTTATACCCATTTATTGTTGGAATTGTTCCTTCTAATACTGCTTTTTTTAATATTAAATCTTCGTTTGTTTCTCTTGTAGTTACACTAAAATTTAATGTAATACTTTCTTTATTTGTATTTGTTAAGTCTTCTATATTTTGTGTACCTGTATAATTATAAATACTTGCTGTTACTCCCCCATACCAGTCTACATGAAAATTAACAGTTTTACTTATTTTTGTTTGTGTACCGTTATCTGCAACATGTGTCCCTGTAAGTGTAACACTATTTATTTGGCTATATTTGTTTGTATCATTTCCAAAACTAGAGGCTTTTACTGTTCCATATAATAATTTTTGTGTTCCATTATTTATATCTTTTAAGGCTATTTCTGTTGTATTATTTGATATATAGTTTTGCTTTATAACATTATCTTCTACTATTGCTGTAGAAAGGTTCATATTAGATGTTTTTATATTTATTTTTCCATCTACTAATTTACCATTTGTTAATACATTTAAGTCCATGTATAATGTGTCTGTTTTATTTATATCTCTACACATTCCACGTACTTGCTCTGCATAACCATTACCATCTAAGTCACGTAAAAAGAAAGCATCAAATTTAACATATTCTGTATTTGATACATTTTCGTCACCTGGTTTTACTTGTTCGTATTCCATGCTTTTTTGTATTTCTGGGTCTATTGCTAATTTAGTTTTTTGTATTTGTGTATTAACTAATAGTGTAACTACTGTTATTATTGCTGTTGCTACTGCTAATATTCCCACTGTAAATGTTGCTTTCCTAGCTTGTTTTCCTTTCATTCTTTTGCCTCCTATATTTTTGCCTTTTGTATTTTTTTGCGAAATTATATATATTTATTTTATTTATATATACAAGACCTGTAAATATGTGCTTTTTGTTTATTACATAGCTTTCTTTGCCTTTCTGCTACGGATAATTATTTGCTAACAAATTTCTACTTTTTATTACATTTTTTTGTTTTTTATGTATCAATATGTTTTTCAGTCTAAATACTTAAATTTATAAATTTCTCTAATCTCTATTTGCATATTTTCCCTAATGCTTCCTCTTACAAAAAAACTTTCTAAATTTTCTTTGTATATATAATCTGCTAAATCATCATACGCAAATAACTCTATTTCCGGATTATTTAATAATTTTGCTTTAATTTTTACCATTGACTTTTCTTTTCTATTTATAATAAATCTAAAGTCTATATTACTTACTCTTTCTACAAATAAAAAGCATTCATTCATGTTTTCTCCTAATATAGTTCTTAAAATACATACTCTCGGTTTACCTACTGGTATGTATTTTAATGATTCATATTTACCTAAAATAGGAAGGAATAAACCTCTTTAATACCTAATACTTCACTGAGCAATTTCCTTAAAAATAGCTATCTGGAAAGATATTAGAGTGCTGAACGACAACCATTGTTGTTGTTACTATTAGTCGGATTGTTGTTGTTACGATTGTCTGCCGGATTGTTTGTACCTGTATTGTTGTAATTGCCACCCCTAAGAACCCTGTTGTTGGTGTTGTAGGCCTTTTGGTTTATCCCTAGTTTATATAAAAAAGTTTTTCTTCCTTTACTTTTCTTTTTAAAATTTTCATTAAAATATCTTTATCTATATTTTGAAAATACTTTCTAATATCCATTTTTAGAATATAGTAATTTTGCCATATTCTTTTACAATGCTTCATTGCATTTTGTACATCTATAGAAGCTTTATGCATTCCTCTGTTTTTAATACATGCATATGATGTATTTATAAATTGACTTACAAAATATCTATTTAAAAAACTATCTACTATCCACCTATGTACAATTCTGTCTATATATCTTGATGCTTCTATTTTTCTTTTTTTGGGATATTGAATATAAAAAATTCTATATCCACCATGTTTATATGTTCAATTCTTTAATTGTTCGTATAGCAATCTTATATATTCTTCTTGTTTTAAATTAAATAAAATTACTTCGTTTTTATAATTTTTTCATTTAAATTTATATATTTCTTCTAATTCATCTTTTTTATTTTTTACATATAAAATAAATGAATAACCTATTTCTTCTAATTTTTGTATGTATTTTTCTACATTTTTTACTAAGAAACCTACTTTGCATAGTTCTTTCTTCATACATGTTAGTTTTAAATTTAGTTGTTCATGCAATGTTATTGCATCTTTGCCTATTGCTACAAAAAATATTCCATTTTTTGCTATTATTATTGATCCTTCATTTTCTTTTTGTAGTTTTTCTATCTCTTGGACGAACTTCATTTTTATTTTTCCTCCATTTAAACACAAATTATTAGTTTTTCTATTATTCAAGTTCTTTGCTTGTCTTGGTGCATCGCTACCAGGTCTCAGTATTACTTAATATAAAGTGCTGAACGACAACCATAGCCGACGTAACCCTCAGCCGGATAGAGGTAGCTGCTACGATAGTCTGCCGGATAGTTTGTACCTGTATCGCCGTAAATGCCACCCCTAAGAACCCTGCGGTCGGTGCTGTAGGCATCCATGGTCCAATCCCATACATTTCCACTTAAATCGTATATATTATTTGCTTTGGTATATTCTGCACTTCCTGTTGGTATTCTGGTATAACTATCTTTATTTTTTGTTGCTGTATTTCCACTACTATTTATATATTCAAATGTTGCATTATAGTAATTTCCCCAACTTGTCGAATCATCTGTTATTTCTTGCTTTGTTTTATTTCCTGTTTCTACTAACCACGCTAAAGTTCTATCCCATTGGTTTCCCCATATCATTCCTGTTTCTACATTTGTATTTTTTCCTTTTAAATTTTTACATCTTTTATACATGTTGTACCATGTTTGGCTATCTATATTTGTATTTCCTTTTTGTATTACTGGAGTATCTTGGTTTATATTTCCTGTTTCGTACCTTCCTATATAAAATCCTCCATATTTTTCTACACTTGCTA
>ENA-OPXX01002554-OPXX01002554.1-human-gut-metagenome-genome-assembly--contig:-NODE-2554-length-9839-cov-1.976186_pt1 | contig 9839 bp, 8 predicted proteins | sample MGYA00241771_ERZ502046 | MGnify/ENA primary metagenome ERZ502046 (study PRJEB25962, sample SAMEA2042006) | human gut metagenome | biome: human gut; feature: human-associated habitat; material: faeces...
GAAAGTCCATTAGCAGAAGTAGAGCTGATCACATTAGTATCCACTTTTATTAAGAAAATTGGGTTAAAAGATGCAAAATTACACATCAACAGCATTGGATGTGAAAATTGTAGAAAAGAATACAACAAAGCATTATTAGCATATTTAAAAGAACATGAAGAACATTTATGTCCTACATGCAGAGAACGTATGGAAAAGAATCCATTACGTGTCATTGATTGTAAAGTTCCAGAATGCAAAGAGATCGTCAAAGATGCACCAAGAACGATCGACTATTTAGATGATGAATGTAAAGCACATTTTGAAGAATTAAAGAGTCTGTTAGATGCATTAAATATTCCATATGAAGTTGATACAGAAATCGTTCGTGGATTAGACTACTATACAAAGACCGTATTCGAATTTGTAAATGAAGATGGATTTACTTTATGTGGTGGTGGACGTTACGACAATCTTGTTCATGAGATCGATGGAAAAGTTTCTATGCCATCTGTTGGATTTGGTATGGGTGTAGAGAGAATCCTTTATTTCTTAGAAGAAGAGAAAGTAGATCTTCCATGCACAAGAGATATTGACCTTTATGTAGGAATTCTTGGACAGGAAGCAAAAGCAAAAGCTTACCAGATCGTTGTAGATCTTCGTGATCAGGGATTTGTTGTAGAAACAGATTATCTTGGAAGAAGCGTAAAAGCACAGATGAAATATGCAAATAAGCTGAATGCCAAGAATACGATCATCATTGGTGATGACGAATTAGCGAAGAATGAAGGAAATGTCAAAAATATGGAAACAAGAGAAGTTACGACTATTTCGCTTGATAAGATCGCAGATTGTTTAAAATAAAATCATGCTTTCTTATACTAGTTCGTGACATTTTTGACAAAATCATATATAATGAGTAATAATTACAAGAAAGGAGGTAACATGCATGAGTGAATATGCGATCGTGGCACCAGAAGATTTCGACCAAAGCGTATTTCGCCTGATTGGTAAGGAATGGATGCTTGTTACTGCAAAGAATCAGGAAGGAAAAGTTAACACAATGACTGCCTCATGGGGTGGTTTAGGTGTTATGTGGGGTAAGAATGTTGCTGTGACAGTCTTAAGACCACAAAGATATACAAAAGAATTCATTGACCAGTCAGAATCATTTACATTATCTTTTTATGATGATACTTTTAAGAAGGATTTAAGCTATCTTGGAAGTGTATCTGGAAGAGATGAAGACACGTCTGACACCAACAGATGCGAATGGGATTCCATTTTTTGAGGAAGCAAAGATCGTACTGATCTGTAAGAAGTTATATTCTCAGCCAATGGATCCAGAAGGATTTGTTGATAAATCTTTAGATGAACAGTGGTATCCAGAGAAGGATTATCACGTACTTTACGCTGCAGAGATCGAACAGATCCTTGTAAGAAAAGATTCATAAAAGAATATATAAGGCAGAACCGAAGATACGGGCTCTGCCTTTCGTACAAAGTGAAAAGGATGAAGGAGGAAATATCATGGCAGAATCAATGTCAGGTTTAGCCAGATCCCACCGATGTACAGAGGTAAGCAACAAACTTATCGGAACAGAAGTCACTGTCATGGGATGGGTACAGAAACGAAGAAATTTAGGAAGTCTTATATTTGTAGACTTAAGAGACCGCTCAGGAATCTTACAGTTAGTTTTTGATCAGGAAGTATTATCTGAGGAAGACTATAATAAGGCAAACTCTTTAAGAAGTGAGTATGTCGTTGCAGCAGTAGGTACTGTAGAGAAGAGAAGTGCAGCGATCAACGAAAACTTGAAGACAGGAGATATCGAGATCAAGGTACATACATTACGTATCTTATCAGAATCAGAAACTCCTCCATTTCCAATTGACGAGAATCAGACAGTCAAAGATGAACTTCGTTTAAAATACCGTTATCTTGATCTTCGAAGACCAAATCTTCAGAGAAACTTACGCATTCGTAATGATGTAACAAGAATGGTACGTAACTTCTTAGGGGATGAAGGATTCTTAGAGATCGAGACACCAGTTTTAGGAAAGAGTACACCAGAAGGAGCAAGAGATTATCTTGTACCAAGCCGTGTACATCCAGGAGAATTTTACGGACTTCCACAGTCACCACAGCTGTTTAAACAGCTTTTAATGTGCTCTGGATTCGACCGTTACTATCAGATCGCAAAATGTTTCCGTGACGAAGATCTACGTGCAGACCGCCAGCCAGAGTTTACACAGATCGATATGGAACTTTCATTTGTTGATGTCGATGATGTGATCGATGTAAATGAACGTCTGTTAAAGAAGATCTTCAAAGAAGTATTAGATATTGATGTACAGCTTCCTATGCTTCGCATGACTTATAAAGAAGCAATGGACCGTTTCGGATCTGATAAACCAGATATGCGTTTTGGAATGGAACTTACGAATGTATCCGATACAGTTGCCGGATGCGACTTTATGGTATTTAAAGGAGCATTAGAGAATGGTGGATCTGTAAGAGGATTAAACGCTAAAGGTTTAGGAGATCTTGGACGTAAGAAGATCGATGGATTCGTTGACTACGCCAAAGACTTCGGAGCGAAAGGACTTGCATATATTCAGTTAAAGAGCGATGGAACAGTGAAATCATCTTTCGCTAAATTCATGAAAGAAGAAGAGATGGATGCACTGATCAAAGCAATGGATGGACAGGCAGGAGACTTATTACTATTTGCCGCAGACAAAGACAAAGTTGTCTTTGATGTGCTTGGTAACTTAAGACTTCACATTGCGAAACAGTACGATATGATCGACAAATCCCAGTATAAGTTCTTATGGGTTACAGAATTCCCATTACTTGAGTGGAGCGATGAACAGAATCGTTACACAGCAATGCATCACCCATTTACAATGCCATTTGAAGAAGATCTTGAATTCATTGATGAAAGACCAGGAGATGTCCGTGCGAAAGCATACGATATCGTATTAAATGGTACAGAACTTGGTGGTGGATCAATCCGTATCCATCAGGATGATATTCAGGAGAAGATGTTTGAAGCTCTTGGATTTACAAAAGAAGATGCTTACAACCGTTTTGGATTCTTATTAGATGCATTCAAATTTGGAGTACCACCACATGCTGGTTTAGCTTATGGTCTTGACCGTCTTGTTATGTGGTTAACAGGAGAAGACAGCATTCGTGATGTCATCGCCTTCCCGAAAGTAAAAGATGCTTCCTGCCTGATGACACAGGCTCCAGGACCGGTTGATACATTACAGCTAGAAGAACTTGGAATTGAACTTTCAACACCAGAGGAGGAATAATCAGATGGAGAAAATGTTATTTAGCGGTGTTCAGTCTAACTCTGAAGTTGCACTGATCGCAATCAAAGGAATCAAAAACCAGCCAGGAATCGCAGCAAAAGTTTTTGGTGCCATTGCAGAAGAAAAAATCAACGTGGAACTGATCCTTCAGTCCATCGGACGTGGAGAGAATAAAGATATTTCTTTCGTTGTAGCACAGGATGAAGCAGATCATGCCGTTGAAACATTAAAGAAAGCATTTGATGAAGCAAATTACGAAGAGATCATCAGTGATAAAGAAGTCGGAATCGTATCTATCGTCGGAGCTGGAATGATGTCTAACAGCGGAGCAGCTTCTAAGATGTTTGAAGCACTGTATAATCGTGGAATTAACATTCACTTAATCTACACATCAGAGATCAAGATCACTGTTCTGATCAAAGAAAGCCGTGTAGAACGTGCAGTAGAAGCATTAAAAGAACAGTTCCAGGAATAATCAGATAGATCAGGCAATCGAATGATCATAAGAATAAGACACAATATACGAGACACAATATTATTTTACATAAATATATAAAGGAGAAAACAATGTTTGATTTTAGCGAAGTAAAGAACTACGATCCAGAATTAGCAGAAGCAATGGAAAACGAATTAACAAGACAGAGAACAAATCTTGAGTTGATCGCATCAGAGAACCTTGTTTCCAAAGCTGTTATGGCTGCAATGGGAAGTCATTTAACAAATAAATATGCAGAGGGATATCCAGGAAAACGTTACTATGGTGGATGCCAGTATGTAGATGTGGTAGAAGATCTTGCAAGAGAACGTGCCAAAGAATTATTTGGATGCGAATATGTAAATGTACAGCCACACTCTGGAGCACAGGCAAACATGGCAGTATTCTTCGCAGTATTGAATGTCGGAGATACATACATGGGAATGAGCTTAGACCACGGTGGACATTTAACACACGGAAGCCCAGTCAACATGTCTGGTAAGAACTATCACTGCGTACCATACGGAGTTAATGATGAAGGATTCATCGATTATGATGAAGTAGAAAGAATCGCATTAGAATGCAAACCAAAGATGATCATTGCTGGTGCAAGTGCATACGCAAGAGCGATCGACTTCAAACGTTTCCGTGAGATCGCTGACAAAGTTGGAGCAGTTTTAATGGTAGATATGGCTCATATCGCAGGATTAGTAGCTGCAGGATTACACCAGAGCCCAATCCCTTATGCTCATGTAACAACAACAACAACACATAAGACATTAAGAGGACCTCGTGGTGGAATGATCATGTGCAGCAATGAAGTGAACGAAAAATACAACTTCAACAAAGCAATCTTCCCAGGAATCCAGGGTGGACCATTAATGCATGTGATCGCTGGTAAAGCTGTAGCATTCAAAGAAGCATTAGACCCATCATTCAAAGAATATATGACACAGGTTGTGAAGAATGCAGATACTCTTGCAAATGCACTGATCGAAGAAGGATTCGATATCGTATCTGGAGGAACAGACAACCACTTAATGTTAGTAGATCTTAAGAAATATGATCTGACAGGAAAAGAAGCTGAAAAAGTACTGGATTCTGTACATATCACATGTAATAAGAATACTGTACCAAACGATCCAAAATCTCCATTCGTAACATCAGGACTTCGTCTTGGAACACCAGCTGTTACAACTCGTGGACTGAAAGAAGACGATATGAAAGTGATCGCAAAAGCTATTCGTCTGACATTATTAGACAAGAAACTTGATGAAGCAAACGAATTAGTATTAGGATTAACAGAAAAATATCCACTCTATGAATAATCCATCACAGAGTCGTATTTGGAGGCAGAAATCAATATGAGGATTACAAAGAAACAAGGGGGAATCATAGGAGGTGCCGTAGCGGTTGTTTTAATAGCAGCCGCTATCGGTGTCCATGCCCATTATCAGAACCGTTGGTATCCGGGGAGTACATTTAACAAGGTTGATGTGTCAGGAATGACATACGAAGAATCAGTGAAGAAAGTAAAGAAATCCATTGATTCTTACAAGTTAAAGATCAAGGGAAGAAATAACGGACAGAAAGTGATTTCCGGTAAGGAGATCGATCTTGCATTTAAGACAGAATCACATGTAAAGGATGCTTACAAAAAGCAGCACAGCCAAAGTGTATTTTCAACGATCTTTGGTGGCAAAAAAACCAAAGTGACAGCAGTTGCATTATCAGAGCAGAAATTAAAGGCCAAATTAAAACAATCCGTTTTGATCAAAGGCAGTGATACATATAAGATCACAAAACCAGTGGATGCAACGATCGTATATTCTGCAGATAAGAAATACGGTGTAATCCAGAAGGAAGATGAAGGAAATTACTTAAACCGTAAAGCATTTTATGACGCAGTAGAGAAATCCATAGAGTCTTTAAGTAACACACTGAATCTGACAGATGAAAAGAAGAATCCGGACGTCTATAAAAAGCCTGGTCTGTATCATGATGATGAAGAATTAAAACAGATGCAGACAACCTACAATGAGTATTTATTACATTTCATTCAGTGGGATATGGGCAATAATGTCAAAGAAACATTAGGTCCAGATGCGTTAAAAGACTGCATCAAAGTAAACACAAAGAGACATACTGTAAAATTAGATCAGCCTGCCGTCGAGAAATGGTTAGAAAGCTTTTGCTTAAAATACAAGACACAGGGAATCGCAAGAACATTTAAGACACATTCTGGTAAGAAGATCAAAGTCAGTGGTGGAGACTATGGATGGCGTATCGATTATGACAAAGTTATAGAACAGACAATGAAAGCGTTAAAGAAAGCACCAGATGAATCTGCGATCAAAGCTTATGAGAAAGACCCTTCCAAGGAGAATGAACAGGCTTTACTTACAAGCTTAAAACCAGTCTACAGCCACAAAGGATATCGTATGGATTATACGAACAAGCAAAATGACTGGGATACACAAAACTACAGTGAAGTTGACCTGTCAGCACAGGAAGTTTTCGTCTACAAGAAAGGAAAACTTGTATTCAGCACAACCTGTATCACTGGAAAAGCAACACCAGATCGTATCACAAGAACCGGTGTTTATGACATCAAAGAGAAGAAACTTACAAAGACATTAACAGGTGCGGATTACAGTGTTCCAACAAGATACTGGACAAGGATCATGTGGACAGGAACAGGATATCATTACAGCAGCAGAGGAGACTGGGGAAGCTGGTCACCAACGTATTATAAGACGAATGGATCTCATGGATGTGTTAACTTAACATTATCAGATGCAAGATCTGTATATAACCTGACGAAGATCGGAGATCCTGTATTTATTCATTATTAAAAGAAAGAAAAAGAGGTTTCAATCAATGAGAAATCAATATGAAAAACAGGAAAAAGTATTATGGTATGCACAGATCATGATCTTTCTAGGTGCTTTGGCAACCTGGTTTAATCATATGGATATGCATACATTTTATACGATCAATATCATTTTATCAGTGATTTCAATCATTTCTCTGACACTGGATCGCTTTTATTTTAGTGAGAAGATCGGGCAGAAAGTGCATAATTCTTATTCTGTTGCATATGGATTACTAGTGATCTTTACGTTACTACTGGTAATTTTGTATGCGGGGATATTAAAGATCGATCTGATCATGCAAGAAGGGACAAAGATGATCTGGGCATTAACACCAGCATTGAGTCTTCTTTGGAAGACGAAATTCATCGCCTTCCGTGAATGGGATCAGCGTTAGAAGAAAGAGTTTGTTGCTGAAGAACAGATTTATAAAAGGCTCTTGGCGTTATGCCGAGGGTCTTTTTAAACATTTCAGAGAAATAACTGCTGCCAGAGAAACCATACATCTTAGCGATATCTGTTATCTTTTTCTCATGTTTTATAATCTCAGACAAGCTCATATGAATACGAAGCTGATTCAGATAATCCACAGGACTTAGATGAACATTTCTTTGAAAGAGTCGGCAGCATTCACTATTGCTTAGATGGCAGTAAGAAGCAATATCAGCGAGTGTATGCTTTTGGTCGATCGTTTTAGTAAGATATATCATCACATCTTTCATACGTTCCAAATCTCTGGATTCTTTTAAGGACAGTTCTTTGGAGAGATTCACATTATGAAAGATATAATAAAAGATCTCGTTTACAAAATGGTTGATCTTCAATTCATAACCATCAACAGGACGGTCACAGATATCATTCATTTTGCGGATCATTTCAAGGATATATTTCTGCCAAGGGACTTTTGGAACGAACGTTAAAAATCCAAAGGAAGGATGATCGACCAGAGGTTTGATATATTTTTGATATAAAGGATTATCTTCTGTCTGAAAAAGAACAGAAGGGCAGATCCGGTAGATAACAAAGCGGCAGTCATAAGACTGATATGCACAAGCGGAATGAATCTCCCCAGTGTTTAAAAAGAAACCTTCTCCAGAAGAAACCAGAAAAGCCTTCTGCCGGACACGAAATTCCATCATGCCAGAGAGAACATATATAAACTCAAATTCATCATCCCAATGAGGAAACAAAACCTGAGCAGGCATCTGTCGGATATCCAGTACCTTGCGCTCAAAGGAAGCCGTTTTAGAAAGCGGAAGCAGTGGAAAATAAGTGATAGATGAATGGCAAATATCATAATTCATAGAAAAACCTCATAATATCAATATTGTTATAAAAAATGTCGAATTGTGTCATAATATAATTTGATTTTACTATGATTGTTATAAAAATTCAAGAATAGAAAAGGCATTTTCACTGGAATGGCGATAAAATATCCAGTGAAAATGCCTGATAAAATGTCTGTGTTCTGTGATATTTGATAGAAAGAGCGAGTGCCTTAATAACCTAGAGATTCACCAACAAGGATTACTTTGACACGATCTTTCATCATTGCACTCTGACGTCTTGTCACAACGATCTGACTGCAGATGCAGGTATCACCATAACAGTCACCACAACGTCCAGTCATAGAACAAGGAGTTTTCAGTCCGAGACGAAGAGTGTTTGGAGGGCTGGCAAAATTACGAACTCTCTTAATACCATCTTCCACATCATTGACAACTTTGTTCATACCAACGATCATGATCACATGTTTAGGACCATAACTTAAGCACGCAACACGGTTACCAGTTCCATCGATATTGATCAGTTCTCCATCTAAGGTGATCGCATTAGAGCTCATCAGGAAATAATCAGATAAGACAGCCTTAGAAAAGATCTCACGCTGCTCATCAAAATTCTTTGCAACAGAACGATCGATCAGATGATAGTTTCCTTCCTTTAAGGCATCCATCAGTCCAATCTCAGAAACACTCATAGAACCACCCCAAGAAACAGAAGAACCCTCTTTGATATAACTAAGAGCCTGTTTTAGGGCGTCTTCCTTGGTTGCACAGAAAACACCATGCATATTTCTTTTTTCAAGTCCCTTGATAATTGTTTGTGCACGAAGTTTGGTTGCTTCATTTAAAAACATACTCATCATCCTTTCAGTATAAATTTTATGTGGAATCATGATTCTACAAATATGAATTCCACAAGAACTAGATTTAATTATATCATGTTTTCAATGGTTATGTTATAATATATCGTAAAACTTTTAGAAAGAGGTAATTTTTTGAAAGCACTATTTATCACAGAGAAACCAAGTGTCGCAAGAGAATTCGCAGCGGCACTGAATATAAATGCAAAAAACAGAGACGGATACATGGAAGGAGACAAGGCAGTTATCACATGGTGCGTCGGACATTTAGTTACCATGTCTTATCCAGACCAGTATGACCCTGCACTAAAGAAATGGGACTTAGAAACCATTCCATTTATTCCAGATACATTTAAATATGAAACGATCCCAGGAGTACAAAAACAGTTTAATATTGTATCTTCACTCCTTAATCGAGAAGACATTGATACGATCTACGTCTGCACTGACTCCGGACGAGAGGGAGAATACATCTACCGTCTGGTAGACCAGCAGGCCAATGTCAGCAAAGACAAGAAGAAAAAACGTGTCTGGATTGATTCCCAGACAAAAGAAGAAGTGATCCGCGGGGTAAAAGAAGCGAAAGACTTAAGTGAATACGACAACCTAGCCGCCGCCGCATACCTGCGAGCCAAAGAAGACTATCTGATGGGAATCAACTTCTCCAGAGTCCTGACACTCAAATATGGCTGGACACTCGGTAACTATTTAAATCAGAAACGAAGCTTAGTGGTAGCAGTCGGACGAGGGATGACTTGTGTTCTCGGAATGATCGTCAAGAGAGAACGAGAGATCCGTACCTTTGTGCCAACACCGTTTTACAGAATCTTAGGACACTTTGACTGCCAGGGATTTGAAGTGGAAGCCGAATGGAAAGCAGTGAAAGGATCAAAGTACTTTGAGTCCAAGAAACTATATAAGGATAACGGATTCCTGGACAAGAACGATGCACAGGAATTCATCAAATATTTAGAAGATGGAAGTAACAATAAGACGATCGTAGTATCCTCATCCAAACGACAGGAAAAGAAGAATCCACCGTTAT